>ERZ772935.39-NODE-39-length-55010-cov-3.355837_pt1 | contig 55010 bp, 44 predicted proteins | sample MGYA00511683_ERZ772935 | MGnify/ENA primary metagenome ERZ772935 (study PRJEB29015, sample SAMEA2738086) | human oral metagenome | biome: human oral; feature: human-associated habitat; material: saliva | place: China | collected 2228 ...
AGCATTAGCAACAGCCTCTGCTCTCATCTGGAACGACGTAACCTCCGACTGAAAAAACCTCTTAACTTCAGTAGTATCAGCACCTACACGCCTTAACCATGCAGAGGCTTCAAATGTCCTTACCCCAGTCTTAATAGAGTACCTATTCGTATCTACCGTTATTCCAGCTAACAAAGCTTCTGCTTCGAACTTGTTGACAATCTTCTTGTTAGAAGTGTACTGGATAATCTCCGTCATAAGTTCACTCGCTGAGGACGCATATGATTCAACATATGATAGTATCGCATTGTCTATCGAATCATCGGATAGTCTATGGTGGTCGATAACGACAATTTTATCAGCCTTCTCAAGGATTTCAGGACATTCAACCATTCCCGGTCTATGTGTATCTACAACTATTACGAGGGTCTTCTCCTCGCAAAGCTCTATCGCTTTTTCCCTATTCACAATCTCGTAGTCATCGGTCTCAACAGCTTGCTTGTAAATAGCTTGCAAAGCCTCGTTGTACTCCTCGATCACAATTGCAACATCCTTCTCCATGTGCTTTGCAATTTTATAAGCCCCTATTCCGGAACCAAAGCAGTCCATATCCGGCCAACGATGCCCCATTACGATTACATTTGAGCTCTCTCTAACTAACTGCTTTAGCGCATGTGCGATAATTCTCGACTTTCCTTTGTTGTTTTTCTCCATCGACTGGAGCTTTCCGCCATAGTAATGAGTTCTATCACCGTTCTTGACTACCGCCTGGTCTCCGCCACGTCCCATAGCGAGATCAAGTGCTGCTTCCGCAAGCTCTGTAGCATCCTGCAGGTTTCGTACTCCCATTCCGACTCCTATGCTGAGGCTAACCGGAAAATCGTCTTTGGTCTGGATAGCTCTAATTGTATCCAAAATGGAGAATCTTCCTTCGATTAAGTTATCAACGTCTCGCCTGTAAAGTGTAGCAAGATACGTATCCTCGCTGATACTTTCTATAGCGGCGTTGTTAGATTCTGCCCATTTACTTAAAATCTTATCCACCTCCGCTGGAACTGTCATCTTGCTGTCTGAAGGCGAATTTGAAATCAGTTCATCGTAGTTATCTAGGCTGATGTACATCTGGCACACATGTTCATCTCTGTAGTTTGAACGTAGTGTCTCGCGTTCAGTTACATTGTTGAAGAAAACTGTTATTATTCCATCTTCTCGCTCCTCACGAGTTGTGTTTAGCACAAAAATCTGCTCATTGCGCTTTATCTTTACTTCTGTGCCTGTATCTCGAGCCTCTTCTAAATCTTCAAGCTTACTTCCCGTAAGCGCAAAGAAATTTCCATCCACTATATCATCATATGCAAACACGTTCTTTATGAGCGAGTTCGCATATACAACGGCTCCTTCTTTATTGACCATACACGCCGGCACTGGCAAGCTCTCAAGAAACTCTGCGCCTGCTATATTTCCTGCGTTTTTGTTCATAAATCTTCTACTCCTAACTTTGGCTACTCTATACTTCTAAGCATGTCTATCAACCTGTTCAATTCATCTACACTGTAATATTCAATTTCAATCTTTCCAGTTGACGCCTTGCCATTTATGTTGACTTTTGTGCCAAATATCTTTCTTAATTCATCCTCTACTGCTGCAATTTCCGCATTGACACATGGCTTTCTCTTCTTACGCTCAGGTCTTGCGTCATCCTTTATCTTCTCGGTAAGCCTTTCTGCTGCTCTCACAGATAGTCCATTTCTAATTATCTTGTCACAAACCTCTATCTGTTTCTTTTCATCCTTGATTGTGATAATCGTTCTACCGTGTGCAGCTGAAATCCGTCCCTCGATAATCATGTTCTGTATTTTTTCAGGTAGCTTCAGAAGTCTAAGTGAGTTTGCTATATATGCTCTGCTCTTTCCTAAAGCATTTGATACCTGCTCTTGTGTGAACTCGAATCGCTTGATCATCTCATTAAGACCAAGTGCTTCTTCAATAGGGTCGAGATTTTCTCGCTGCATATTTTCTATGATAGCGACTATCATATTCTGTTTTTCATCAAAATTCCTTATGATACAAGGAACCTTCTTGATTTCAGCAATCCTAGCTGCTCGCCATCTTCTTTCACCAGCAACAAGCTCGTAACCATTCTGTGCTTTTCTGATGATTAGCGGCTGAATCACCCCATTCTCCTTGATGGAGTTCGCAAGGTCTTTTAGTTTCTCTTCATTGAAGGTCTTTCGTGGTTGGTCTTTATTTGGTTTGATGTCATTAATATCGATATATAAAACCCTATCTTCATCAATCTCGATTTTCGCTGAAGCTGTTTGCGTTTTGGAACTCTCCCCTTTTGAATCTTTTATATTTCTTTCTTCTAACTGAACGGCATGTCCCCTTGGAGTCTTGTCTTCTTTGGTACTGTTCAAGCTATTTCCTTTTGCTTCGTCTCTATCTGATTTTGTCTTATGCTTTTTGTTGCTCTTAGCCTTACTTTTCGAATCAAAACGTTCTCTGCTCTTATCTCCTGTTACATCGTCGATGATATCTAGCAGTTTCGTATCTATATCTTCTTCCTCGTTTTGTTCCAAGTCTTCTTCGAACAGAGGAGCTGCATCTGCGAAGAGTGCATCGAGCCCTCTTCCTAGACCACCTTTTCTTTTAGCCATTTTTCTTCTTTCTCCTCTTTTCTCTATCTAGGAACTCTAGTGCAAATTTGTTATAAGCTTTTGCACCTGCCGATGAAGGATCATACTTAACAATAGGCATCCCATAGCTTGGCGCTTCTGCGAGCCTTACGTTTCTTGGGATTACAGTTGAAAATACATATTTCCCAAAGTATTTCTTAACTTCTTGTACTACCTGAATAGCTAGGTTCGTTCTACCATCAAACATACTAAGGATTACTCCTTCAATTTGAAGGTCTGGGTTCATGTTCTTTTTCACTAGCTCAACAGTGCTCATAAGCTGACTAACCCCTTCTAATGCGTAAAATTCACACTGAATTGGTATTAGTACGCTGTCAACTGCCGTTAGCGAGTTAATTGTTAATAATCCAAGTGATGGAGGGCAGTCTATGAATATGTAATCATATTCTCCTCTAACCTGCTCGATTGCTTTCTTGAGTCTTCTTTCTCTTCCCTCAATATTTACTAGCTCAATTTCAGCTCCAGCCAAATCTACACTCGCAGGAATAATGTCCAGATTGGCTGTCTTCGTTTGAAGGATAGCTTTGTGGACATCATAATCTTTATTAACCAACACATCATATAATGTATCAGTTAATTTTCTTTTCTTAATTCCTATTCCACTAGTGGTATTACCCTGTGGATCTATATCGATTACTAGAACCTTTTTGCCTTGTACAGCGAGGCAGGCACTCAGGTTTATATTGGTAGTTGTTTTACCAACTCCACCCTTTTGATTAAATATTGCTATTGCCTTTCCCATATAAGTCTCCTTTTCGAGATTTCACTAGTGTAATTATATAATATTATGGCATTCCTATCCACAATTCTCATCTATTTCTTCTTATATTTGCGTGAGTTTTTAGTGAAAAAACTTCTCAATGTTTCACGTGAAACATTTTAACTACCCACTACTACAATTTAATCTATTACATTGTAGGATTAAGTCTTTTTAGCGTATAGGGCTCTTTTTCGCAATTCCCGGCTTGCGTGGAAACCTCTTCGGAGTACTATTGCACTTTCTTATAAAAATGAGCCTATGTCCAGATATAGCGTTCTTATCCTGTGAGGGATTCTCTATCTTTTCAACATCACCACCGAGAACTTTGATAGCAGTATCCGCAGAAGCGATTTCATCTTCTGCATTCTCTCCTTTATACGGAATAAAATACCCCCCTTTTTTCACTAGCGGAAGGCACCATTCAGATAATATATCAAGAGAAGCAACTGCACGAGATACGCACACATCTACCTTCTCTCGATACTTAATATTATGCCCCATATCTTCAGCTCTCATATGAACAAGCTCAATATTGCTAATCCCAAGTTCCTCAGCAACTTGATCGATTACTTTAAGTCTCTTATTAAGGGAATCTGCCAGAATGAACTTTTTAGCTGGATTTGTTACAGCAAGCGGAATGCCCGGAAATCCACCGCCAGTACCCATATCAACAACAAGCTTAGCTCTCTGAAATTCCTCATAATCGTTGCAAGCTAGAGAGTCCACAATATGCTTCTCGAGGAATTTACACTCTTCCCTAACTGCTGTAAGGTTGATATTTTCATTAATTTCAAGGATTCTTTGCATGTATCTGACTAGCTTATCGGTATTATCGCTCCCATATCTACTATTCAGTTCTGAGATTAAATTATCCTTCATACTCATTCCTCTCGCTTCGCTCATTACTTCTTCTTTCCTTCTCTAAATAAATCAGAAGTACATTTATATCCGCCGGAGAAACTCCGCTAATCCTGCTCGCTTGACCAATATTAATTGGATTAATCTCAGAAAGCTTCTGCCTAGCTTCAAGTCTGAGGCCATTGATTTCATTATAATTGATATTTTCTGGAAGCTTTTTACTCTCGAGCTTTCTCATTTTTTCAACTTGCGCTAGCTGCTTATCAATATAGCCTGCATACTTAATTCTAACTTCAACTTCGTATCTCTCAGCCCTATTAAGATCTGGTCTAGTTTCATCATCTATTGCCTTTAATGCTTCGTACGAAATCTCCGGTCTTCTAAGAAGATCATAAAAAGTAATATTATTATTCGTTGACTCGCGACTACCCTGAGATACTAAAAATTCATTAAGTTCACTAAATTCAGCATACTTATTTCTCAGTCTCTCTATCTCTCCATCTACAAGTTTTTTCTTCGCGATAAACTTAGAATATCTCTCATCAGAAACTAGTCCATACTCATAGCCAATCTCTGTCAGACGTCGATCTGCGTTGTCTTGTCTAAGAATAAGCCTAAATTCCGCTCTAGACGTCATTATTCTATAAGGTTCCATAGTACCTTTAGTAACTAAATCGTCGATTAGAACGCCAATATAAGCCTCGTTTCTTCCGAGCACTAGAGGATTTTCACCATTAATCTTGCGAGCAGCGTTAATTCCAGCTATAAGACCTTGTGCAGCTGCTTCTTCATATCCAGAGCTTCCATTAAACTGTCCAGCACAGAACATATTATCTATAAGCTTGCTCTCAAGGCTAGGCTTCAGAGTTGTTGGATCAACACAATCGTACTCTATGGCATAAGCTGGTCTAACAATTTCAGCATTTTCAAGTCCAGGAATAGTGTGATAAAACTCTTCCTGAATATCTTCTGGTAAACTAGAAGACATACCTTGTATATACATCTCATCAGTATCCATACCCTCTGGCTCAACGAATAACTGATGTCTATCCCTATCCTTAAATCTCGAAACCTTATCTTCAATAGAAGGACAGTATCTTGGACCGACACCTACAATGTTGCCGGAGTACATCGCCGAACGCTCTATATTTTCAAGTATAATCCTATGCGTTTCGCTATTTGTATAAGAGAGCCAGCATGATATCTGATTTCTTCCAAGGTCTTTTCCTTCATTCATGAATGAAAAAGGAATAATTTCATCATCTCCATCCTGCTGCTTCATTTTGTCATAATCGAGTGTCGAGGCAAGCATACGAGCGGGGGTCCCAGTCTTGAATCTACGCATCGGGAGTCCATATTCGTGCAGCTTGTCCGCAAGCTCCATCGAAGGAGCTAGACCACTCGGACCACTGTAATACGCGCTTTCGCCTATAAACACCTTTCCAGCAAGAAATGTTCCTGTACACATAATGACCGCTTTAGACAAATAAATGGAGTTGGTTCTAGTTACTACTCCGCACACCGCACCATCATCGATGATAAGGTCAACGACCTCCGCCTGCTTAAGGCTTAGTCTTTCTTCATTCTCGATGGTCTTCTTCATCTCGAGATGATATCTCGTCTTATCCGCCTGCGCACGGAGAGAATGAACAGCTGGTCCTTTAGATGTGTTAAGCATCTTGCTCTGAATAAAGGTCTTATCAATATTAAGCCCCATCTCTCCACCGAGAGCATCTATCTCACACACGAGGTGACCCTTGCCAGTTCCTCCAATAGAAGGATTACAAGGCATCATCGCTACAGATTCGAGGTTCATAGAGAGAAGGAGTGTCTCACATCCGATTCTTGCAGAAGCAAGACCAGCCTCACATCCTGCGTGACCAGCTCCTACGACAACTACATCGTATTCACCCATCATACTATATTTATTTGAATTTTTAATTTCCTGCAAATTCATACTTATTTTCCCAAACAAAACTTAGAGAAAACCGTATCGAGAATCTCTTCACTCGCGGTTTCTCCGATTATCTCTCCTAATATCTGAAAGGTATCACGCGCCTCTATTTCAGCAATTTCAAGTGGTTCACACATTTTTAAAAGGTCTATACCCTGAGCTAGTGATTCACTTGCTCTCACGAGAGCATCTTTGTGCCTCTCATTTGTGACTATATTTCCACCTTCACTCTCGACAAGTCCTTCTTTAAAAACATGTTCTATCGCCTCTCGAACTTTTCCGATTCCTCCTATGGTCTTTACAGTTGTATTAACTACACCTTTACAGTTAAGTATACTTTGAATTCTCTCAATCTCACTCTCAGATATAGTAATACCAAGGTCCTCTTTATTTATAACAAGAAGTACCTGTTTCCCTTCGATGTGCTTGGCAATTTCAAAATCCTCATCTTCGAGACTACTACTGCCATCGATAACCATAATCACAAAATCAGCAATATCAATCTGATTCTTAGATCTTTCAATACCAATCTGCTCTATTACGTCATCAGTGTCTCTAATCCCGGCAGTATCAACAATCACAATCGGATAGCCACCGATTGTTGCACTCTCCTCGATCGTATCGCGCGTAGTTCCCGGGATATTAGTTACTATCGCTCTATCCTCTCCTAACAATCCATTCATAAGAGATGATTTCCCAACGTTTGTACGACCAACGAGCGCTAATTTTACCCCTTCTCTTGCAAGCTTGCCAAATTCAGCAGATTTAATGAGCTTGCCTAACCTACCTTGTTGCTTCATAAGTTCCGCTAAGAACTCATCATAAGAAACTTGCTCTATGTCTTCATCAGGAAAATCTATATTCACAGCCATCTGAGCTAGCACGTCTTTAATATGATTACGAATATCTATGATTTCCTGACCAAGGCTACCGTTAAGCTGATCAGATGCTATACTAAGTGGCTTTTCACTTCTTGATTTTATAAGATCAATAACAGCTTCTGCTTGAGACAGATCTAGCCTACCGTTTAGAAAAGCATTTTTAGTAAACTCACCTGGATCTGCAAGTCTTGCCCCAGAGGCTATTACACTTCTTAGGATAAGCTTTAGAGATACATTGCTTCCATGCGCCTGAAATTCAACAACATCATCACCTGTAAAGGTATGAGGTGCTTTCATGTATATCGATACCATGTCATCTATAACTGTTCCTTTATTGTCGACAGCATGACCATAGTAAACGTGACGAGGGATTACCTCATCAGGACATTCACGATATATGCTTTTCATAATGTATAGTGAATTAGACCCACTCACACGAACTATACCTACTCCACCCTCCCCTAGAGGCGTTGCAATTGCAGCAATAGTATCTGCCATAAATTCTCCTATTGACGAAAAGAGCCCATCAAAGATGGGCTCTCAGTGTTATTTCTTCTCGATTATAACTCTTCTATAAGGGTCTTTACCCTCACTCCTAGTCGTTACACTTGGATGGTTCTGAAGTGTTGAATGAATAACCTTACGCTCGTAAGGATTCATTGGTTCAAGAGTAATCTTTCTCTCGGAACGCTCCACCTTACCAGCTAGTCTATTTGCAAGACTTACGAGAGTCTGTTCTCTCTTAGCTCTGTAATTCTCAGCGTCCATAACCACCCTTGTGTATCCGCCATTTTCCTTGTTAACAACGAGGCTAGATAGATACTGAACAGCATCGAGTGTCTGTCCTCTCTTGCCGATGATTGTACCAGTGTCTGCACCAGTAACATTTACATAGATAAGATCCTTGCCTTCCTTAACTTCGAAATCGAGGTCAATGCCCATCTCTTTTGTAATTTCTTTTAGGAATGCTTCAACTGGATGATCCTGCACTGGTGTTAGCTTATCGACATCAAGAAGTAGAGTCGCTTCAAAATTACCATGATTTTTCTTGCTTCTCTCTCTGCTCTTCTTAGGTCTAGAAGATTTTCTCTTCTCGCCTTGTCTAGCACGCTCGCTTGCACGAGCATCCTCAAGCTCTTCCTCTTCGTACTTATCGTAGTCTTTTCTGATCTCATCAGGAACAACAACAGTGTTATTCTCAGGAAGACCAGCGAGGATTCTGTCTATATCATCGAAAGTTGCTTTTTCTTTATGTGCTTTATCAGCACCGTCATTCTTGGGAGTAACTCTCACTTTAGCAAGTTTAGATCCTATACCGAGGAACCCTTTGCTCGATTCCTCAAGGATTTCAACGTTGACTTCATCTCTGGTGAGTTTGAGTTCCTGAAGCGCAAGCTCTACGGCTGTGTCGACATCAACTCCCCATTTTTCTGAAGCTTTCATCATTATCCTTTCATCCTTGCTTTCTTCATCTTCTCAAGCTGTTTCTCAGCACGTCTTCTCTTTTCTTCAAGCTCCTGCTCTTCCTTGAGCTTTGCACGGAACTTATTCATTCTGATATTAAAGAAAATCTGAATGAACTGTCCACCTGCCCAATAAATAGCAAGTCCAGCTGGGTAAGCTCTAGCAAGCCATAAGATGCTGAGTGGGAAAAAATACTTCATTATCATGTTCATTGATTTTCCCTGGCCACCCATCATTTCATTCTGACCTGTAAGCTGCTGTGTCATCGCAAAAGAGATGTATGTTGAAACAGCTGCAGCGATTGGAAGAATCCAAAGGTCAGGCTGTCCGAGGTCTTTAATCCATAGGAACGACTGATGAACTGCGAAAATCATGTTCTCATCAGCGATATACTTAATAGGATTTCTGAGAAGAGTGAAAAGACCCCAGATGATAGGTAGTTGGATAAGCATAGGTAGACAACCACCCATAGGGTTGAAGTTCTCATCCTTGGTAATCTTAGCCATCTCTTCGTTCATCTTCTCTTTGTCATTCTTATACTTCTCCTGAATAGCCTTTATCTTAGGCTGGATCGAAGACATCGAAGCTGTCGATTTAATCTGCTTGAAGTAGAGAGGATAGAGGATCAGCTTAACGAGTACCGTTAGTATTATTAGTGAAATACCATAGTTACCAACTAAGTTGTAAATGAACGTTAGTAAATAACCCAAAGGCACCGCAATAATTCCCATATTCCGTCCTTTCTTATCTTAGAGGATCGTAACCACCAGGATTTCCCGGGTGACATCTAAGTATTCTCTTTATTCCTAAATACGTTCCTTTAAATGGTCCGTACTTCTCGAGCGCCTGTATAAAATACGTGCTGCATGTAGGATAGAATCTACATGTTGAAGGGAATAAAGGCGAAATAAATTTCTGATATCCTCTGATGATAATTATCAATATGCGTTTAATAATGTTCTTTAAAAGCTTTATCATTGTAAAAGCCCTTACTTGTCTAGAAGGTGTTCCGAACGAAGAACCCCGTACATTGACCTTCTAACTTCTTCACACTTGTGATCATTGATAGAATTTCTAGCTATAAAAATAACGTCGTACCCGTTCTTAACTTCGCAGCCTAGTAATCTATAAGCCTCTCTCATGAGTCTTCTCGATCTGTTGCGTCTAACGCTGTTTCCAACCTTTTTACTAGAAACATAAGCTAATCTCGAATACTTAAGCCCGTTCTTTTTGTAGATAATTACCATGAATCTTGAGACTTTAGATTTGCCTTTGTTATAGACAACCTTAAAGTCAAGCTGATTCCTTAGCGTTGATTCCTTGAGCATGATCACTTTACCTTCTATCAGCTATTAAGCTGTAAGGCTCTTTCTACCTCTAGATCTTCTTCTCTTGAGAACCTTTCTGCCGCTTGCAGTTGCCATTCTCTTTCTGAAGCCGTGCTCCTTAAGTCTCTGCCTCTTCTTAGGCTGGTAAGTTCTTTTCATTGTTAGTTTCTCCTTCCATATCAACGTTTGATATAATCTAATATAGTTGTGTCTTCTAAATTCCAAAGGCACATACATCACGATATTATACTTTCAAACCATAACAAAGTCAATGTATACGCCATTTTGAAGGTGTTCTTTAGGAAAAAAATAATTTAAATTTTTTTAAAATTTTCTCACATACTACATTTAGTGGTAGCTTTAACTTATTAACAAAGTTATCCACAACATGTGTATAACTTTATTTTTGTTAAGTGCTAATACAGTGATTTTATAGGATTCAGCATTATTGCTGTTGTGGATTTATTTGTGTAGAATATGTTTATTCACCTAGGAGGGAGTATTTTGGACACTAACAAGATATGGGATTCGTTCATAGAGGAAATCAAGAAATCTACAAGCAAGCTAAGCTTCGATATGTTCTTTTCTGATTTATCTCTTTATAAGCTCGATATCGATAATAAGATAATTTATATCCAACTTGAAGACATCAGCATTATCAAGTTTCTTAGAGAGAAATACATTGTTCAAATCGAAGATATATTCTCGAGAATGCTCGGGGATGATTTTCAAGTAGTCATAAAATCCAAAGACGAATATAAAAGCAACAAAATTGATAAGAAGAAAAAAGTAAGAAAGTCACTTTATAAGGATAATTCTAAGCTTTTTAATCCTAAATTTAATTTTGAAAACTTCGTTGTTGGAGGTAATAATAGATTCGCATATGCCGCATCACTCGCGGTTGCCGAGTCACCTGCGGAAGCTTACAATCCTCTTTTCCTATATGGAGGATCCGGACTAGGTAAGACTCACCTCATGCAGGCAATTGGAATTCAGGTTATAAAGAATGATCCTACTTCAAATGTTCTGTACATATCATCCGAGACTTTCACGAATGAACTTATCGAGGCGATAAATACTCAGAATACCAATCAATTCAAAGAAAAATACAGAAATATAGATATACTACTCATAGATGATATCCAGTTCTTGGAAGGAAAAGAAGCAACTCAGGAAGAGTTCTTCCATACATTTAACACCCTATACGAGAACAACAAACAGATTGTAATATCTAGTGACAGACCACCGAGCAACCTACAGAAGCTCGATGAAAGACTTACTACCAGATTTGGATTTGGAATAACGGCTGACGTTCAGCCTGCTGATTTTGAAACCAGAGTAGCGATTCTTAAGAAAAAGATAGAACTTGCTGATATAGAACTGGATAGTGATATTGAAGAGGTTTGCAATCTAATCGCTGAGAAAATCAAGTATAATATCAGAGAGCTAGAAGGTGCTATGAACCGCATGATAAGCTTTTCTGAGATTATGAACAATAAGATAGATCTTGATTTTGCTAAGATAGTTCTCAAGGATATCTATAGAGATACAGATAAGGCAATCGCTCCAGAGAGAATTAGATCAACAGTAGCTTCTTACTACGATATCAAGGTTTCAGACCTCGACTCTAAGCGTAGAACTGCTGAAATTGCACTTGCTAGGCAGGTTGCTATGTATCTATGTAGAGAAAGTACTGATTTCTCGTTTTCTAAGATAGGTGAGATATTTGGTGGTAGAGACCACTCAACGGTAATGAGTAATTGCAATAAAATACAGACCCTATATCAAGAAGATGAGCTAATCAAATATGATATAGATGAGATTAACAAGAAACTTAAAAAGCATGATTTATAGGTGTGAACAACTAATTTTTCATGAAGTTTAATTATCCATATTTTACTAACTAGTTATCATCAGGGGTTATCAATATACTTTTTGAACTAGATGCGAGATAATATAAGCAAAAAGAAAGTTATCCACATTATCAACAGCCCCTACTATTATTACTAAATATATAATATATAAAGAAAGGGAATTTCTATGAAAATATACTGCACAAGAAATGAACTTAATAGAGCTATTAACAATGTATCTCACTCAATTCCAACAAGAACTCCTTCACCTATATTAGAAGGAATACTTATTGAAACTAAGGGTGATAGAATGTATCTGACAGCAACAGACACTAACATGACTATTGAGTCGAATATTCCTGTTGATAGTGAAGGTGACGTTTCATTTGTTATAGAGGAAAAGAATTTTGCCAATATCGTTAATAAGCTTCCTGAAGAGGAAGTACTGATGGACTACAATCATGAAAAGAATCAGATTAAGATTAACAGTGGCAAATCTTCATCTACATTTAATTGTTTCTCAGCAGATGAATTTCCAAGATTCAATATTGGAGAAGGTCAGAAGATTATTCTCTCCAAGAAAGACATAAAAAACTTAATTCGCAAGACTTCGTTCTCTGCAAGCGCTGACGAGCTTAACGGAGTACTTACGGGTATCCTTATCGAGCTTGGTGATGGAAACCTTCGCATGGTAGCGGTGGATACATTTAGAATGGCTATTTACAATGCAAAGGTAGATACTGATGAACAACTTAGCATCGTTGTTCCTGCAAAACTTCTAGGTGAAGTGTCAAAGATTATAAGTGACGATGATAACGACGAGCAGCTATTTATGGAGATTGTGGATAACAAGGTAGTAATGCTCTTCGATAACAACAGAGTTATCTTAAACACACTCAATGGAAAATATATAGATTACAATAGAATTATCAAGGCTGAGAGCAGCATCAAGATAAGAACTAGCAGAATTGAACTCATGAAGAGCATCGATAGAGCTGCTATCATCGCTTCTGCTCAGAATAACAATCTCATAAAGATGAAAATCGAGGATGATCAGATTGAAATCACTTCTCTTTCCGAGAAGAGCAGCATAAAAGAAATGGTTGAAATTATGAAAGAGGGAGATAACCTCGAGATTGGATTCAACTCAAGATACATGATGGATGTGCTAAAAGTAATCGATGATGAAGAAATCATCCTAAGCATGAGCGATAGTGTAAAGCCATGCATCATAACTCCACTAAAGGGAGACACTTATCTGTATCTGGTGCTTCCTGTAAGAATTAGCTAGTAATAGGAAACTGTGGATGAGAGTAAATAGTTTAAAGGTAAAAAATTTCAGAAACTATAGCGAGCTTGAGGTAGAGTTCGATTGTAAACGAAATATAATAATAGGTGAAAACGCGCAGGGTAAGACAAACCTCATAGAGGCCATATATCTCTGCGCGTTTGCGCGTTCTTTTCGTACGAGCAATTCTACGGATCTCATCAAGATTGGAGAGGATAGCTGTAACGTATCCGTCGAAGCAGTCAGCGAAGATATAGACAAGAAAATTAGTATTACCATCAATAATCGTGGTAAGAAGATGATTAAGAAGGATAATAAATTTCTTGGTAGAACTGCAGAGCTATTAAATAACCTCGTAGTCGTTGTATTCTCACCGGACGATCTAAGAATAATAAAAGACAGTCCAGAGAAGCGTAGAAATTTCATAGATAAAGAGATAAGTCAGCTTAGACCTAGCTATTTTGAAGCTCTTCGTAACTATAAAGATGTGCTTAAGCAAAAGAATTCACTGATTAAACAGCTAAGAGCACCTGGTAGCGAGTCCAAGATGAGAGATATGCTTGAAATATACGATATGCAGCTTGCAAAATACGGCAGTGAAATTATCAAAATTCGCCGTGAATTTGTGGATATGCTATCAGAGAAAGCTTCCAATATACAGAACAACATCTCAAAAGGTCGAGAAAACCTAGAGATAAAATACGTTGAGTCGGTAGCAGCTGAGAATATCCTAGACGAAATCATAAATTCCCGTGAAAGAGATATCTACAACGGTCACTGCAGTATAGGACCTCATAGAGATGACCTTGATTTTTATATCAATGGAATAGATGCCAAGAAGTTTGGCTCACAAGGTCAGCAGAGGACCGTTGCTCTATCTCTAAAGCTTGCTGAAATTCAGCTCGCCGAGATGATTCTGGGTGAGAACGCAGTCTTGCTTCTGGATGATGTATTATCTGAACTCGACAGAGAGAGACAGAGTTATCTGCTAAATGAGATCGAAGATGTTCAGTTATTTCTTACGTCGACAGAGGTTAATTCGGAACTCCTTCATGGTATGAAAGAAGGAAAGGTATTTAACGTAAAAAGTGGCTCACTTGTATAAATTTGGAACAAAATTTAGAATAAATGAGTTATAAAATATAAAAATATCGAAAAATAGGCGATTTAAGGTAGTTTTATTCCGTAAAAGGGTGAAACTACCTTTATTGATATTTTAAAGCCTCTATGCTAAAATAAATGGGTTAGAAATATAAAAAGGAAGGTCAATATGAGCGCAGAAAATAAGCAAAATAAATATGATGCCTCCCAGATTACCGTACTTGAGGGACTAGAACCTGTAAGGGTTAGACCTGGTATGTACATAGGTAGTACTGGACCTGCAGGACTTCATCATCTCGTATATGAGATTGTTGACAACTCTGTCGATGAAGCACTAGCTGGGTATTGTAAGCACATCACTGTTACGATAAATGAAGACAACTCTATAACCGTTACCGATGATGGACGAGGAATGCCAGTAGATATTCACCCTAAGCTTGGAATTCCTGCAGTTGAAGTTATTCATACTCAGCTACATGCAGGTGGTAAATTCGGAGATGGCGGATATAAGGTTTCTGGAGGTCTTCACGGAGTAGGTGCATCTGTAGTTAATGCACTTTCCACTCATATGATTGTAGAGGTTAAGCGAAACGGTAATCTCTATAAGCAGGAGTATAAGAGGGGAAAGACAGTTACTGAGCTAGAGATTATTGGAACTTCAAAGGAAACAGGATCCAAAACAACTTTCTGGCCAGATGCAGAAATATTTGATGAAACTGTCTTTGATTACGATACACTTCAGAGACGTATGCGTGAGATGGCTTTTCTTAACAAGGGACTAAGAATTTCCATCGAGGATAAGAGAGAGGGCAAAAAGAAAAAAGAGAGTTTCCACTACGAAGGTGGAATTATTGAATTTGTTCAGTACCTCAACAAAAATAAGGGAGTAATAAACAATAAGATTTTCTACTTCGAATATGAAAAAGAAGGATATGAAGTAGAGGTTGCTATGCAGTATACCGATAGGTATAGCGAGCTGACACTTTCTTATGCAAATAATATAAATACCGTAGAGGGTGGTTTCCATCTAGTTGGTTTAAGGGCGGCTCTCACTAGAACTATTAACGATTATGCTAGAAGAACTAAACTTCTCAAGGATAATGATGACTCACTTCAGGGTGAGGATGTTAGAGAAGGTCTGACAGCAATTGTAAGTGTTAAACTGACAAATCCTCAGTTTGAAGGACAGACTAAGGCTAAGCTAGGAAATAGCGAGGTTAGGGGATTCGTTGAGAGTAACATGAACGAGAATCTGTCTTTCTTCCTCGATGAGAATCCAAAGGAAGCAAAGCTAATCGTAGATAAGTGCCTCAAGGCTGCTCGTGCGAGAGAGGCAGCTAGAAAGGCTAGAGAGATTACTCGTAAGACTTCGGTACTCGAGACAACTTCTCTACCTGGCAAGCTAGCTGACTGTTCGGAGAAGGATCCAGCGCTGTCAGAGATTTTCCTAGTAGAGGGAGATTCTGCCGGCGGTAGCGCTAAGTCCGGAAGAGATCGTAATCGTCAGGCTGTACTTCCGCTAAGAGGTAAGATTCTCAACGTTGAGAAGGCAAGAGAAGATAAGATTCTTAATTCAGATGAGATCAAGAACATGATAACTGCGTTTGGATGCGGAGTAGGAAGCAACTTTGATATCACTAAGCTTAGATATCACAAGATTATCATCATGACTGATGCCGATGTCGATGGTGCTCATATAAGAACGCTGCTTCTTACATTCTTCTACAGATTCATGACACCTCTTATCGAAGGCGGATATGTGTACGCAGCTCAGCCACCTCTATTTAGAGTTAAGCAGGGAAAAGAAATTCATTACACTTATTCAGATGCTGAACAGGATAAATTACTCGCTGAGCTAAAAGCTAAAAACAAGAACGCAAAGGTTGAGATACAGCGATACAAAGGTCTAGGAGAGATGGACTTCAATCAGCTATGGGAGACTACCATGGATTATAACCATAGAACTCTTGTGCAGATTAAGATTGAGGATGCTACAGCAGCGGATGAAATCTTCACGACATTGATGGGAGATAAGGTTCCGCCAAGAAAGAAGTTCATTGAAGACAATGCAAGATACGCAACACTAGATATTTAATGGACATTAAGGAGATATAATGACTACGCTTTTAGAAGATAGCAAAATCATCACTCATGAAATATATGATGAGATGAAGAATTCTTATATCGACTACGCGATGAGCGTTATTGTCGGACGTGCACTCCCAGATGTTCGTGACGGACTCAAGCCAGTACACAGAAGAATTCTATATGGAATGAGCATTCTAGGTATTACTCCTGACAAGCCGCACAAGAAATCGGCGCGTATTGTCGGAGAAGTAATGGGTAAATATCACCCTCACGGTGACAGCTCAATTTACGATGCCATGGTTAAGATGGCACAGGATTTCTCGACGAGATATCCGCTAGTAGACGGACACGGTAACTTCGGTTCTGTAGACGGAGATGGAGCAGCTGCTATGCGTTATACGGAGGCTAGAATGTCGCCGTTTTCGTTACAGATGGTTCGCGACATAGAGAAAGACACTGTTGATTTTACAGACAACTTCGACGGTGAGGAGAAGGAACCAGTTGTTCTCCCTTCGAGAGTACCTAATCTGCTCATAAATGGATCGAACGGTATTGCCGTAGGTATGGCGACTTCCATTCCTCCTCATAACTTAAGCGACACAATCGATGCTTGTATTAAGAGAATCGACGATGAGAATTGTAGTAATGATGAGCTCATTAAGATTATAAAGGCACCAGATTTTCCAACGGGTGCAAGCATTCTCGGAAGGGATGCGGCTAGAGAAGCTTATGAGACTGGAACAGGTAAGATTACAGTAAGATCTAAGAGCGAGATTGAGGAAACTGCTCGCGGTAGGATGAGAATCGTAATCACTGAGATTCCTTTCCAGGTTAACAAGGCGAGACTCATCGAATCTATGGCTGACCTCGTTAGAAATAAGAAAATCGATGGAATTTCCGCTATTAGAGATGAATCTAACAGAGAGGGAATGAGAATCGTAATCGAACTCAAGAAGGATACTAATCCTAATGTGATTCTCAACAGACTATATAAGCATACTCAATTGCAGTGTACTTACAGCATGATTATGCTCGCTCTAGTTAATGGAGAGCCTAAGATTCTCAAGCTGCACGAGATAATCGATGAGTATCTGAAGCATCAGAAGATTGTAATCACTAGAAGAACTAAGTTCGACCTCGCTAAGGCTGAGGCAAGAGCACACATCTTAGAAGGCCTACTGATTGCGCTCGACAATATAGATGAAGTAATCAAGGTTATCCGTTCCAGCTACAACGATGCTAAGGAAAAGCTGATGGTGAGATTTGGTCTCAGTGAGATTCAGGCTCAGGCTATCCTAGACATGAGACTTGCTAGACTTCAGGGTCTGGAACGTGAAAAGATTGAGAACGAGCACAATGAGCTAATGCAGAAGATTGCTTACTACAAGTCAATTCTAGCTGACGAGCACAAGCTGATGGGTGTTATCAAGGATGAGCTTACCGAAATCAAGCAGAAGTACGGTGATGGCAGAAGAACCAAAATCGTTGCTGATGATGGTGGAATAGATGAGGAATACTTGATAGATGAAGAGGATGTTGCAGTTACGCTCACACATCTCGGATATATCAAGAGAGTTCCTGAGAATACTTACAAGGCACAGCGCCGCGGTGGAAAGGGAATAGTAGGTCTCACTACTAGAGACTCCGACTTTGTAAAGGATCTCATAATAACGTCGACTCACGACTATCTGATGTTCTTTACAGACCTCGGTAAGGTTTATAAAATAAAGGCTTACGAGATTCCAGAAGCATCTAGAACTGCAAAGGGAACTCCAGTTATAAACTTCCTGAACCTCGATCAGGGCGAGCGAGTAACTGCGGTTATACCAGTTAAGGAATTTGCAGATGACAATTACTTAATCATGGTTACTAGAAATGGAACTATCAAGAAGACTCCAATGTCTCAGTTCGATACTAACCGTAAGACCGGACTCATCGCTATTACGCTTAAGGATGATGACAAGCTCATCTCTGTAAGTCAGTCGAGCGGTGAAGAGAGCGTATACGTTGTGACCAAGAAAGGTAAGTCAATAACATTCCACGAGGATGATGTTAGAAGCATGGGAAGAAGTGCCGGTGGTGTAAGAGCTATCACCTTAGATAAGGACGATGAAGTCGTATCTATGGAGCTCGACAGCACAGGTGAGCGTGAACTGCTTGTAATGACTAAGAAGGGCTTCGGTAAGAGAACGAGCCTCGACGAGTATAGACTTCAGACCAGAGGTGGAAAGGGAGTTTCGACTTACGATAAGACTAAGTTCTCAAAGACTGGAGAGCTAGTTGGTGCAACGCTTGTAAGCAAGGATGATGAGATTATGCTGATCAACTCGAACGGTGTAATTATCAGAATCAGAGCTAACGAGATATCGAAGTCAGGCAGAACAACTCAGGGTGTTAAGATCATGAAGGTTGAGTCTGGTGACGAAATCGTATCATTTGCAAAGGTCCTCGACGAGGATGATGCTTCGAAGCCTATGACCAAGAAGGAAAAGGCTGATAGCGAGCAGATGACGCTGGTATAAAACAATTATAATTTTGTAATGGCTGAGATTCTTTCTCAGCCATTTTTTAATGAAAAAATAGCGATTTTATGGTAAATCACAATTTTTTTTAATAGAATTAAAAAATTGCTGCATTTTTAAAAAAACAAAATTTTATGACTTGAAATGACTAGTCTATGGGTATATACCAAACCCGTAAAAAGTTATTAGTGATTTAAAACAATTCGAATTGTATCTAATAAACGAATGTATATATAGTTATTAATTAATCGTACAATTTAATTGTATTTACTAAAAATGTAATAATGTAATATAGAATGTTGCATAGAAAGGGGAATCGTAATGGGTGATAAAGATTTAAATAAGAAAAAAGCGGTTCATCAGCTTGGAGTCTTTGGATTTTTCGCAATGACTGCTTCGATGGTCATGACTGTATATGAATATCCATCATTTGCATCTTCGGGGTTTAAGCTGGTTTTCTTCCTAGTTGTTGGTGGTTTACTTTGGTTTTTACCTGTTTCACTTTGTGCAGCTGAGATGGCAACCGTTGAAGGTTGGGAGAAAGGCGGCATATATTCTTGGGTAGGAAATACCCTGGGTCAGCGCTGGGGTTTTTCGGCACTGTTCTTCCAATGGTTCCAGATAACGGTTGGATTTGTAACAATGTGTTTCTTCATCCTTGCTGCTTTAGCCTATGTATTCAAGGTAGATGCTTTATATAAAAATCCATTAGCAATGTTCATCGGTGTTGCAGTTATCGTGTGGGTTTTGACATTTGCCCAGCTTGGAGGAACGAAGTACACTGAGAAGATTTCTAAGATTGGATTAATTGGAGGAATTGCAATTCCTATCCTAATTTTAAATATAGGCTTAGTTGCCTACTTCATGACTGGTGGAAAATCGCAAATAGATTTAAGCGTTAAATCGTTAGTACCGGATTTTTCCGATGTTAAGACGCTTGTAATATTCGCTTCATTTATCCTCGCTTATATGGGCGTTGAAGCATCTGCATCACACGTTCATGAACTTAAGGAACCAAACAAGATGTATCCTGAAGTCATGATTATGCTTACGGTGCTTACTATCTGTTTGGATGCCGTTGGTGGCCTAGCAGTTGCAACCACCCTTCCAGCTAAGACCTTAAATGGAAATCTCTCCTATGGTGTAATTGAGACTTTTGAGAATATCTATGTAAATCATTTTGGAGAGCAGTTTAGATGGCTTGTATTTGTCGTAGCACTGCTACTTGCACTTGGAGTATTTGCGGAGATTTCTGCATGGATTGTAGGACCATCAAAGGCACTCTTAGAAGCTGCTTATGATGGAATCTTACCAGCAAGATTTGAAAAGACTAATAAGAACGGAGTATCGGTATTCACGATTATGCTCCAGGCTGTAATCGTTACAATTTGGGATGCTGTACTATGCGGCTCAATTGCACTTGCAGGCGGTTCTGATTCATCGGTCGGATACTTAACAGCGATTGGTCTTACGGTTGTAATTTACCTAGCTGCGTACGTGCTATTCTTCCTAGGTTACTTTGTATTAATTCTAAGAAAGGGGAATATGAAGCGTGAATTCCATATTCCTGGAGGACGCGCGGTAAAGATCGTCGTTGCTGCAGTTGGACTATTTATGACTGTTGTAACTTTAGTCATTTCATTCTTCCCTTCATCAAAGCTTACGGCTGCAGATAACAGGGTATATCAAATAGTGCTGATAGTATGCTTTATTATCTCGATGGCTGCGCCATTGATTATCTATTCGAATAGGCATAGATGGTCGTCGAACGGAAAAGCTACAGGTGATGAAAAGTAACCATTTATCAGTAGATATGGTGTATTCAAACAAAAGATAGTAAAATGTTTTAAATCATTGTCGGTTAAAAATGAAAAGAGGTACGGAAATGAGAAATTCGGAAAATAATGAAGTAAAACTGAATGATAGTCTATCTTCTTTGAATGATGATACGGGTTACCGCACACCTATTTTCGGTACAGAGACTAGCGGTGCTGCAATGCCAAAGGATAAGATAAATGATGAGCCAGTTGCTCCAGGAGTGGCTGCAGAGATGATCAGACAGTATCTGAGTATTGAGGGTAATGCAACTCAGAATCTTGCGACATTCTGCCAGACATATATGGAACCAGAAGCAACAAAGCTTATGGCAGAGAATTTCGAGAAAAATGCGATTGATAAGGATGAATATCCTATGACCGCAGACCTTGAAAATCGCTGTGTAGATATTATTGGAAAGCTATGGAATGTAGATAAAAAAGAAGAGCCACTCGGAACTTCCACGGTTGGCTCCTCTGAAGCGTGCATGCTCGGCGGACTAGCAATGCTATTTAGATGGAAAAAGCTGGCAGATGCAGCTGGTGTAGATAGATTTACCAAGAGAAGACCTAATCTCGTAATCTCATCAGCTTATCAGGTGTGCTGGGAAAAGTTCTGCCGTTACTGGGATATAGAGATGAGAACTGTGCCAATCGACCTCGATCATCTGTCGCTTAATATGGACACGGTCATGGATTATGTCGATGAATACACTATCGGAATAGTAGCTATACTGGGCATAACCTATACTGGAAAGTACGACGATGTAAAGGCTCTCGATAATCTTGTTGAGAAATACAATAAAGAGCATACTGATATGCCAATTCGTATTCACGTAGATGCAGCTTCCGGAGGTATGGTTGCTCCATTTATCGATCCCGAGCTAGAGTGGGATTTCCGACTCAAGAATGTGTGGTCGATAAGCACATCTGGACATAAGTACGGACTCGTATATCCAGGAGTTGGCTGGGTAATTTGGCGCAGCAAGGAAGCTCTTCCTGAGGAATTAATCTTCTGGGTAAGCTACCTCGGTGGCGAGGAAGCAACTATGGCGATTAACTTCTCTCGCAGTGCATCACAAATTGTCGGACAGTATTATATGCTACTCAGAAATGGATTTAAGGGATACAAAGAAATCCATGAGCGGACCCTAGAGGTTGCTAGATACATGGCTTCCGAGATTGAGAAGATGGGAATCTTTGAAGTGCTTGAGGGCGCAGAACAGATTCCAATCATCTGCTGGAAGCTTAAGGACGATGTCGATGTGGAATGGACACTTTATGATCTGGCAGATCGTCTCCGTATGCAGGGCTGGATGGTACCTGCATACCCAATGCCAGAGAATATCAAGGATATTGATGTGCAGAGGCTAGTGCTTAGACAGGATTTCGGAATGAATCTGGCGGTACTATGCATTAATGATATGAAGAAGCAGATTGAGATTCTGAATAACTCACGTGTAATCGTGCCAAATAACGAAAACGGTGATAACAACTATGTATCTAAGGGGTTCGATCATAGTGGGAGATAAGAAACGCTTTTAATATGTGTGAGATATCTTCTAAAAATTAAAGAGAAAATACGATGCTCTAAGTGATATACATATTAGAAAATAAATAGGTAAAAAGGATTGGTTCATCCAATCCTTTTTAAGTGCGAAAATAATATTAATTTGATTAAGGTATTCTTTGGATATGAGTGTAGTACTTTAAATCTGATTGTATATCAATGTATTAAATTACAAGTTAATAGAAAATTTTTATAGTATAAAAGGTTAAAATGTATTTAAATAGATACATAAATGCTATAATCAGACTACAGTATTATTTATTATTTTGTAGTATGGAGGAACTATGTTCTGTAAATTAAATATTACTCTAGAAAATAAAAGTGGATATGATATCAACATATCGTCTATTCTTCACGGCGCACTAATGCAATTTATGACAACTGAATACGTGGAATCACTCCATAGTAATGGTTTAAGACCTTATACACAGCATGTTGAAATAAATAAAGACACAATCGATTGGGTTATCACAACTCTTACAAAAGAGGCTAAAGAAAACATAATTGATAAGATAATTATTTCTAATCCTAATGAAATTTACCTAGAATACAAAGATGATAGCTTAAAAGTTCTTAAATATGGGATTGAGAACATAGAGTACTCAGAAATACTAGATAAAACTTATTTTGGGGATTGTTCGAGGATACTACGAATGAATTTCTTAACACCAACTGCATTTAAAGTTAACGGTACTTACCAATTCTATCCAACAGTTGAACATATTTTCATGAGTTTGATTAATAAACACGATTATGTATCTACAGGAACTCAGATATTTTCAGAAGAAATAATGGAGGAAATAAGAGAGCATGTAAGCATTGTAGGGTATAACCTCAGAAGTAAGATGTTTCATCTCGAAGGTATCAAGATTCCGTCATTTATTGGAAGCATAACTATAAGGATTGGGGGAAATAAGCAGTTCGTAAATTTAATCAACATGCTTTGTGAGTGCGGAAAATATTCAGGAGTAGGTATTAAAACGGCTATAGGAATGGGAGCTATAAATGTCTTTCCAAAATTAAGAAAGGAGTAATTTGTGAACGCTAAACAGATTGAAGTTATACTTGGAGGATTGTTCCACGGTATTGGCAAAATGCTATACATATACAACGATGGAATAAATAATGGTGAAAAAGGGTATCAGTTTATAAAGGATGCCGGAATCGACAACGAATCCATTTTAGAGCAGCTTAAATTTCAACAATATAATATTTTAAAAGAAGCAAACATATCAGAAGATTCACTGGCATATATAACTTGTTGGGCAAATAGCATTGTTTCTAGAAGATCGCCAGAAGAGCACAGTAAAAATACAGAAGAAAAGAAAAATATAAGCAATAAGGCTATTCCTCTACAATCAGTATTTAACATAATCAATGGCAATAATGAAAGAAAAGTATATGAGCTGGAACAAGTAAAAGAAAATGGAGAAATAAATTTTCCGGTGGATAATACCATTAATTATTCTGAAGAGAAGTATGAAAGTATAATAAATAATCTCAAGAGTGGTATTAAGAAATTTGAGTTAACAGGTGAATATATAAATTCATTATTGTCACTGCTCGAAGGAGAACTTACATATGTGTCTTCGGCATCAGATATTAATCAGCTAGCCGACATATCTCTCTATGATCAAATGAAAATTACTGCGGCCATAGGTAGCTGTGTATATCAGTATCTTGAAAGCAAAGAAATAAAGAGTTATAAGAAGGCATTAATGGAGGATAGCAACAAAGCTTATAATGAAGATTATTTTCTAATGTTCAGTATGGATATATCCGGAATTCAAAGTTTTATCTATAAGGTCGACAGTTCAGAAGCTTTGAAAAGTTTACGTTCCAAGTCGTTTTATCTAGAAATAATGCTGGAACACATTGTAGACGAATTGCTGGAAGCGGTTAATCTATCTAGAACCAACCTTATCTACTCGGGAGGCGGTCATGCTTATATCTTGCTTCCTAACACAGATGAAGTTATAGAAAAGATAAAGATATTCAAAGCAGAGCTTAAAAAATGGCTTATTGATAACTATGGGATTGATTTGTATGTTGCTATGGGATATAAAGCTTGCTCAGCAAACTCTCTAAAGAACTATCCTAAAGGCTCATATGAAAATTTATTTAAAGAAGTTTCTAAAGCATTATCAAATGAAAAAATATCTCGATATTCGGCAAATGAGATTAGACGCATGAATTCTTTTGGAAATGAAGAATCTACTAGAGAGTGTAAAGTTTGTGGAAGAGTCGATCATCTTACTGATGAGGATATATGTGAATATTGTAATTCGTTTAAGAGAATATCAAGAGATATTCTGAATAAATCTTTTGGATTTGTAACAGTTACCAATGAGAAAGATAAAGAAAAAAATTGCATAAAGTTACCATTTGACAAGTATATGCTTATGGAGGATGAAGAAAGTTTAAAGATTAGAATGTCTACAAGCGGAAGCGGGTATGTGCGATCTTATAGCAAAAATAAAATGTACACAGGAGTAAATGTAGCGACTCGATTATGGGTAGGCGATTACTCGTCAGAATCATCGTTCGAGGCACTAGCAAAAGCTTCAACAGGAATTGATAAGCTAGGAGTACTAAGAGCTGATGTAGATAATCTTGGCAAAACTTTTATAAGCGGGTTTAAGCCTGAACACACAAGTCTGTCAAGAACAGCTAGCTTTTCTAGAAAATTAAGCATGTTTTTCAAACTCCATATCAATAATATTCTTGAAAATGGAGAATACATGGTAGATGGTTCAAAGCCGTCAAAGCGAAATGCGACTATTGTATATTCCGGTGGAGACGATGTCTTTATAGTAGGTGCGTGGAATGATGTAATAGGCCTCGCAATTGATTTATCTGATTCACTAAAAAAGTATTCACAAGGAACGCTGACTATATCTGCTGGAATAGGCATTTTCCCAAAGAAATTTCCAGTTAAGGCTATCGCAAGACAGACAGGCTTGCTCGAAGAAGCTTCAAAGAGTGTGCAAGATAAAAATGCAGTCACATTGTTTGAGGATGCCTATAACCAAGATTACAAACACGAGTTCGACTGTGGTGAACAGACATATAAGTGGGATGTTTTCAAGAGTCGTGTGATGGGTGAAAAATATGTCCTAATCGATTCATTCTTCTCAGATGATGATGAGAAAGGAATGGCTGCAATATATAAGCTTCTAAGATACATAAGGAATCTTGAGGATAAGATTAATCTTGCAAGACTTGCATATCTACTAGGAAGGATGCAGGCAAACATAAAAGATTCAGATGAAAATGAAGAAAAATACAAAGTATTTTCAAAACAATTATATGAGTGGATATCTAATGATCCGAAAGGTGAAAATAAAAGGGAACTTATAACTGCAATTTACATTTATGTATATCTACATAGAAAAGAAGAGGAGAGGTAAAGATGGAACGATTAACACAACTGAATTTTGCAAAATGCGCTGAAGATGTAATCCAAAATAAAATTATGAAGAGGAAAGGCGGAAAAAATTTCCAAGAAACTTCAGAAACACCGATGATTACTACATCAAAGATTAGAAACATGCTAGAGCTAACTAATACTCTCTATAACAAGCTTATTAAATATAGGGAGGAAGAACTTTCTGATGAAATAATGAGCTATATTCAATATGTGAGAATGAAATTTGCATATGAGTATGGGCGTGATTATAACGAAAAGAGAAAAACACCTGTATCAGATTTTATTAAGCAAGCTCAAATTATGAATCATTTGGAAAGTATAGGGAACAGCAGAGAACAGGCACTTATATTCTGTAAGTACATGGAATCGCTAGTTGCTTTTCATAAGTTCTATGGTGGAAGAGATAAATAACGGAGGTAAAAAAATGTATAGCAAGATTAAAATAACAGGAACAATTAATGTGGAAACAGGAATGCATATTGGAGCTTCCGATGGATTTTCAGTGATAGGAGCTGTAGATTCTCCTGTTGCAAAGGATGCAGTCTCAAGAATTCCTTATATACCGGGGAGTTCTCTAAAGGGAAAAATCAGAAGCCTGGTAGCAAAAGCATATTCCGATAGCGGTATTGTTCCTAAATTTAATGATCAGGACGACAAGGTTACAAGATTATTCGGTGCAGGTGCAGGCAATAATAATCACCCAAAACCAAGCAGACTCATATTCTCAGATATGATAATGGAGAATATAGAAGAACTTAAAAAGAATGGTGTTGAAGATGGCACTGAGGTTAAAGAGGAGAATACAATTAATCCAATAACTGCAGAGGCAAATCCAAGGCAAATTGAGCGCGTTGTAAGAGGAGCAAAATTTCCACTTACAATAATCTATAATGCTGAAAAAGAGCATGAAGAAGAAATGCTTGAGGATATAGAGACATTAGCCCTTGGACTAAAACTATTGAGCTATGATTATATCGGAGGTCACGGATCTCGTGGGTATGGAAGAGTGACAATAGATAATATCAATGCGGATTGTGTTGTAGGTGACATAAATAAAGATATACTTGATAAGTGCAACGAATTACTGAAAAGGAAATAGTTATGGAGTATACAGGATATAAGCTAGTTTTCTCTACATCCGTACATTTTGGTAATGGAAGCTTAGAAAATTCAGATAACAAATTATATGCGGATACAATTTTTTCTGCTCTGTGCCATGAGGCTGTTAAATTGGAGTGCATAGAAGAACTTGTATCTTATGTAAAGAACGAAAAGATAAAATTGTCTGATGCATTTCCTTTTATCGGAGATAGTTACTACATTCCTAAACCAATGATAACTATCGAAAGCGAAAGAAATATTGATGACAAGAAAAAAGCAAAAAAGTTAGAGTTTATTAATGTTGATCTCATAGATGAATATCTAGATGGAAGTATGGATATTAAAACGGAATCTGAAATAGTATCAAATCTTGGTAAGTCAGATATTATAACGAGAGCGAGTATCCAGACTAATGAGGATACTAAACCATATTCGGTAGGAACATTTTTATTTTCTGAAGGTGCTGGACTATACCTAATCGTAGGATATAGTGATGAAGACGCTCTTAATATGATTACTAAATTGCTTCATAGTTTAAGCTATGTAGGAATTGGTGGGAAAGTAAGTTCCGGGCTCGGCAAATTCAATTCAGAAAAAGTAAAGCTGCCAACTAGCCTCACTGATAAAATTGAGCGAGCAGGAGAATCCTCAAGTGTAATGAGCTTATCAATAGGCATGTGTGATGATATGGAACTTGAAAATGTGTGCGAAAACGCAAACTATATTTTATCCAAGAGAAGTGGTTTTATAAATTCTTCCACATATTCCGATAACGTTGTTAAGAAGCAAGATTTTTACTTATTTCGTGCGGGATCAGTTTTTAGTAGACCATTTAAAGGCTTAATCAAAGATGTCTCAATTAAAGGGAAACATCCAGTATACCGCTATGCGAATCCTATTTTTATGGAGGTCGGCAATGATAAATAGTAACTACCTTGAGAGGTATAAAATTACGATTGAGACACTTGGACCGCTTTATATAGGTTCTGGTCATGAAATCGGGAAAAAAGACTGGATCCTAAATAGGAGAGATAATACTGCATATATAATTGATGAGATAAAGCTTTTTAATTATCTAAGGAATAATAATTTGCTATCCTCTTTTGAAAAATTCATGCTTTCAAATGCAAGAGGAGGGCTATTTGAATGGGCTAAGGAGAATAAGGTTATTAATGACATAATTCATCAAACATCTAAGTACTCTCTTGATTGTGAGAATATAGCTCAGGTAAATACGGTTAAGGGCATTCAGACTTTTATAAAAGATGGATATGGTAAGCCGTACATACCGGGAAGCAGTATAAAGGGAGTAATCAGAAATGTATTACTATCCCAAAGTATTGAAAAAGACACGAACTCAAATGATGAGGTAATTAGTGCACTTAGAAAACCTGATGCAGGGGATAATAAAAATAAACTCAGTGGAGAAGCTGATAAACTAGATAAAAAATATTTTAGAACACTCAATCGAGAATGTAGCAAAGATGGTGATGCAGTTAACGACATAATGAGTGGTATAAAAATAGCTGATAGCAAGCCATTGTCTTTTAGTAACCTCACATTATGTCAGAAGATAGACGCTAAATTAGATGGCGATCCTAGTGAACTACCTATATTTAGAGAATGTATAAAGCCAGAAACAAAAATTGAGTTTAATCTAACTATTGATACATCGCTATTCAAAAAAAGCATCTCATATATAGAAGAGGCAGTTGAAAACTTCCTTAATAATTACAATGAAGAGTTCCTACTTAAATTTAAGGAAGAAAATCCATACTATGGTAATATCATTTATTTAGGTGGTGGTGCAGGATATCATACAAAAACGGTGACAAGCTCTCTACTTAAAAACAAATCCGACAAAGTTAAAATAATAGGTAATATTATTAATAACACCGTAAGTAAGAACATGAGAGATAAGCACCGACATTATGATGATTATAAGCTGGGGGTATCACCTCATATGGTAAAATTGACAGAATATGATGGTGAATTAGTCCAAATGGGACCATGCAGGATAAAAATTTCTAAACTTTAAGACGTTGTTGAAATTTTAATAGGTTGAGCCGATTATTATGAAAGTGTGTTGGATAAGAATGATAAAAATAAGTTTAAGCCGCAAAATGTATATGGACACGTTGAAATCGCACTTATCCAACACACGCTATTAGAAAACGAATACCCCGAGAGGGGACGAAAACCTAAATTCTGCGTTTGCTTTCTTTTCCTTGGACTCATTAGAAAACGAATACCCCGATAGGGGACGAAAACTCATTAGTGATAACGTTCTTGAAGTTTCTTGTGTTAGCCATTAGAAAACGAATACCCCGAAAGGGGACGAAAACCTTTAAAGTCTGTAATATATTTTTTAAGAGTTTCCAATTAGAAAACGAGTACCTCGGGAGGGGACGAAAACTTGATATGAACATCACCGAATATCTTTGAAATCTGATTAGATTAGAAAATGAATACCCCGAGATGGGACGAAAACATTGTTCCTCCTTTCTCAGTTAGAAGGTAACGGTTTCACCATTAGAAATCGAAAACCCCGAGATGGGACGAAAACGTCGCCACGCCCTCGATAGATTGCGGAAATTTCGGATATATTAGAAAACTAATACCCCGAGAGGGGACGAAAACAGTTAACTTCGCGCAACCCATCGGGTACAATTTTCTTGAATTAGAAAACTAATACCCCGATAGGGGACGAAAACTTTATTAGTCTGGTCTTGAGAGATCTTGACTGCGTTATTTGAAAGAAATAGAGGTGGAAAGAGAAAATGAAGAAAAATCAAATGATGTTAACATGTAGCAGCTTGATGCTTATACTGCAATCAATTGCTTACTATATAGTTTGGAGTTCTGGATATAGCCAAACCATGCTAAGAAGAATGTTGCTAGTTGAATTACTTACTCTAGCTTATTTACTTTTTACTGTGCGTAGAACTGATTCGAATACTGGGGAAAGCATGACTGGTTTTTGCGTAGCTTATATTGCGGCACTGTTTATGTTATTTCCAGTATTAGGTATTTTGCTTCTCTTACAGTTTGAACTTATGCTAATAGAGCTACTTATCATAATTCTGGCTATAGTTGTAGCTGTAATTGATAAAAGAAAGAACAATGCATAAGTGCATGAGTCAAAGAATTTAAGGAAAGGAGATAGGATTAGAAAACGAAAACCCTGAGTTATATCCATATTGATATTTAGATAGATTAACATTAGAAAATAAGTACCCCGACAGGGGACGAACCAATAAGCAGTTGTAATTATTCATTTGTGGAGGGGAATATGGCTCATATATATGTGACTACCAGCGAAACGAAGGTTGGAATCGAAGGAGGTCGTCTTACTATTAAGAATAGAGATGAAACAATTAGAACAGTTCCTAAGCAAACGGTTGAAAGTATCACTGTATTTGGGAATGCCGTTTTAAGTACACAGTGTATTCAGTTTTGTCTAACGAATGGTATATCTGTCAGCTTCTTTTCAGGAAAAGGAAAATACTTTGGAAGGCTTGAATCAACAGCTCATCATAAAGTAGAGATACTAGAACAGCAAATAGATGTATTTCGAGATAATCTGTTTTGTCTGGAATTATGTAAGCGAATTATTTCTGCGAAGATTAGGAATCAAGAGGTAGTGCTTAGAAGATACGCGAAGGAACACACTGACAAACTAGAGATGCTTATAAAGGATATGAAAATATACCGTGATAAAGTGGAGATTGCTGATGGAGTGGAAAGATTATTAGGCTATGAAGGAATGGCGGCAAGAACGTACTTTGAGGCATTAAGTGAAATAATAGAACTTGATTTTAAATTTAATGGGAGAAGCAGAAGACCGCCAAGAGACCCATTTAACTCTATGCTGAGCCTTGGATATACATTATTGATGTATGAGATATATCCAAAAGTTGAGAATGAAGGAATGTCACCATATTATGCTGTGTTACATAAAAATTATGCAAATCACCCTGCCTTGGTTTCAGACCTAATGGAAGAATGGAGAAGCGTGATAGTAGATTCAACTGTACTCAGCTTGGTGCAAGGACATGAGATTAAACCGGAACATTTTGAATACGCAGACGATTCTCAAGGTGTATTCTTAACGAAAGAAGGGCTATCTAAGTTTATAAACAAGTTTGAGAAGACTATGAACAGAACAAGTCGATATCTACTCTATGATCAAGCTGAAAGAACTATGAGAAAATCCATACAAGAACAATGCCGTAGGATGAGAATTGCAATAGCAAACGAAGATGTTAACGAATATGCGCCAGTAATAATACGCTAGTTTAATGATGTCCTTAATAAACATAGAACGCTATGATTTTACTGATATAATAGAAGATGCTGACAAGAAACTCATTTTAATCATCTATGATATTATAGATAATAAGAGGCGCACAAAGATGGTTAAATTACTTGAAAGCTATGGCACACGAGTTCAAAGATCTGCTTTTGAAGCACTAATTAACAGGAATCAGTATTCAAAAATAATAGAAGGAATCAAGAAAACAATTTCAAACGAAGATAATGTAAGAATTTATAGGTTAAATAGTAGCAATGAACTACTGCTGCTCGGTGAATCGTATAGCGTATATGAAGAGGAAGTTATTGTAGTTTAGTGTCAGTCTTAATTTTAAGCACAAAGAAGAGAGGTTGTTATGAAAAGAATACTATTCTCACCAGTTGGAAGTACAGATCCAATATCTAGTCAGAGAGACGGTGCATTATTACACATAATTAGAGTGTACCGACCTGATAAAGTGATTCTATTTCTTTCAAAAGAGATAAATGGATATGAAGACAAGGACAATAGATACTCATATTGTCTAAATAAATTACAAGACTTGATTGGAAAGCAAATAGAGTTCGATTGGATGATAAGAGAGGAGCTCGTAAATGTTCATCTGTTTGACCCTATCCTTTTGGACTTTAAAGAGATACTTGAAGATTTATGTAATAATATTGATGAAGATGATGAGTTACTCCTTAATATCTCTTCAGGATCCCCTGCTATGAAAAGTGCCTTACATACATTATCAGCATTTATTGAAAGACCTATGATTCCGATTCAGGTATCAAGCCCGAATAAAGAGGTTAATACACATGAAGATGTGAAAGGCGACTACGATGTTGAGCTTCAGTGGGAACTGAATTTAGATAACTCTGATGAAACATTTAAAAATAGATGCGAAGAATCTCCGATTACTAACCTGAGTGCTGAAATTAGAAAGAGTATCATTAAAAAGCATATAGAGGCATATGACTACGTAGCGGCTTTGGATGCTGTAGGTGATGATAGCGACTACATAAGTAAAGAAGCAGTTCTTCTGATGGAAGCAGGAGCTGCAAGGTTGAAACTAGATAAGTCAGAGTGCGATAAAAAAGCTAAGGCTGCAAATTATGATATCTATCCAATTAAGCAAGGAGATCACTGGAATGTCTTCGAGTACCTGATGATTATGCGAATTAAGCTTGAAAAAGAGGAGTATGCAGATTTTATAAGATCAATTTCACCAGTATTTCAAAGACTTCTAGAAATGATAATTAAAAAAACACAAATTGTTAACCTAGATTCACTAATTAGATTTGATAAGAAGTCGGGCTCGGCGAAGGTAATAGAGAATGATAAATACGCAAAATCATTCGATTATATAAAAATAATAAATGATTATGACAAGGGAGGAATTGACTTAAATATTAAAAATAGTATTTACAAAATAAGAGAGATAGAAGAAAGTGTACGAAATAAAGCAGCTCATAACATAACTTGTATAACAGCTGAATCTATATACAATTCAGAAAAGAAAACACCTATGGATATATTTAAAATGTTGTGTGATTTGGCTAAATATGCAGGTGTAAAAATTACAGACGATGATTTAAAAACGTATGATAAACTTAATGAAAAAATTATTTCACTACTTTAAATTCAAGTGCCACAAAAAATGCAAACACAATAGAATTTAGTAAAAAAAGAAAGTACCTGAATTGAAAATATCTATTTAAAAAATAATTTTCTGAATGGTAAACTAAAATCCTAAAGCTCTTAACCATGACTGTTTAATTAGTTATGATTAAGAGCTTTTTAGTTATCACTATATCGATATTGGGGGGAACAAGTATTTTAAATGACTACTTCAAGAAATTATTTAATTAAAACCCTTGTCATCTTGATGGCTGCTTTTCTCATCGCTGGACTCATGCCTATGAACACATTGGCAGGGACAAATGCGAATGGTTCAAAGGTTGAAATCAAAGCCACAGACAAGGATGGAACAATCACTTGCACGGCACCAGGCAGTGTCGAAAGCATCAAGGCTAAGCATGAGAAGAAATTTGTAAAAGTTAATATCATCTTTAAGCCAGGATCTGAGGTTGAGGTGGATGGAGATGCGCCAATCTCTATCAACGGGGTTGACCTCAATAAGTATAAGGACTCGCTTGTTTACTTCTCGTATCCAGAGTCTGACTTTGATCCTTCAATCAAGAAGACTGCAATGCTAGACCTCTATATATATCCAGAGGCATGGGAGCTAATCAAGAAGGGCGGTCAGAGCGGAGAGAATACTAAGCCTAAAGAGAATAATGTGTCTCTGAGCCTTGATATAACTGAGACAGATGGAAAGCTAACTTCGTCTAAACCAGACTATGCCGATACGGTAGACGTTAAATTCCAGAAGAAGAATGTGCACGTATACGTTTCGTTAAAAAAAGGAAATGTATTTGACATTAACGCAAAGAAACCGATTATCATCAACGGCATCGATATAAGCAAGTACTCGGAAGATGACGTATATATCTCATATCCTGAGACAGACTTTGAACCGAACCTCACCAAGGCGACGGTGATGGATATTTACATCTATCCAGACCTATGGAAGAAGCTTAATAAATCTGGTCCTAAGGAAGACGAACCAACTGCAAAGCCTGATGAACAGGGTAAATACAAACCGTCTGATTATGCGAAGGTGTATGAGACGGAAAAGGTTAAGCTTGAGGATCTTCCTATATATGAAAAGGTTAACGGCAAAGAGGTTCCTGTTAATAAGGCGATTAAGTTCTCCGTATATAACAGCACAACGCAGCAGCATGAGGCTGATGCTGTTTCTGCAGATTCGAAGCTAAAGGAATTGACCTTAGTAAAAGACAACAACTACATAATTTCTATCGACGACAAAGTATATGATATGGATAATGCCTATACCACTTCAAATAAGGATGGAGCTCTGCCCCAGAACTACAAGATAGACGGTAAGACCGTCGATAAGCTAGTGCTAATAAAGCGCACTAAGCCTGCAGATGGTACGGATAATCATAAGCGAGTAAGGGTTCAGCTACCTGTATTTTATAAGGATAAGCAAGATAGTGAGGTGCCGGCACCAAACGTAAAGTTTAAGCTCACCAGCCCAATCGACACAGTGACGGTAACGTCAGACGAGGATGGATTTATCGAATGTGACCTCATCGAGGACAACAACTACATGATTGAGGTTTCGGGAAGTAAATATGCGATGGATTCATTCCCTCTTACTGTAAAGGATAAGTCGGAGTGGAACTCTGGAAAGCACCCTTACGACCACTTGAGCTGTAGAAATGTGCTATCGCTTATCGTGTTTGACAAGGCAGAAGACCATAAGCATGACACCGTGATATCCACTTATGATGATAACGTAGAATTGACAGGGCTCAACTTCGGAACAGAGGGTAAGTATGCCCTTAATGAGAGAATTCTTCCAAATAACTCCGTAAAAGGATTTGAGGGGAAAGATTACGAGGTTATCGACATTGACACCGTTAACATGGCGCGCGTGGAAATCTCGAAGCTAGCGCATGGGTCATTTGAAGTAACCCGCAAAGTACCCGCTGGAAAGAATGTAAAGCAGGTATATTACATCGATAAGGATGGTAAGCCGGTTAAGGTTAAGTTCAGCCAGGACGGAGGCAAGGTTAAATTCCTGATGAATACCATGTCTATGTACAACAACGTAATCGAGTATGGTAGCAATGAACAGGTTGAATACTATATTGTTAATGGGAACTCTCTAATGTGGAATAACGGCGATGAAGCTCTCGAAATAGTAGTAAAGGCAAAGAGTAGCGACGAAGATACATATGACAATTTCTCACACGTTACAGTGGATGGAGTTCTGGTATCTGCTGATAATTACACGAAGACTAAGGGAAGCTTGAGACTCAAATTTAAGTCCAGCTATCTCAAGAATCTTAGTAATGGAAGTCATACTGCAAAGATTCACTTCCAGAATGGGGCTGTTGAAGCTAGATTTACAATTGCTGGTAATAATTCACAGAGAAACTCTGGGGCAATCGTAAGTACTTCGAGCAAAGCTAAAAACCTAGTGATTGCTAAGAAAACACGAGTTCATAGAAGTGTCGTAAAGACAGGTGATAGCAATATGGCAATTGCATATGAAGCTATATTAATTATGGCAATCGTAGCTCTTGCAGGTATCTGCCATTACAGAAGAAAAAGGGTTTAATAGATAAAAATAAAAGATGATTTTTTAAGAATCATATAATCACAAAGCACTGCATCCTCAAAGGATGCGGTGCTTTTCTAATATTATTTAAAAATGGAAGAGCTGAAATTATAGCGATTAAATAGAATTAATACGATTAATCAATACTATTTTAGTCATATTTATGGTAATGGATATTTATTTATAGTAAAATATATAGGTACGTTATTAGCAAAATGATTAAGAAAGACGAAAGGAACCGTAATATGAGAAACTTTTTTAAGAAGTTTTCAACATTAATTCTGTCGGCTACGATGCTCCTTACAAGTGGAGTTGTCCTACCGAGTGTTTCAGCAGCGGAGTTCAATGCTAAGCCAGTTGATGCAAGATGGGCTGCACCACAGGAGCTTAGAGTAAAGTTCGATCGCAATCTCAAAGTTAACCCATTTCCACAGAACCGCAAAGCAGGTGTAAAGTTGCTCACTTCTGATGGCAGGGAAGTTGATTTAGGACCTAATGATGACTTTGGATTTTTAAAGGACACTATCTTTATACGTTTTCTAGCTGGACAGAAGAAAGAGTATACAGGTGTGGTATTCAAGAAGGGTTCTTTAGTAGACGTAAACGATGAAAATATAAAGAACACTGAAGATATCAGAGTATCAAATGTCAAGGTTGAAAAGACTCTTAGCCGCGTTGGCATTGAGTACGAAGGAGTACCAACTACTAACTTGGTTCCTAAAGAGGGAAAAACCTTAAAAATAAGTGCAAGTGGATATAATTTAAAGCTTGATAATGGACATGATATTAAGCTTAAGCTATATTCAGGTGAATCCGGAGGCAACACAGCAGACTTTAAGCCGACGAATATAGAGGCAACTCTTAATGTAAAGGACAACACTGCTGGTAATTGCTATGTAACAATTCCTGAGAACAGGACCGGAAAGAGAATCGGTTACATATTTAAGTACTCAGTTGACGGTGGTAAGACATATGACGATTTCTTTAAGGATGCACCTGCTATTTCATTTAGACTTATTCAGGAAGCAGACGAGAATGATGCTGTAAGGCCACAGCCTACTCCGCAGCCAACACCTCAGCCGCAGCCTGTAGTACCAACACCTACACCACAGCCACAGCCTACGCCGCAGCCTGTTGTGCCAACACCTACACCACAGCCAGACCCTGTCAATGCTGAGGATGGTTACAGGTTTACGGTAGGTAACGATGCGGTATGGAATGGTGGAGATCTGCTATTTAAAATAGAGAATCCTCTAGTAGATATGAATCAGCCAGGCGAAAGAGTATTCGACAGATTCCAGGGAATCGAAATAGATGGAAAGGCTGTAGATAAAGAGAATTACACTGCACAGCCAGGAAGTGTCGTACTTACACTTAAGGCGAATTACATCAGAAGCCTAAGCACAGGCAAGCACACTATTAAGGCTAAGTTCAAGTGTGCAAATGCTGCAACTACATACTTCACAGTAACTGGATCTAAAAAGACTCCAAAGCCTGGAACACCAGGAGTAGTTAAGAAGGCTCCAGCACGTGCGAAGGTCGTAAAGACTGGCGATAGCTCAAGCACAGTTGCATTTGCAATCATGTTCGTTCTCGCTGGTGCAGCTCTCGCAGGAGTTGCTACCTACAGAAGGAAGAGAGCATAAATAATAATAGAATTAGACATATAAGTAAAAGGTTCTAATTAAATTAAAAACCACTGTGGTCGCAAGTGCGACTGCAGTGGTTTTATCGTGATTCCAATATTTAAAACTTAGTAGCTTAGTTCATATTCAGAGAGCGCAGTTAATATCTAGCGATACTGCTCTATCCCAGCCCTTATAGTATCTTCAACTTCGTGCTGCGCAGCAAGTTGCTCCTTTCTAGGCATGCCTGAGATGTCTACAGTCGGGTGAATTACAACCTTAATGGTTCCGCCAGTGAATGTATTGTGCTCCTCAAATATCTTATATGAATCGATAATCGAAACCGGCACGATTGGCACGCCGGCCTTCTGGGCAAATTTAAAGCTACCTTCCTTAAAATGCCCCATATCATTGCTGTGACTCCTCGTACCTTCTGGGAAGATTACGAATGAATATCCTTTCTTGAATAGGTCAGTTACCTCTGCGAGAGTCTTTACAGCAGAACGAGGATTGCCACGGTCGATAAATACCGACTGGGTGCCACGTATAACATCAGCAAGAGGCTTGAGCTTCTTAGTCTCAGATTTTGAAATGAAACCAATCTGTGTCGAGCGGAAAGCTTCAATCATCGCGTAGATATCTGCATATCCCTGGTGATTAGCAACGACAAGGAACGGACTCTTGGCAGGAATGTTCTCGGGATTTATTACTTCAACCTTGATGCCAAGTGCTTTTCCTGTATAATCACAAAATTCATCCTCCGCCTTCCTAATCAGTCTCTGTGCCTTTGCATGATCATTCTGTGCCTGAGCGGCTCTGATTGCCGGCATGTGCTTCATGTATTTACGAAAGCCAGCTCTGATCTTGTTTAGTGCTATTGTATTTTTAAATGGGTTCATAATATCCTCCAATTGAACATTCTTATTCGTGTAATTATATCTATATAATGCTATAATTTTATGAAAATATGCACGAAAAATCAAGAATTTAAGGAGCTGTTAAGACATATGAAATTTGTAATACAAAGAGTGACACATGCAGATGTGGTCGTTGATGGAAATGAGCTCGGTAGGATTGGCAGGGGCTTTATGGTTCTCATCGGTGTGTCCAAGGAAGATGACAAGGCTATCGCTGATAAGATGGTAGATAAGATGATTAAGCTCAGGATATTTGAAGACGAGAATGGAAAGACCAATCTATCCCTAGATGACGTAGGTGGTGAACTTCTCCTCATCTCCCAGTTTACGCTCTATGCTAATTGCAAGAAGGGCAATAGACCATCGTTTATCGATGCGGGTGCCCCTGATGATGCAAACGCCCTATATGAATATATAATCGAGAGGTGCAAGGAACGTGTAAATGTAGTTGAGCGTGGTGAGTTCGGTGCCGACATGAAGGTTAGTCTTTTAAATGACGGACCGTTCACGATAGTGCTCGATAGTTCAGAAATTATGTAAATAAATACAATCTGATAAAAAATAACTAAAATTTTTTAAATTTTTAAAGCGTTGAAATATTAACGAGTTTAAGAAAGGCAGTCCCAAGTATAGATTATATCTATACTTGGGACTTTTGTTATAGATAAATCAAACAGTGATAGTTGTGTGAATGTATTAGAATAACTATGTCTATGTTATTAGTCACATATTAAGAAAAAGAAAGGAAAGAAAGCATGAAAAACTTTATTAAAAAGTTTTCAACTATGGTCCTTTCGGTTGCAATGCTGATGACGAGCGGAGTTGTTTTACCGAGCGTTTCAGCTGCTAATTTCAAACCGATAATCGAAGGATCAAAGTGGACATCATCGGACACTGTAACTGTTACATTTAGCGACAATGTTACATTAGCTGACGATGCAAAAGAAAAGGTTGTTTTGACAAACTACGGACAGGAAACCCCATTGAACGCTTCAGATGAGGTAACCGCTAGTGGAAAGAATGTCAAGATTAAACTAGCAGGGGGCTATAAGTACTATAGCGGTCTAAAATTCAAGGCAGGAGCTTTGAAGTCAGCAGATGGAACTCCTACAACTAGTGATGTAGTTGGTTATTCTATTTCTTTAGATAAGGGAATAACATCACTAAGTGTTGCTGATAAGAATGTTCCGGCAGCAGGAAAGACCGTGAACGTTCAGGTTACTGGTAAGAACCTTGACTTTGGGGAGCCTATCAACCTAAAGGTATATGCTGGTTCAACAAAGACAAATATCGAGGCAAAGCTAGTTGCGACAAGCAATACAACAGGAACTATCAAGCTTGTGATTCCTGAGAATACAAGTGCAGACTCGATAACATATAAGATTAAAAAACAGAAGGGCTATACTTTCAGCTATGAGGATGTTGACACATCATTCTCGCTTGTACAGGCAGGAAAGTCAGGATCTTCTACACCTGGAACAGGCGTGACACCAGTTGCTCCAACTGAGGTAAAGGTTAACTCTGTAAGCTATGACAAGACATCACTAGACTCAAACGGCGGAGCAGTAGTTGCAGAGCTAAGCGGTGTTGGATTTACTCAGGTAGATGCTCTTAAGGCAAAGGTTTATAAAGTTAATCCAGAGGGTACTGTGGATGATGCACTACTTCCTACACAGGTTGAAGTAGTTGATGACACACACGCTAAGGTAAAGTTTACGCTTCCTGCAAATAGCAGCACATCAACGCTTTCTTACGCTCTAAGAGTAGCAACTAAAGGAAATGTAAATTATTCTGCAATTAAAGATCTGTCCAATCAGGAACAGCTATTAACTGTTGCGGCGAAGGCGCAGGAGCAGACAGGTGATACCTCTGCTATTCCAGCAGGAGCAAAGACATTTGCACTGGATATCGATGATTGGTCGGCTTATAACATGGGAGATGGTCAGTTTAACGTTATATTTAAGAAACCAGTTTCTCTAAACAGCCAGATTGATATCAAGAAATTCATTTATTTTTCCGATAGAGGAAGCAAAAAGGTTGAGCTCACCGATAACGACACAGTAACATTAGATGGAAATGTTCTAACCATTCAGCTTGCTGATAAGGACAAGAAGGTGCCTTCATATCTAATGGTCAAGGCAGGTGCTCTTAAGAATGATAAGGGTGCATACCTAAAATACAAGATGGATGGCACAGGAGAGCACTTCCGTTATATTACAGATGGAGCACACGTTGATTCGATGGAATTTAATAAGATTACATTCGATTCGAACGGAGGACATCTCGTAGCGACTATTAAGGGTCACAATCTAAAGAATAACGTAGCAGGACTTCCTGAGTTCAATGTAAATGTCGCTAAGAATGATGTTACGCTGAGCGACGTTACACCATACAACCTCACTATTAATGTGAAGAGCAACACTGAGGCAGTTGTAACTGCTGATTTACCAGCAAATGCAACAGATAGGACTGAGTCATACAGAATCATCCCTGTAATATATGGCAGACAGATTTATTCGACATATATAAAGGGATACGATATAGTCTCCGTTCTACCTGCAGGAAAGAACTCTGCAGACAAGACGCTATCTACAGTTATGGTCAGCGGAGCAAGTGATGAAAACCCTGCTCCAGAAATCTACGAAGTAGATGTTAAGAGTCACAACGTATCACTCAAGATAAATGCTGTTCTCCGTGGAACTAATCTTGATGCCAAGAAGATGAAGGTCAAGGTTGTTGACGAAAACGGAACAGAGTGGCCAGCTAAGCCAGTATACGAGTGCGGAGCAACTTACAGATGGCAGTGGAGCAACATGTACCTTCCAAATGTACCTTCCAAGAATGAACAGCACATCGAGCTTCTCGTTCCTCGTGCACTAGGTATGGATCATACATTCACACTAACATTCGCACCAGATGGGGAGAACTTTGACGAGAACCTCAAGGCAACTGTAATCGTAAGAAATGATGGCATAATAGATACTTCTAATGCTGCATTTAACATGGATGACTACACTAAGCTGAGAACCATCACAGTTAATTATGTTGATAAGAACGGAAACAAGGTTGCTGAACCAAAGCATGTAAAGGCATACGGAATCCATGAGCTATACGCACTTGGACTAACTGCAAAGGAAATCGACGGCTATAAGCTAGTTAAAGCAGATCCAGATAAGGCTCTGCTAGACGCAATGCTTGCAACACCAGATTCACTGGAGGATGGAAGACTAAATGGTGCAACTGTATTCGTAAAGGCATTCCCTTACAATACAATTACATACACTTACGAGAAGACTGCTACTCCAGCGCCAGTTGCTACAGGATATAATTTCACAGTTGGTAAGGACGCCGTATGGAGTGCTGGAGATCTTGGATTCAAGATTGAGAATACAGAAGTAGACAAGAATGCTGCTGGAGACAAAGTGTTTGACAGATTCCAGGGAATCGAAGTTGATGGACAGACTGTAGATCCTTCAAACTACGAAGCAAAGGCTGGAAGCGTTGTCCTAACACTAAGAGAGAGCTACATCAGAAGCCTTGGTACTGGAAGACACTCAATCAAGGCTAAGTTCAGAGGTGGAGAGACTGCATCTACAAGCTTCTCTGTAACAAGAGCAGGTGCTGGATCGAACGTAAGCTCAAGACCTGGAGCAGGTGCTGGTGCAGCATCAAGACCAGGAATGGCTAGAGTTGGCGCTGTGCACAGAAATGTGGTTAAGACTGGCGACAGTTCAAATGCATTTACATATGCTCTAGTTCTAGTTCTCGCAGGTGCAGCTCTTGCAGGAGTTGTTTCCTACAGAAGAAAGAGAGCGTAGTATACTACGAAACTTACTGATCTATAATGCTATTTAGGTTAGTAAAAGGCTAAAAATTTCTTAATAATGTGATCAAATATTTGCTTCGCCCCTTAATGGGGTGAGGCATTTTTTTATTGCTAGTAGCAGGTCAAGATAATATACTGTTATTGTATACACAAAGATCAAAGGAGCTGAAATGAATCACTATCTAGATAAACACAAGAACGTGCTTGCGATTGCGCTTGTTATATCAGTCGCGGCGCAGATAAACATAGATGCACCCAAGGTAGCACCAGGATTCGTGTTTGCCATAGATGTAATCGTTCTTAATCTGTTCATTTTTTGCTTTTCAGATAAATATTCTGCTATGCAAATAGCTCTCATCTCTGCAGTATTTTCTCCGACATTCCGTTTTATTACGTCGATGAGCGCAGATATGAGCTTCAAGGAAAATGCGTTAAATTGCTTCCCTGATGCCATTTTCTTTATCGCGTATGGTCTGATAATGACAGTATGTCTTATGACATATAGAGACAAGAAAGTTCCGCTAATGTACTTTTGTATTTCGATTTTTGTAGCGGATTTTGGAGGAAATGCTGCGGAAGTGTACGTGCTGTCTTTGATAAGAAATGGAAATTTCATATCAAAAGATATGTTTAATACACTTATGATCATAGCGATGGCGAGAACAGGAATAGCGCTCGCAATAATTATCAGCATGGAATACTACACAAAGGTGCAGACAGAACGTTCGCATAATCGCAAGATTCAATTCATGGTGGATCAAAGTGTAACCATATCTGATGAGATGAGATTTATACTCAACAATAAGGAGGATGTAGAGCGCGTCCTCAAAGAGGCATATGCTCTACATACTGACATGAAGGAGGCAGGGATTTCTGATGAGTTCACGAGACGCGCTCTCGAAATAGCTAGAGGGACACATGAGATTAAAGGCTGCTATCAGGAGATTCTAGACACGCTAGACAACCTAAATAGAAATTCTCAAGGTGAGCCAGATCTTCTGATGTCGGAAATCTTGAAGTTCATGAAGAGCAATGTCTTGAAGACTGCATTAACCAAGCATATGAACGTGAAGTTTGAGATAGATCAGCGCATAGATTTCAAAGTCAAGGAGAGCTACAAGACGATTTCGGTTCTAAGGAACCTCACGGTTAATGCGCTAGAGGCATTTGAAGGCTCTGATGGAGAGATTAGAGTAATGGCTACCTGGTGCAGACACAGCAGCCTAGGACCGTGTCATCGTATTGAAGTCGAAGATAATGGCCCTGGAATCGACGAGGCGGATATCGAAACAATATTTCTTCCAGGGTATTCTACCAAGATGAACATGGACACAGGAATTGTGCAGCGAGGACTTGGACTCTCGCTTGTACGAGACTATGTAGAGAATGACTTCGGTGGCAGAATCAAAGTTAAGAATCGAAAAGAAGGTGGTACTAGATTCGTAATCGAGATACCACCGGGAAATTTTGAGGAGGAAACCAGATGGATTTTTACATCCTAGATGACGATATAGCGGTTGTAAAAACGCTGAAACACATAATTACGGAGAGGAAAATCGGAACAGTTATCGGATATAACACCGATGTTGAGTGTGCGATTGAGGATATAAAAGAAGAAAATCCATCGATAATAATGGTGGATTTCATGATGAAAGAGATGGACGGAATCACCTTTATTAAGGAAGTTAAGAAGTTTAATCGCGAGGCGGCATTTATCATGATATCTAAGTTATCCGACAAGTCTCTAGTAAATCAGGCTTATGATGCAGGAGTCGAATTTTTCGTAAGCAAGCCGATTAACGTGTTAGAGATAGAGCGCGTGTGCCAGAACATAATTGAGAGAATAAAGCTCAAGAAAGTCGTGGATAACATTCAAAATGCATTTATGGAGGTGAGCAATTCCAGTGACTCGATACAAGGCAAAAGGGAATTGGTGGCTGAAAGGAAGCAAAACTGGCTAGATGTTCTGCTCGGATCGCTTGGCATACTTGGGGAAAAAGGAACTAACGATATACGCAAGATTTACGCGTGCATGGAGAAGAGCAATAGTGCATATTCTAAGCATATTTTAGGTGACGTTGCTCGATCACTTGGGGATAGCGAAAAAAATGTTGAACAACGAGTAAGAAGGGCTCTTAAAAAAGCGTTAAGTAATGTTGCGGCAGCAAAGATTGATATGGTTCAGGACGATATTCAGATATATGCAAAATATGTATTTGACCATCTTTCCATCAAAATGGAGGTCAACTTTCAAGAAGGACTTTCGCCAGCAGGAGGGCGAGTTAGTATCTCGAAGTTCATGGATGGGCTTAATGTATATCGGGACTTTATTGAGGAATAAATTTTGCGAATAAAAGAAAAATAATTAAAAAACATGTATTATAATAAACTTGCGGAATCTTTATGAGGTTCTGTGAGTTTTTTTGAAGTCACACTGACAAGATAATAACGAAATTATTTCTAGTAAAGTAAAGACATGAAAGGAGTTGTCTTATGCAGAAGTCAGGTAGCATTAAAGGTAAACTTTTACTACTATTTATCGCGGTTGCATGGGGAAGCTCGATGGTAGTCATTAAAGGCTCTACGGACTTTATCCCACCAGGTATGCTTCTTGCACTACGTTTTACGATTGCAAGTGTCATCCTAGCTCTTATTTATCGCAAGCAGCTTAAGCTCATAGATAAGGATTATATTAAGGCAGGCATTTTCATCGGTGTATGCTTATTCTGTGCATACTTCACGCAGACTATCGGAGTTATGCTTGAAATGCCTGGAAAGAGCCACTTCCTCTCATCCGCATACTGCGTATTTGTACCGTTTATCGGATGGATTGTTCTCAGAGAGAAACCAAAGATGTACCACATCGTTGCTGCGACAATGTGTGCAGTCGGCATCATATTCGTATCAGTTGCAGGAACATTTAGCATCAGCTTTGGCGATAGTATCTCAATTCTAAGCTCACTGTTCTGGGCTGCTCAGATTATCGCTATTGCTAAGTGGGGTAAGGATAAGGACCCAGGAATCATCACAATGCTACAGTTCATAGTATCTGCAGTCTTGGCATGGGGATTCACCTTAACCCAGGAACATCTCGGGAAAGTGCAGATTAACGGAGAAGTAATCTTTGGAGTTCTTTACCTAGGTATAGTTTGTTCAGGACTTTGCTTCCTCTTCCAGACTATTTCACAGAAGACAGAGTCACCTACAAGTGTATCTATCATACTAAGCTTTGAGAACATCTTCGGCATAGTGTTCGGAATGGTATTCTTCAACGAGACGATGACTGTGAATAAGGCTATAGGATTCGTACTCATGTTTGCCGCTATTCTAATCGCTGAACTACAGCCAAGCTTCCTAAAGAGCAAGGCAGATAAGGCAAGAGAAGCGCAAGAGGAACAGACTGCGTAAACTCGTAAAAGTAACGTGATAATACATATTATTGCGCAATATCGAACATTATCGAGTAAAATCGTAGAACTGTATACATTGAAATAATCGTTATTATCAAAAATCAGATGTACAAGGAGACTGATTATGGCATTCGAACTAAGAAAATATACGCACCCAGATTTCGCTGAGCAGAAATTTATTGATTCACCAGATTGCAGACTTGAGGAAGCACCTAAGGATGGTGTAGTCCCATTTGACTTCCACGCACTAAGTATTTTCCCTGAGTACTTCAAGATCAACGGAGAATGGTTGCTCTGTGAAGAGAGTAGAATGGACACAGTTCCAGTATACGATGGCGGAAAGGTACTCGCTCTAGAGGCAAGAAGAGTTAAGAAAGGACAGCTTGTAGTTTGCGGACGTACAGAGTGCTGCGAGGAAGGAATCTACATGCACGCCGATGGATTCAATGAGAACACAGGTGTAAAGGCAGATACATTTGCATTTAGAACAGGACGCTCGAGAGAGACTGCATTTTCCAAGGATTTCGACGAAATCGTTGAGCTACTAAAGCACGAGAAGGATAACGGGAAGATTGTTTGGGTTATGGGACCTGCTTTCTCGTTCGATATCAAGGCTAGAAGAGCACTTTCGGCACTCATCGAAAATGGATATGCTCATGCAGTTCTAGCAGGAAATGCACTAGCATCTCATGACCTTGAAGGTGCGTATATGCAGACAGCTTTAGGACAGAATATCTATACGCAGGAGAACGTGCCAAATGGTCACTACAACCACCTAGACCTGATAAACAGAGTAAGAGCTGCTGGATCTATGAAAGCATTTGTTGAGCAGGAGAATCTAGATAATGGCGTAATGACAGCAGCTATCAAGAATGATGTTCCTATCGTGCTCGGTGGTTCAATCCGTGATGATGGACCTCTTCCAGAGGTATACGGAGATTGCTACGATGCACAGGATGCTATGAGAGCTCACGTTAGCAAAGCTACTACTGTAATTACAATGGCTACAATGCTTCATTCAATCGCTGTTGGTAACATGACACCAAGCTTCCGTGTGCTAGAGGATGGCACAATTCGTCAGACATATTTCTACGTTTGCGATGCATCTGAATTTGTAGTAAACAAGCTAGCTGATAGAGGATCCCTCTCTTCGAAGGGTATCATAACAAATGCACAGGACTTCATCTGCAATATCGCCGACGGTCTTGGATTAAAGTACTAATAGCTTTTGTATAAAAGCATAATTAGTAGCAGCATAAAAGTGTATAACAACGTATAACAAAGAAGATAATTCCATATAGACATGCCTAATTATGGTTACTTAGCTCGCCCCAGAAAAAAGCGCATTGAACTATGTTATAATTATTATTGTCATTAGAGTGCATGAAGCACTTGATAAAATAAGAGAGGCGATAACATGAATATATTAGTAATCGATGCGCAAGGTGGCGGCATAGGACGTCAGCTGGTAGCTAAGCTGCTAGAGAGGATTCCAGAAGCAGATATAGTAGCTGCAGGGACCAATAGCATGGCAACGAATGCCATGATTAAAGCAGGAGCTAAAAAGGCGGCGACAGGTGAGAACGCTATCAGGTACTGTGCATCACAGGCAGAGATTATCACAGGACCAATTGGTATTCTTGTTGCTAATGCGATGCTCGGAGAGATATCTCCAGCCATAGCGGAAAGTGTAGGTTCTAGTACCGCCCCGAAGGTGCTAATACCGACTGCGCATTGCAACACCATAATTGCAGGCACTAAAGCGCTACCAGTAAAAGACAGCATCGAAGATGCGGTCGATAGGATTGTAAGAATCCATGGTGGCGAAGACAATTAAATAGCCTTTATAAAACATTAACCAAGCCAAGAAGGCCGGATAGATTGCTGAAGCAATCATACCCGGTCTTTTTATACGCAAATTTACAGGAGTAACTATATTCACATGTATTATGAGAGAAAGAGCACATTTAAATACGCCCTCTGCAGAATCGCTGAGATGATTCTCATATTGCTCATTCTCTCAATGATTGTGTTTGCTCTATCTCGCCTCTGTCCCGGCGATCCGCTCCGTTCGTGGTACGGAGATGGTGTGGACAGAATGAGTGCCGAGCAGAAGGCTTCTGCCCGTGAGAGCCTTGGAATCGAAAAACCGCTGCCTGTTCAGTACGGCATATGGCTTAAAGAACTAGCTCATGGGGAACTAGGTTTATCGTACAAGTACAAGAGACCTGTTACTGAAGTAATTCGTGGTGTGCTTGGAAATACAATAGTATTTGGATTAACAGCTTACATCATGACCTTCGTGCTGGCTTTTCGTATCGGAAGATTGTCGGCGAAGCGAGAAGGTACGAAGCTCGATAGATTCATTTGTAAGGCGGGGGTGATATCGGGAAATATACCAGTATTCTTTTTATCGCTGATATGCATATTGATATTTGCGGTAAATCTCCGAATCTTGCCAACTGGAGGGGCTTACTCATACGGGGCTGAAGGAAATATCCTGGACAGAGCCTGGCACCTCGTACTGCCAGTATTTGTAATCGTTATAGGGCATCTCTGGTATTACTCGTATATGGTGCGAAATCTGCTGCTCGAGGAAATGCGCAAAGAATACGTGCTGCTTCTCAAGGCAGAGGGAATGCCTCGCACTAAGATAATCAATAATTACTGCATGAAGAATATCCTGCCACCGATGATAACCATCATGGCAATCGCAGTTCCACATCTCCTTGGTGGGACATATGTCGTAGAGATGGTATTCGGCTATCCAGGCCTAGGACGGCTCAGCTTCGAAAGCGCCCTATATAAGGATTACAACATGCTGATGGCGACAACACTTCTCACAGGAAGCGTGGTTGTGATCTCAAATTATCTTGCACAGATAATAGGTGAGAAAATCGACCCGCGGATGCGTCATGAGGAGGGTTCGTATGAATAGGAAGCAAAGACCAAAGATTGCCATAGCTATACTTACGATCAGTGCAGTTCTGAGTGTATTTGCCGGATTCATAGCTCCATATAAACCAAATTTTATGAATGAGTATGCCATCGGAACATCCCCATCGATAAGCCATATATTTGGAACAGATAATTTGGGAAGGGATTTATTCTCTATGATTCTATATGGCGGAAGGGCAAGCCTGACGATTGGAATCGCAAGCGCTTTAATAGGAACGCTAATTGCAGCAGTGTACGGAACAATGAGCGGGATGGCAAATAAACACGTGGATAGACTGATGATGAAAGCTACGGATTTATTCATGAGCATTCCAGCATTATTGCTTGTAATCGTTCTGGAGGCTATCTGGGGAGAAGCTAGCTACACATCATTATCACTGGTAATCGGGATAACGAGCTGGATGCAGATGTCGAAAGTTATCAGGAGCGAGGTGATACGGCTCAGAAAAAGCGATTTTGTAATAGCCGCAGAGATGTACGGGGGAAGCTTCTGGTACATTTTACGTAGGCATTTGTTCCCGAACTACTTTTCATCGATTATGTTCATGGCAGTAAGCAACGTGGGCTCTGCGATAATAGTAGAATCGACGCTTAGCTTTATGGGACTTGGACTACCGATATCAGAGATATCATGGGGGAGCCTTATGTCTCTCTCGCAAGACGCACTGCTATCTGACCAATGGTGGATGATTATAATTCCGGGACTTATCTTGATAAGTGTTCTGGTATCCATAACGGAGATTGGGGAATACATCAGAGGGCGCAATACCTCCAAGGGTAGCAACATTTAAATGTAAACGCACAAGTACATGTGTGGGGTTAGGACTATAGATTAAGAAATTAATTTGTTTGAAAGGACACACATTTATGAAAACTCACTTTAAAAAAATTGCGGCTCTTGCCGTCACTCTAATCATGATTATTTCACTTTCCGCATGTGGCTCGAAGGGCGAAAATGATGCGGACACGCTGGTGTACGGAAGTCATGACTATACAGCTATAAATCCTGCTCTCTATGAGCATGGAGAAATTAACTCCTTGATATTCGCTGGGCTTACGGCACATGACAAGGATAACAAGCTCGTACCTGCACTCGCTGAGACGTGGGAGTACGATTCAGCGACTCATACATGGACATTCCACCTAAGGGATGGACTTAAGTTCCATGATGGAAAAGAGCTTACTTCGGAGGATGTTAAGTTTACTCTAGAGGCAATCCTCGATAAGAAAAACAATTCCGAAATCGTCTCTAACTATCAGGACATTACAAATATCACTTGTCCAGACAAGAAGACAGTTGTTATTAAGCTGAGCAAAGAAAATGTAGCATTTGCGGACTACATGACTATCGGGATTCTGCCTAAGCACCTTCTTAAGGGCAAGAAGCTCGCGACTGCAGAGTTCAACCAGAAGCCAGTAGGAGCAGGCCCATACAAGCTAACTAGCTGGGACGAGGGACAGAGTATAACCCTCGAGAAGTTTGATGGTTACTACGCTGGAAAACCTCACATCAAGAAGATCATTTTCAAGATTGTAGAGGATAGTGACGCAAGGCTGCTGCAGCTAAAGTCTGGAGATCTAGATATGGCGCAGATTGAGCCTAAGCAGGCGAAGAGCCTCAAGAAGGACAGCAAGGATTTCGATATCTATCGCATGAACACAGCGGATTATCGTGCAATTGCGTATAATTATGCTGGAAGCAAACTGTTTAAGACCTACCCAGAGCTAGCAAATATATTGAGCTATGGAATAGATAGAGAAGCTATCATTAAAAGCACACTGCTCGGAGAGGGTCAGGTGGCTTATTCACCAATTCAGAAAAATAAATTTAACAGCAGTAACATCGAAAAGTTCGAATATAATCCAGAGAAGATGGAGCAACTATTGCAGCAGGACGGTTGGACTAAAAATAAGAAAGGTATCTATGAGAAGAATGGTACTGAACTTAAGTTTACAATTACTGCGATGGCAAATGACAAGGTTCGCGTAGATATGGCAAAGATGTGCAGTGAACAGCTCAAAGCACACGGGATATCGGTAAAGGCTGAGGCTAGAAAAGAGCTCGATTGGGAGAAGCAGGATGCCACAATAATTGGATGGGGTAGCCCATTTGATGCAGATGATCATACGTACAAGATATTCACATCTGAAGCTGGGGATAATTATACAGGATATGCAAATCCAGCGGTAGATGAAGCGCTGGCAAAGGCTAGGGCGACGACTAAAGAACCTGAGAGACAGAGATATTACTCAGAGTTCCTCAGGGCCATGACTAAGCAGATGCCTTACACGTTCATCGCATACATAGATGCTGACTATGCGGTTAAAAAGGATATCAAGGGAATAACAAAAGACACAATGCTAGGGCATCATGGAGTTGGAATCTTCTGGAACGTAGCAGATTGGAAATTGGAGAAATAATAATATATGACAGAAAATAGAAGCAACACAGAACTTCTTAATATCGAGGATTTCAGTATGTGCTTCGACGGGAAGCAGGGGGTAGTTCATGCTGTTCAAGGCGTTTCTCTTACAGTGAGAATAGGAGAAATCGCCGCAATCGTTGGCGAGTCAGGCTCAGGCAAGACGGCACTCTGCTTCTCAATTCTAATGCTACACAGACATCACGCGAGGCATCTATCGGGAAGCATATGCCTATCTGGGAAAGATGTCACTAAGATGGGAGAAAAGGAGCTTGAACAAATTAGGGGCAAGGCGGCTTCAATAGTGTTTCAAGATCCACTTAATTCACTAGATCCTGTAAGAACTGTTGGGGAGCAGATTACTACACCTATGAAGCTACACGAAGATGGTGAGCCTGTGGAAACAGAACGAGAATACGACGAGAGGGCAGTAGGATTACTTAGAGAAATGGGCATGAAAGATGCTGAGAAATACTTATCCAGTTACCCGCATCAGCTGTCTGGCGGACAAAGACAGAGGGTTGCGATTGCTATTGCTCTTGCATGTGACCCTGCACTCATTATCGCAGATGAACCGACTACGGCACTAGACCCTGACAATCAGGAGCAAATAATAGCTGTGCTGAAGAGGCTTGCTGAGGAGAGAAGAAAGGGCATCCTTTTCATCACCCATGACCTCGGATTGGCACGCAGGTTGGCCACTAAGATAGCAGTTATGAAGGATGGAAGGTTTATCGAAGTTGCCGAAGCTGAAGAGATCTTTGAAAATCCAAAGCATGAGTATACTAAAGCTTTAGTTAGGTATTCTCAATATGGCAAAATGGGAAGTCATTATCATGGAAACTTTGGTCAGATGATTGATAATCGAGATGAAATAACAGATCAAGTGGAATCCTCTGAAAAAATAATGATTGCCAAAGATATAGACATGATCTACAGAACCGAGAAGCAAGGATGTAAGAAGGTTTTATCAGGATACTCCTTATATGTAGTGAAAGGTGAGATCCTTGGACTTGTGGGACAATCAGGTTGTGGGAAGTCTACCTTGGCGAGGATCATCATGGGACTCACCATACCTAATGGCGGAAGCGTAAAATGGGGAAGGTGCGGAAGCAGGGATAGGCGTGAGGTTCGCACGCAGATGATTTTTCAAGACTCTGCATCGGCATTCAATCCGCGCATGACTATCGAGGAGATAATCTCAGAACCGCTCGTAATTGCCAGAGTAGGAAACAGAGAAGAGAGACGAAGTAAAGTCATAGAAGTTATGAAACAGGTCCATCTTGAGGAGCAGCTCATGTATAGATATCCCTACGATGTGTCGGGAGGACAGCGCCAGAGGGCGGCAATTGCAAGAGCACTTATAACAGAGCCAGAATTTATAATAGCAGACGAGCCACTGTCATCTCTCGATGTGCCAACACAGGCCGAGATAGTTCATCTGCTAAGAGAATTACACGAAAAAAGACAGCTGACGATGATTCTTATATCGCATGACATCCCTATGGTTGAGCATGTGTGCGATAGAATCGTAAGCATGGACGAATAGAGGGGCATAAGAGTTAAACATCAGAAAAGGGGTAAAACTATGGGAGTATCCGTAGCTGAGAGACAGAAAGAAGAACGTCTAAAGGAATATATAAAAAATCTTGGCAGCATAGCCGTCGCTTTCTCGGGAGGAGTTGATTCGACTTATCTCGCTAAGATAGCACATGACGTGCTAGGAGATAAGATGATTGCGGTTACGGCGGAATCAGGGTCTTTTCCTAAGAGGGAAACTGGTGAAGCTGCTCATTTCTGCAAGGATCAAGGTATACGGCAGATTGTGGTGCATACCAATGAGCTTGAGATTGAAGGGTTCAAAGAGAATCCGCCAGATAGATGCTATATATGCAAGACAGGCATCTTCACGCAGCTAAAGGAGCAGGCGGCTGAACTTGGAATAGAGTACGTAGCTGACGGCTCGAACGTAGATGACCTAGGAGATTACAGACCAGGGCTACAGGCACTCAATGAGCTAGATGTAAAGAGTCCGCTTAGAGAAGCTGGCATGACCAAGCAAGATATCAGAAACCTATCGCATGAGCATGGTCTATGGACGTGGAATAAGCCCTCGGCAGCATGTCTGGCATCTAGGTTTGCATACGGCGAGACAATTACACTCGAGAAGCTAGGCATGGTTGAGAGAGCAGAACGGATTCTAGAAGATTATGGATTCATTCAAATGCGTGTTCGCATGCATGGGGAAAACCTCGCGCGCATAGAGGTTACACCAGATGAGCTGGCGAGGCTCCTTGCTCTCAGAGAGGAAGTTGTAGCAAAGTTCAAGGAAGTAGGGTTCACCTATGTAACCATGGATCTACTCGGGTATAGAGTGGGTAGTATGAATGAGGTGCTATAAAGTACTTGAGCAATAAACTTGTGATAGCGGGTGTGAGTAAATAGTATGAGAAATCCGCCAATCATAAAATCCCACTAAAAATCCTCGACAAAAAACTAAAAATACATGGTAGGTATAGATAGATGAAAATAGCAGACGTATTAGATAAATATAAGGCCGGAGAGGTAGATATGGCCGAAGCTGAAACGCTGATAAAAAGTAGCAGTTATGATGAGATGGGATTCGCAAAGCTAGATACTCAGCGTGAGCAGAGATCTGGCTTTCCGGAGGTTATCTTCTGTGCTGGCAAGCCAGATGATTACCTCGTTTCGATATATCAGAAGATGGTCGCAAATGACGGCTGTGCCTTCGGGACTCGGGCGAGTCAGGAGCAGGCAGCGCTCGTTCAGGCGGCTGTTCCTGAAGCGGTGTATGATCCTGTCTCGCGGATTTTGAAGGTGGAGCCTGCTGGCGGCTACAAGAGGACTGGCGCTGGTGGTATTGTTGCCGTCTGCAGCGCAGGCACTGCCGACATACCGGTTGCAGAGGAGGCTGCGCAGACTGCCGAGTATTTTGGCGCTGAGGTGCTTCGCATATATGACATAGGTGTGAGTGGTATCCACAGACTTCTGTCAAAAGTTGATATAATACGCAGCGCCGATGCCGTTGTTGCAGTTGCGGGCATGGAAGGTGCGCTGCCGACAGTACTCGGTGGACTCGTAAGAAACCCAGTAATCGCAGTGCCTACATCTGTTGGTTACGGTGCGAATTTTCACGGGCTTTCTGCCCTAATCACGATGATTAACTCATGTGCGAACGGTATATCTGTGGTAAACATAGATAACGGGTATGGGGCAGGATATATCGCGACGCAGATAGGCAGGTTGGCGGCAACTGGAAGATAGGAATAAGCATATAGATGCAGACGAAGTTACAAATGCTGCTACAATATATGGTGCTTCGTGTGCCTTAATAGCACATCGAGGCGAACTGGTTTTTGAAGAGGTACAAGGAAATAGCTTCTAAGCCTTGAATTTCTACGATAAATCAGTATAATTAAACGGTATGGCTTGAATACGCAAGCCAAATCCTGCACCGAAAGGTGCCGTAGGCCATAGGAGGTGAAAACATGAGAGATTACGAAGTAATGTTCATTCTTGACCCAACTCTAGATGAGGAAGTGAAGAACTCCATGATCGAGAACGTTAAGAGCATCATCAACGAAGATGGTGAGGCTGGCGAAGCTGATGTATGGGGCAACAAGAAGCTTGCTTATCAGATCAACAAGAAGAAAGAAGGATTCTACGTAGTTGTTCCTTTCAAGGCTAGCACTGAGCTACCTAAGGAGCTTGACAGAAGACTCAAGATTTCTGATGCGGTTATGAGACACATCATTGTTTGCCAGGACGAGAACTAAGTCGGGAGGTAAGCGATGAACAGTGTAATACTGATTGGAAGATTGACCAGAGACCCAGAGCTTACTTACACACCTAACAACCAGACAGCTGTTACGCACTTCAGCATTGCAGTTGACAGACCTGGCACACAGGGGCGTGATAGACAGGCTGATTTTATCAGAATCACTGTTTTCGGCAAGCAGGCTGAGAACTGTGACAGATATCTAAGCAAGGGTCGTCAGGTAGCAATCAACGGTAGAATTCAGACGGGAAGCTACAAGAACAGAGAAGGACAGACTGTATACACTACAGACGTAATCGCTAACAACGTCGAGTTCCTCGGCGGTGGTAACGGCGGAAACGATTCTGGATATAGTCGCAGATCCGAGAGCGAGCCTAGTGCATTTAATGATAGCTTTAGCTCACCGATGGAGCCTTCGATGCCTGATTCATTTGAGGCAACTGAAGAGGATATCCCGTTCTAAACATCTTGAGAAAGGAGTACAAGTCTAATGGAGAACAATAAGAGACGCGGCGGCATGAGAAGAAGAAAAGTATGCCAGTTCTGCGCTGATAAGGAAAAGAAAATCGATTACAAAGATGTAGAGACTCTAAAGAAGTACACTACAGAGAGAGGAAAGATTCTTCCTAGAAGAGTTACTGGTACATGCGCAATGCACCAGAGAGCAGTTACATCTGCTATTAAGAGAGCTCGTGTGGTAGCTCTAATGCCTTTTGATTCTGAAATCGAATAATATTTTTATACGGTTATATGGCTCTTCGCTATGCGGAGAGCTTTTTACATATGGGAATGACAGCGGGAGATGCGAAACCGAGTTTGAAACATTATAATGTGTATGTATTTAATGCTGATAAC
>ERZ772935.40-NODE-40-length-53484-cov-3.843306_pt1 | contig 53484 bp, 37 predicted proteins | sample MGYA00511683_ERZ772935 | MGnify/ENA primary metagenome ERZ772935 (study PRJEB29015, sample SAMEA2738086) | human oral metagenome | biome: human oral; feature: human-associated habitat; material: saliva | place: China | collected 2228 ...
CAGATGCTGGATGCCAAGCGCAGCCTGCTGCTGGCCATCAGCCACGAGATACGCAGCCCGCTGACCCGCGCGCGCCTGCATGCTGAACTACTGCCCGAGGACGACCTTGAGGTGCGCCCGCAGCGCGAGGCTCTGTTGCGTGACCTGCGGGAGATGTCTGCCCTGGTGGAGGACCTGCTGGAAAGCGAGCGCCTGTCCGGCCGCCATGTGGCGTTGCAGCGGGAAAGTCTGGACCTGGCTGTCGTGGCCCGCGGCGTCATCGCCGAGCTGCAGACGCGCCACCCTGGCGTACAGGTCGCGCTTCAGGTGCCACCGGAGCTGCCGCCGCAGTGGCTGGATGCCATCCGTCTGCGCCTGCTGCTGCGCAATCTGCTGGAAAATGCCGTGCGTCATGCAGGAAACGGGCGAGACCCCGACAAGAAGGGCGCACATGGCAGCGCCATGTCTAATGAAGGCGGAATCGCTACAGCCGATATGGCAGCCAGCCACGGCCATACGGTGGCACCGGACATGGATGCCATTGCCATGGTGCGGATCGACAGGATTCCCACGGGCGGCTGTGTCATCGAGGTTCGGGACTGGGGGCCGGGAGTGCCCGAGGAGCAGCTCTCGAAGCTGGCAGAGCCCTTCCATCGTCCCGATGCGGCGCGTTCCCGCCATGCCGGTGGTGTGGGGCTGGGGCTCTATCTGTGCCGCCTGGTGGCGCAGGCCCACGGCGGCCGGCTTGCCCTGGAGAATGCGCATCCCGGGTTGCGGGTGCGCGCCTGGCTGCCTTCCGATATGCAGGCGCCACCATGAAGGGGGGTGTACCGAGGGCTGCCGGGCAGGTTCCCGGCATGTGCTGGAAAGACATTCGACACCGTGAGCGGGTGCAACGCCCGCGCAACGGTCCCAAGGGCCTCGGGGCGGCTTGCCATGCGGGTTTTCGGCGGCATTCAGCTACAATCGGGCCATGACTTTGTCAACTGCCCCCGCGCCTGAAGGCGCCCAGGAGCCGGCCACCGTCACCTTCAGTGATTTCGGCCTGCATCCCGACGTGCTCAAGGCCGTCACTGCCGCCGGCTACACCAAGCCTACCCCCATCCAGGCCAAGGCCATTCCGGTGGTCATGGCGGGCCATGACGTGATGGCCGCTGCCCAGACCGGTACCGGAAAGACGGCCGGCTTTGCGCTGCCCATCATCAATGCGCTCATGCCGTCGGCCAGCCATAGCGCCTCGCCGGCGCGGCACCCGGTCCGCGCGCTCATCATCGCGCCCACGCGGGAGCTGGCGGACCAGATCCACGACAACGTCAAGACCTACATACAGTTCACGCCGCTGCGTTCGGCTGCCGTCTTCGGTGGCGTCGACATGCAGCCGCAGACCAATGCGCTGCGCGCTGGCGTCGAGATCCTCATTGCCACGCCCGGGCGGCTGCTGGACCACGTCCAGCAGAAGTCGGTGAACCTGTCGCAGGTGCAGCTGCTGGTGCTGGACGAGGCCGACCGGATGCTGGACATGGGCTTCCTGCCCGACATCCAGCGCATCATCAATCTGCTCAATCCGCGCCGGCAGAACCTGATGTTCTCGGCCACCTTCTCGGACGAGATCCGCAAGCTGGCCAAGCGCTTCCTGAACGAGCCGAAGCTCATCGAGGTGGCCCGGCCCAACACGCTGGCCGAGAACGTCGAGCAGACGGTCTACCACGTGCCGTCCGAAGACCTCAAGCGTGACGCGGTGGGGGCGCTCATCCGCGAGCGTGGCATCGAGCAGGTCATCGTCTTCTCCAATACCAAGATCGGTGCCGGCCGGCTGGCACGGCATCTGCAGAAGGAAGGCTTCCTGGCTGAGGCCATCCACGGCGACAAGTCCCAGCAGGAGCGCCTGAAGACGCTGGACGGCTTCAAGGCTGGCGAGATCAAGGTGCTGGTGGCCACCGACGTGGCGGCCCGGGGCCTGGACATTGCCGAGCTGCCGGCCGTCATCAACTACGACCTGCCGCATTCGCCCGAGGACTACGTGCACCGCATCGGCCGTACCGGCCGTGCCGGCGCTTCCGGCATGGCACTGTCGCTGATGGTCGACCACGACCAGAAGGCGCTGGCCGAGATCGAGAAGCTCACCAAGCGCAAGCTGGACGTGCAGGAACTGCAGCCGCCGGCTTCTGCCCGCGACCGGGGTGAGCGTCGCAGTCGGGATGACCGTCGCGGCCACCGTGACGGTGGAGAGGCGACGGCACATAGCGAGGATTCGCGTGGCATGGGCGCGCCCTCGCGCTCCGGTCGTGATCGCGGCAGCCGTCGCGAGGGCAACCTGCGCGGCCATGCGCCCAGTGCCGAACGCGCTGCCCGCTATCCTGCGCCGCAGCCCGTGGTCGACGATCCGCTCTTTCATGCGCCCTATGTGCCCAGCGAGCCGGCGACAGCGGCTGCGGATGCACCGGAGCGGGGGCGGGCGCCGGCTTCAGGTGGCGCCAGCACCGACACGCCGGCCATCATCCAGGGGGGCGCCCCCGCAGCCGCTTCCGGTCGTCGGGGCTCTGCGCCTTCCAGCGCCATCCGCCGTCCCGCGAACAAGCTGGCCGTGCTGCTGGGGGGCAAGCCGGGGGGCTGATATCAGCTTGCAGCAGTTGGCGGCGTTCTTCCGTTCCTGATGCTGTCCCCGCCTTGTGCCGCAACCCCAGGCATTATTGGGCAGGCACATGTGGGGTTTGCGTTCGTCATTTGATCTCTTTATAGTTGTCATCACACGACAATTTCCAAAGAAGAGGGGATCATGACGATCATCGGGCTCGCCATCGTCATCGCGTTCATTGTCTTCAGCACGGCGAAGCTGAAGTGGCACCCGTTCCTGGTGCTGGTCCTAGCCGCGTTCCTCACGGCCTTCTTCTATGGCATGCCGCTGCCCAAGATTGCCGACACGGTCGGCACCGGCTTCGGCAGCATCCTGGGCAGCATCGGCCTGGTCATCGTGTTCGGCACCATCATCGGATTGGTGATGGAGCGCACCGGCGCAGCGGTGGTCATGGCGGAGTCGGTCATCAAGGTGCTGGGAGATCGCTTCCCCACGCTGACCATGTCCGTCATCGGGGCCATCGTCTCCATCCCGGTGTTCTGTGATTCCGGTTACGTCATTCTCAACTCGCTGAAGGAAACACTGGCGAAACGCCTGAAGGTCTCCCCCATCGCCATGAGTGTGGCGCTGGCCACCGGTCTGTACGCCACGCACAACTTCGTGCCGCCCACGCCGGGGCCCATTGCGGCCGCGGGCAACCTGGGTCTGGCCGACAACCTGGGGCTGGTGATCGTCATGGGCCTGGTGGTGTCGGTACCTGCCTGCCTGGCCGGCTGGCTGTGGGCCAATCGCTTCGTCCATGAGCAGCCGCAGGGTGAGGGCGCTGCCGGGCAGGCCAGCACTGCAGGCTCGGTGAACGCCGCGGACAGGGAGGCTTCATCAGCGGCCGATACTGTGGCCGCCACGCGCCATGCCGATGCGGACGACACCGACGGAGCTGCCGATCGGACCCGCTACGGGCAGATGCCGTCACCGCTGATGGCCTTCATGCCGATCGTGCTGCCCATTGCGCTGATCTGCATCGGCTCGGTGGCTGCCTTCCCGTCACGGCCGCTGGGCTCGGGCCTGCTGTTCACGGTTGCCGCCTTCCTGGGCAAGCCGCTGTGTGCGCTGCTGATCGGCTTCCTGTTCTCGCTGCTGCTGATCCGGGGTGAAGACCGGGCCGAGCGCATCAGTGCGCTGATCACGCAGGGGCTGGTGCTGGCGGCGCCGATCCTGCTGATCACCGGGGCCGGGGGCGCCTTCGGGGCCGTCATCAAGGAAACCCCGGTGGGCAGCTATCTGGGGCATACACTGTCCAGCCTGGGGCTGGGCGTGTTCATGCCCTTCGTGGTGGCGGCGGCGCTCAAGACCGCGCAGGGTTCCAGTACCGTGTCGCTGGTGACGACCTCCACCCTGGTGGCGCCCTTGATGGCCTCCATCGGTCTGGACAGCGAGATGGGACGTCTGCTGTGCGTGATGGCCATCGGCGCCGGGGCGATGACGGTCTCTCACGCCAACGACTCCTACTTCTGGGTGGTCACCCAGTTCTCGCGCATGAGCGTAGCCCAGGCCCTGCGGGCCCAGACGGCGGCCACGGCTGTGCAGGGGATCGTGGCGATCCTGTTCATCTGGCTGCTGAGTCTGGTGGTGCTGTAACCCATCAGGCTGGGCCGAAGCGCGCCCGCCACTGCTCGGTGGCGGCGTGCAGCCAGCGCTGCGGGTCCCGGCTGCCGTGCGACCGCAGCCCCAGGGCCTGGGCAGCTGCATTCAGAATGACGGTGGGGTCGATGCGTCCCGAGTCGTCGATGCCGGGCGCGCCGTTCTGCTTCGAGAGCTTCTGACCGTTGTCACCCATCAGCAGCGGCAGGTGCAGGTAGCGCGGGTGCGGCATGCCCAGCGCCTGCTGAAGCTGCATCTGTCGGCCGGTGGAGCTCAGCAGGTCGGCGCCGCGCACGATGTCGGTGATGCCTGCCTCGGCGTCATCCACCACCACGGCCAGCTGGTAAGCCCAGACGCCATCGGCACGTCGTAATACAAAATCACCGCAGTCCTGCGCAGGCTGCTGTCGCTGCCAACCCAGCCAGCGATCCTCGAAGTCCACGTGCCCTTCGGCTGCCCGGAATCGCCAGGCTCGGGCTTGCCGTCCGGGTGGCAGACCATGGCGGCACGTACCCAGGTAGGGCGTTTCCTCGGGCAGGTGGGCTACACGGGCAGCCTCTGAATTCTTAATTACCTGCTGCCAGCGGGCCTGCCAGGCCTGGGTGATCTCCTTGCGGGTGCAGCCGCAGCCATAGAGATGTCCTTGTTCCTTCAGCCAGTCGAAGGCCGCCTGGTAGCGGTCCACGCGCGCCGACTGGTACCAGGGCGGCGCGTCCCAGTGCAGCCCCAGGAACTGCAGCTGGTGGCGAATGCGGATATCCGAGCCGGGCTCCACCCGGGGTGGGTCGATGTCCTCGATGCGCAGCAGCCAGGTGCCGTCGTGTGCGCGCGCATCCAGGTAGCTGGCCAGGGCTGCCACCACCGAGCCGGCATGCAGCGGCCCGCTGGGCGAGGGAGCGAAGCGGCCCACGTAGGGGCGGGCGTTGCGCACGGTGTCGCGTGCCTCGCGGCCGCCGTGTTGGCGGACGCCTGCGAAGCAGACGGCGGGAAGAGGGGCGAGCGGGGACGGCATGGGGGCATTCTAAGTCTGCTGATCCCTCTACCTGCGGTTGAGCGCGTGATCGTGGCCGTCCGGCCGGGCGGGACTGATGCGATGACGAAGCCGGGCTAGGTTGCGTGTCTCAAGGTGGATCGCATTCTGGCGTGCCTCATGCCGGGAGAATGAGCCCGGAACCAGGCGCGACCCATCTTTGATGGACACATGCACGGATGACGGGCACACCGATGAAGATCAGTCTGAACAGGGATACCTGGCGGGCAGGCATGAAGCTGCTGCTCTGGGCCATCTGCCGACAGCGCGGATGGAAGTGGATGAGCCAGTCCTTCCTGGGCTACGTGGGCATCCTGTATGGGGTGTTCGTGGTGGGCGGCTTTGCACTGCTCACCCATGACCAGATTTCCGTAGGCTTCCTGGGCTTCCACGGTGGGGGCGTGGCGAGGGGCATCATGATCGCTGTCGTGATCTGGCCCGTGGCGTCTGTGTTGCAAGGCGTGCTGTGCTGGCGCTGCCGGCACGTCATCCGGGCGGTGGAAGCCCATCCGCCTGAACAGGTCTTCGATCCCCGGCGCATCGGGTGGCTGTTTGTCTGGCTGGTGGTGCTGGGAAACTTCTGCTTCCATGGCCCGGCTCAGCAGAGGTTTTATGCGCCTTTCCATCCGGTCATGCTGACGCTGCTGCTCTCGGTCGTTTTCCTGTGTGGTGTGCGCTGTGTCCGGGCGCTGACCAGAGGAGGTGCGTGGCTGCTGGCTGTCCAGGCAGGCGCCGGGGACAGGCCGGATGATGCGAAAGGGGATGAAAGGCCGGTCGCTGAAGGGGCTGTGTGCCTTCCCGCCCCATGCGGGCGTGCATCGTGCAGACAGCCGTCCCCAGGGGAAACAGGCCTGGGGGCGGACCCGCAGGCAGTAAATGCGGCGGATGTGCCGGATGCAGCGGATACGCCAAAAATCGCCATCGTCGACTGGAAGGGCCTCCTGATCTTTGCGGCCGTGGCACTGCTGACGACGGTCGTGGTCGGGTCCTTGTTGCTTCTCACGCCGTTCGGGTAGGCAGGAACCGCGTAGCCCGACTGTGGGGGGAATCGGGGCGCGATCATCCGGATGGCCTAGTCGCGCCGTGATGGAGTCCCGCCCTCGTTCGTTTGCCGGATCGGCAGAGGCGGCGTGATCCGTCAGAGTTCAGCCCGTCGGAAATCCTGCGGGAACGAGGGCTGGACATGAAGCTGGGATACAGAGTCGTCGGTGTGGTGTCGCTGTCGCTGCTGGTGCCTGGGTGGGCGGTGGCGGGGGAGGGATCCAGAGCCGGGGCTGCGCAGGCTGGGGTAGCCGTGGCGGGGGCTACGGGATCAGGCGTTTCCAAGGGCAAGGTCAGGAAGTCCGACAGCGCGCCCGAGAGGCCGGCGGATGTCGTGCATCCAGCGGGGACGGTGAAGGATAACGACAAGGCGCCTCCGCTGGAACTCCCGAACCGGTATCCCTCGGTGCCTGCTCCGTTTCTGCCTTCATACGCTGAAATTCCCTATCGCATCGCTGATGATCAGCCCAGGCCCACCGCCGAGCAGAAGCTGAGCACCTGGGGCGCGGATGTCCGCAATCGCTGCAGCGCCACGCCGACCGAGGCGCCCTGCGCCGCCCTGGGGGTGGCCAGCATGCCCAGCAAGAAGAGCGTGCGGGTGGGGGTGGGCAACCCCGTCAATCCGCAGACGGGGCAGAAGGTGCAGATGGACCTGGATGCGGAGCCGCTGAACGGGCCGCTGGGACTGGAGATCCGCCGTCACTACAACTCGTCGCTGGCTGCCGTGGATGGTGCGCTGGGGCGTGCGTGGCATCTTTCCTATGACACGCGGCTGTTTGCAACCAGCAAGACAATCCAGATCGTTCAGGCCGACGGCATGCGGCGCATCTTCTGGCGGCCGGATGTGTTGGAGGGGGATCGTGCAGCCTGGAAGGTGGGGGCTTCCGTCGCCGGGCAGGCCCATGCAGAGCATCATGCCATGCAGTGCGTGGGTTCGGAGCCCGAGGACGGTACGGTCACGTCGTTGCCCAAGGGCGGGTATCGGTGGCGCTGGCCGGACGGACGGGAGCTGGACTTCAATACGGAAGGCTGGCTGCTGGCCATCCGGCTGGACACGCATGTGCTGCGCATCGAGCGTGCGCCGGGTGGCCGGATCCTGTCGGTGGTGGATCCGGATGGTCGCACCATGCGCTTCCGCTACGATCGTCAGAATCACCTGATGGCCATCGATCACCCGCAAGGGACATGGCGCTACAAGGTATTGCCCACCGGTCAGCTGGTGGCCGCGGAGGCGCCCTCCGGCAACCGGCGTCTCTATCGCTACGAGGATCCCGGCTTTCCGTTTGCGCTGACGGCCATCGAGGTGGAGTCACCCGCCCTGAAACGGCGCGTGACGCTCAGCCAGTGGCACTATGATGCGCAGGGCAGGGTACGACAGTATGAGGGCTGGCAGGGCGAGCGGATGCAGTTTGGCTACCAGTCGGCCGATGCGGCGGGCGTGCTGCAGACCGAGGTCGAGGACCGGCAGGGGCGCAAGCAGACCTATCGGTATCGAAACTTCAATGGCAGCTGGCAGACGCTGTCCATTGCCGGCCAGCAGTGCGCGCATTGCCGTCTGGCCGACCGGGACTACCGCTATGATGAAGCCGGTCATATGGTGGGCATGCATCAGAGGGTGGATGCCATGCGCCAGTCTTTCCACCGGGAATTTCGTTTCGAACGGGATGTGCACGGCCGCACACAGGCGGTCTACGTGCGCACATGGCGTGAGCGCAAGAAAGAGGTTTCCACCCAGAAAAAGGGGCCGATTGCTTCTCGCTTTGCAGAGACGGCATGGCAGCTGCATCGCCGCTATGAATATGCCGACCTGAGCAATCCGTACCCCACGCTGGTCGAGCGGCCCAGTATCGAGCCTGGCAGGATGTACCAGGTGCGCTTCACCTACACGACCATCGCAGGGCGTGTGCTGCCAGTCACGCTGACCGAATCCGGCTACAGCCTGGGGCAGCCGGTCAGCCGCACGACGACGGCGCATTATGACGACAAGGGGCTGTTGACCCATATCGACGGACCGTTGCCCGGGCCAGAGGATACGGTGCAGGTGCGTCGTGATGGCGATGATGCCCAGGGCAATTCGCGCTGGACGCTGGTGGATGCTCTGGGACGTGAAGTGTCCAGCAGTACCGATGGCTGGGCAGGCAGCAGCATGGCCTGGCTGGAGGATGTCGGGCGCTTTCATGCCGAGGCCGGGGCCCTGCGCCATGTAGCCGACAACGGCGCGCAGCAGACCATCCGGGTGGACGATTTCAATCGTGTGGTGCAGATCGTCTCGCCGGATGCGGGCACGGACACGATCCATTACGACGAGGCAGACCGCGTGGTGCGCGAGTCTGATGCCACGGGCGCTGTTGTGAGCTTCGTGCGGGATGCCTGGGACCGCCCGCTGGTGAAGACCGTGACGTCCCCGGACGGCTTCCGCGACGAGACCCGCTACCGCTATGAGGGCCGCTGGTTGGTGGAGGTGCAGGGCAGCAACGTCACGGAGCACTATCGCCACGATGCGCAGGGACGCGTCGTGGAACGGCAGGTTGATCACCATCCGGAAAACGGCGTCGTGACGAAGACCTTCCGGTACCGGTACATCTATGTCGGCAACCATTCGCAGCCCGATCAGGTGACATTGCCGGATGGAAGTGTGGTGCATCGTGCCCCGCGGCAGGGGCGTGATGGAAAGTCACCCGCAGTGGAAGTGACGCTGAAGGAGCATGCGAAGGCATCGGCACGGTTGCTCTATCGTCGTGAGCTGGTGGGCAGTACCGTTAATGGCAAGGGTGTGGAGGACCACTGGGGGCTGGGCAACGGTGTGCAGCGGCAGCTGTCGTGGAATGGGGAAGGCCGTCTGGCGGCGTTCCGGGAAAATCGACCGGGTGCTGTGTCACCTGATGGAAATGCGCTGTACTCGATGCGCTATGGTTATCGGGCAGATGGCAAGGTGGCGCGCATCGATACGCAGACGCATGCGCAGCAGTTTGCCTACGATCCGGCGGGGCGACTGATCATTGCGCAACGTACCCGGCTTGAAGCTGCGAGCGTGCAGCCAATTTCGGCGACGGAGAAGGGCAGAACTTCTGTTGGGCTGGATGGGGCCGATACGTCAGCGTCCGTGGAAATGGCTGCTTCCGCTCAGTCGGATGAAAGTGCCTGGTGGTATGCCTATGATGCCAACGGCAACCGGCTGTTCAGCGGGAAGCATGATCCTGCCAACGCCAACGCCAACGCCAACGCCAACGCCAACGCCAACGCCAACGCCAACGCCGGTGATACGGACGATATTTCGGCACACGTCAGCGGCGTTCGGTCCACGTACCAGAAGGGTAGCAACCGTCTGGCAGGCGTGGATTACGATGCCGCTGGCCGCCCCCTGCAATGGAATGGCTGGAAGCTGACCTGGCACCCGGGCGGCCAGATCCTGTCCATGGTGCATGCGGATGGTCGCAGCATCCGCTACTACTACAACCATCGGGGTGAGCGGGTGGCTCGCCGACAGGGGCAGCAATGGGACTTTTACGACTACGTGGAAGGCCGTTTGCAGGCACAGGCGACGAGCGCCCATGAAGGCATGCGCCTGTGGTGGCATGAGGGCGAGATTCCGGTGGCTGTCATGGAGCGCAGCGCGGGGCAGAAAGGCTGGCTCTTCGACAAGGCCGGTACGCTGAGCATCGACTGGCTGCATGTGGATCATCGCGGCCTGCCGATTATGCGATCCGACGCGGAAGGGCGCATTGTCTGGCAGCAGCAGTATGGGCCGTTTGGAGAGCCTGAGGCAGCAGCGGGGTCGGTGGCCTTCCGGGATGCTTCTGGACGGATGTTCGGTATTGACCCCATGCTGCGCTTCCCCGGTCAGTGGGCGGATGCGGCAACCGGTCTCTACTACAACATGCGCCGGGACTATGACCCCACGCTGGGACGCTACGTTTCACCGGACCCGCTGGGCCTGCGTGCGGGGCCCAATCCGTACCTGTACGTGGATGCCGATCCAATGCGCAACGTCGACCCGACGGGCCTGATGCTGTTTGCCTTTGACGGGACGTACAACGCGCCGGATAAGCCGACGAACATCTGGCACTTCTACCAGGCCTATGATGCGAAGGCCAACGGGCCGGGAGGCGATGTACTGCGACCCTACCTGGAGGGGGTGGGTGTCGAATTTGGGCAACATGCGGCGTACAACAGGACAAGCGGGCCTGTTCACCGGGAGAAGATCGAACCCATTACCGCAGACAAGTGGAAGAACAACGTCAACTATCAGGTCGGTCGATTTAAGGCGGCGGTCAATGCACTAGGAGATACGGAGACGCTCAATATTGACGTGGTTGGCTTCTCGCGTGGGGCAGTTCAGGCCTTGGAGTTCGGTCGAATCATCAGCAGGATGCTGGACTCTGGTGAAATAGACGCTCAAAAGGCAAAACGCATCAAGTTGAGATTCATGGGTTTGATGGATCCGGTGTTCACGTACATGTATGACAAGGTGGATAACTGGGAGACAGAGTGCAAGCCGATGGAGGTAAGCGATCGTTGGGAGCACGTCGTCAATATTCTTGGCGCGCATGATCCTCGTGGAAAGTTGTTCGATGCCGCCTCTCTGGGTTCGCAGGTCAATGTCAGGCCTGACGGAAGCGTGAACGGGATTTCATTGGACGCCATATCGAATCTCAGGGTTGGTGATGAGGGACGGCTGGTTGGGGTTCGTGAAGAGGTCATGCTTGCCGGGGCACATTCCGACATCGGTGGAGGTTACCTGGGGCCAGGCTCCCAAGCGCCGGACGGGGATCTCTCGGATATTGCGTTCTGGATCCTGGCGGAACGGGCAGAACGAGCGGGTGTCGTTCTAGGTGAACTTCCCAGTGAGCTTAGACGAGTAGACATGCCGGTCGTCCATGAGAACACAAAACCATTTTCAAAAGGTTTTGAGGGAAGGGATGGCAGGCAGATTCTGGTCGATGGAAGGTGGGTTGATGACGAGCGTGCCGGGGTATATGGCGTCAGACCCGTCATGCCTTGGAGGATTCAAGATGGGCCCGACGAGCACGAGGAGATTGGGTTGAGATATGTTGGTGGACCAAATGATCCTGTCGTGAACATGAAGGGTCGTGTTCCTGAAGAAGCAGAAGGGGTTTTTGTTCGATCGCTGGATGTCGACAAATACTGCGAGTTCCTGAAGAACAGGAGAATCCTCGTTGACGAGAAGTACCTCGGGTACTGCAAGTCGCCTAGGCAGGGGTAATGAAGGCCGGTGTGGACGATCTATGACGTTGGATGGGGCGCCAGTTCTCAGTGGCGCCCATGGTTGAAGTGATGGCCTCATAGGAAATGTGTCTCATGAGAAAGTGGCTTGCGTTCTCGATCGTTGGCATTCTGCTGCTCTCAATCCTTCAGAGCGGCCATGGCTTCCTCGATTCCCTGTTGATGTTGCTGTTCTTTCTGATCTTCGACGGGAAAGGGCATGTCGTGGTGGGGCTGCTGGTGCTGGCTCTGCTGGTGGTTCGGGATGTGAGGGCACGAAGGGCAAGGGCGTTGGCCGGAAAGCAGCTGGTGGAAGTCATCCGGAAAAGGACGGCTGCCATGGAAGCCCGGATTGCGCTTCTGGAAGGAAGGGCTCCGGACGTCAAGGCGGGAGGGGGCGAGGGCGACGATCTGGCCGTCCATGCCGCAGAGCGCGGCGCGGCCAAAGGTGGTGCGATGGCCGGCGGCTTTGGAACGGCAGCGGCTGGATCATCCTCATCCCCCGGAAAGGCAGGGTCTGATCAGGCCAGGGGGAATGAGGGTGCTGCGCCCAGGGATGTGGGCGGTTGCGTGAAGCCGGAGGATGTGGCGGGCGACGAGGGGCCGGGATGGCGCGTCCTGTTTCTGGATCTGGCGAAGATGGTTGTCTTCGTGTCCTTTCTTGCGCTTCTGTGGGCTGGCAGTGCCCATCTGTTTGCCTGTGGCGAGCCAAAGCTCGGTCGGCTCGAGGTCTCATTCCAGAAGTGCGAGATGCACCGATGAATGATGCGGGCATGCCATGGGTCATGCCGCTCCTGCTGGGCTGATCGGGCGGAAGGGCTTGATGGGCCTGCCCCCAAGTGAGCAGCGTCTCCTTGCTGCCCTTGGGGATCGTGGGTCTTGTCGAAAGGAGGCTTTGAAGGGGCCCGACCCATACTGCTTGACCTTGGACCTTGGACCTTGGACCTTGGACCTTGGACCTTGGACCTTTGGGCCCTTGGACCCTTGGGCTTTATGGCGTGACCAGCGCAAAGACGAAGATGCCGATCATCAGGAAGGTGAGGGCGATCTTGATGAGCATGCCGATGACCATGCCCAGCCAGGTGGCGATGCCGACGTTGCGGGCGCGGATGAGGTCGCGGTCGTAGAGGTACTGGCCGATGGCGGCGCCCAGCAGAGGCATGAACAGCAGGCCCCACAGGCCGCTGAAGACGCCGGCGATGGTGCCGATGAAGGAGCCGACGATGGCTTCACGGCTGGCGCCGACCTTCTTGGCGCCCAGGATGCCGGCAACGTAGTCCAGCACCCAGGCCACGACGGTAATGGCCAGGCAGATGCCGACGGTCAGGCCGCTGACGACGGAGAAGTCGTCGATCCAGGCGGTGAGCAGGATGCCCAGGAAGACGAAGAAGACGCCGGGCAGCGCGGGCAGCACGGTGCCGGCGACGCCGATGAGGATCAGCGTGATGCCGATCAGCCAGAGGGTGACGGTGAGGGTGGTGGCGGCCATGGCGGGGTGAAGACTGGGGAGGGACTGGGGATCGTGCAGGGAGGGTGACGCTGGGTATGCCGGGCGAGTGTGCCCGGCGCGTCAGGATATGGGGGCGATGGCGCCCGCGGGCAAGCAGGCGGGCAGTCGGTCAGCTTCCCTGGCTGGGGGGCTGGGAGGAGGATTCGTGCTTCGGTGCGGGATGGACGGTTCGGGTATCGAAGTCCTGTTCCCAGGTGCCGGGGGCCAGGTCGGTGGTGAGGGAGACACGGCGGTCGAAGACGAAGAGTTCACCGTCCCAGTGCTTGCCCCCGGTGTGCTCGAAGTAGTCCAGCACGCCACCGTCAAGCTGGACGACATGGTCGTAGCCGTTGGCGGCCATCCAGAGGGCTGCCTTCTCGCAGCGGATGCCACCGGTGCAGTAGGTGACGATGCGCTTGCCGGCCAGCTGCGGGCGGTGGGCCTCCAGGGCGGCGGGCAGTTCGGTGAACTTGGCGATGTGCGGGTTGATGGCGCCGTGGAAGTGGCCGACCTGGACCTCGAAGTCGTTGCGGGTGTCGATGATGGCGATGTCGCGGCCGTCGTCGTCGTGGCCTTCGTCGATCCAGCGGGCCAGGGTCTCGGGCGAGACGGTGGCGGCGCGGCCGTCGGCAGGACGGATGCCGGGCTGGCGGAAGGTGATGGTCTCGCGCTTGATCTTCACCAGGAAGCGGTTGAAGCTCTGTTCGTCCGAGAGGCTTTCCTTGATGTGCATGTTGGCCAGCGGGGGCAGGCTGCGCAGCACGTCGGCAAAGGCGCGGGCGTTGTCTGTCGGCCCGCTCAGCATGATGTTGACGCCTTCGGGGGTGAGCAGGATGGTGCCACGCATGTCCAGGCGGCGACCTTCGGCCAGCAGGTGGGCGCGCAGCCCGGGCAGGTCGTCGAGGTCGGCAAACTGGTAGGCGGCCAGGTTCAGGTAGGTGTTCGGCATGATGGAAGGATTCTACCGGTCCGCGCCCGGGGCGGGGTGGCGGGCAGGCAGGCCGCAAGGGGCCTGAGCCCCGTCGGACACAGGGCAGCGCCGGGCGGGAGGGCGCTGCATCATGGGGCGGAAGGCGGGATCGCTGGCCGGGCCCGATGGACATACCGCCATGGCCCTTGGGCACGTACAATCGGCGGATGAGCCAAGCCGTCTCCTCCCCCGCTTCCGCTTCGCCCGACGCTTCCGCTGCCCCCCCGGCGTCGGTGGCCGCAGATGTCGCCGTGTCCGATGCCGTGCCGTCGGTGGCTGAAGGCCCGGAGGGACCGGGTTTTGTCCATCTGCGGATGCGTTCCGAGTATTCGGTGGTGGATTCCATCGTGCGGCTGGATGAGGCCGTGGCGGCGGCCGTGGCCGACGGGCAGATGGCGCTGGCGCTGTCGGATGCGTCCAACCTGTTCGGCTGGGTGAAGTTCTACAAGCAGGCTTCGGGCAAGGGGCTGCAGCCCATCTGCGCGGCCGATGTCTGGATCACCAATGCCGAGAACCGTGACCGGCCGTACCGGCTGCTGTTGATTGCAGCCAACAATGCCGGCTACCGGCGGTTGTGCGAGCTGCTTTCCAGGGCCTGGCTGGAGAATGAGTACAAGGGCCATGCCGAGCTGCTGCCCGAATGGTTGACGGCAGAGACGACGGGCGGGCTGATCGCGCTGTCGGGGGCCGGTGGCGGCGAGGTGGGCCAGTTCCTGCTGGCGGGCAACCATGCCCGGGCGGTCGAGGCGGCGCAACACTGGGCCGAGGCGTTCCCGGACGCCTTCTATCTGGAGGTGCAGCGCGACGGCACGCCCGAGGCCGAGAGCTGCACGCGGGCCACGGCGCGCCTGGCGGTGGAGCTGGACCTGCCGCTGGTGGCCACGCACCCCATCCAGTTCCTGCGCGAGGAGGATTTTCGGGCGCACGAGGCGCGGGTGTGCATTGCCGAAGGCGAGGTGCTGGCCGATCCGAAGCGGGTGCGGCGCTTCCAGCCGACGCAGTATTTCCGCACGCGCGCGGAGATGATGGCGCTGTTCGCCGACCTGCCGGCGGCGCTGGCCAACTCGGTCGAGATCGCGCGGCGCTGTGCGGTGACGCTGCGGCTGGGCAACCCGCAGCTGCCCATCTACCCGACGCCGGAAGGGGTGTCGATCGAGGAGTATCTGGTTCACCAGGCCGAGGACGGGCTGGCAAAGCGGCTGGAGAGGCTCTATCCCGATCCGGAGGTGCGGGCGCAGAAGACGCCCGAGTACGAGGCGCGGCTCAAGCGCGAGTGCGAGACCATCATCAAGATGGGGTTCCCGGGCTACTTCCTCATCGTGGCGGACTTCATCGTCTGGGCCAAGCAGAACGGGGTGCCGGTGGGGCCGGGGCGGGGTTCGGGTGCGGGTTCGCTGGTGGCGTTCTCGCTGGGCATCACCGATCTGGATCCGCTGCCGTATGCGCTGCTGTTCGAGCGCTTCCTGAACCCGGAACGGGTGTCGATGCCCGACTTCGACATCGACTTCTGCCAGGACAACCGGGGCAAGGTGATCGAGTACGTGCGCCGCAAGTACGGCTACGACGCGGTGTCGCAGATTGCCACCTTCGGCACGATGGCCAGCAAGGCGGTGATCCGCGATGCGGGCCGGGTGCTGGACATGCCCTACAACTTCTGCGACCAGCTCTCCAAGCTGATCCCGATCGAGCAGGCCAAGCCGCTGTCGCTGGACAAGGCGCTCAAGGCCGAGCCGCAGCTGGCCGAGCGGCTGGCCAACGAGGAGGAGGTGGCGGAGCTGTTCGCGCTGGCGCGGCCGCTGGAGGACATGACCCGCAACATCGGCATGCACGCTGGGGGCGTGCTGATTGCGCCGGGCAAGCTCACGGACTTCTGTCCGCTCTATCGGGCGCCGGGCACCGATTCGGTGGTCAGCCAGTACGACAAGGACGACGTGGAGGCAGTGGGCCTGGTGAAGTTCGACTTCCTGGGCCTGCGCAACCTCACCATCATCGATCTGGCGGTGCGCTACGTGAACGAGCGGCGCGCGCGCGAGGGCCTGGAGCCGGTGGACCTGGACAACCTGGGCTTCGACGACCAGGCGGCCTACCAGATCCTGCGTGACGGCAACACGGTCGCCATCTTCCAGGTGGAAAGTGACGGGATGAAGAAGCTGCTGAGAAAGCTTCAGCCCGACCGTTTCGAGGACATCATCGCCGTGCTGGCGCTGTACCGGCCGGGGCCGCTGGGCTCGGGCATGGTGGACGACTTCATCCTGCGAAAGCGCGGCGAGCAGGCCATCGACTACTTCCACCCGGATCTGAAGGACTGCCTGGAGCCCACCTACGGGGTCATCGTCTACCAGGAGCAGGTGATGCAGATCTCGCAGATCATCGCCGGCTACACGCTGGGCGGTGCCGACCTGCTGCGCCGGGCGATGGGCAAGAAGAAGGCCGAGGAAATGGCCAAGCAGCGCAAGACCTTCATGGAAGGCGCTGCGGCCAAGGGCCAGGATCCGGATCTGGCCAGCCAGCTCTTCGACCTGATGGAGAAGTTTGCCGAGTACGGCTTCAACAAGTCGCATACGGCGGCCTATGCGGTGGTCACCTACCAGACGGCATGGCTGAAGGCGCATTATCCGGCCGAGTTCATGGCGGCAACGCTGTCGTCGGACATGGACGACACGGACAAGGTGCAGATCTTCGTGCGTGATGCCCAGGCCAACCAGGTGGAGGTGCAGCCGCCCGACATCAACGCGTCGGCCTATCGCTTCGAGCCGGCGGCCCCGCGCGCCATCCGCTACGGGCTGGGCGGTGTGAAGGGGGTCGGGCAGTCGGCCATCGAGAACGTGGTGGCGGCCCGCGAGGCGGGCGGCCCGTTCATCGATCTCTTCGATTTCTGCGAGCGGATCGATCGCAAGCTGATCAACCGGCGCACCATCGAGGCGCTGGTGCGCGCGGGTGCCTTCGACCGGCTGGATCCGGACCGGGCGCGGCTGCTGGCCAACGTGCCGCAGGCGATGGAGGCGGCCGAGCAGAAGGCACGTGAGCAGGCAGCCGGCCAGGGCGGGCTGTTCGACGACGCCTTCTTCGGGGGCACCGACGAGGCGCCGGCACGCGAATGGCTGCCGGCCGAGCGCTGGGACGACCGCCAGCGGCTGCTGGAAGAGAAGGGCGCACTGGGCTACTTCCTGACGGGGCACCTGTTCGATGCCTGCCGGGACGAGGTGCGCCGCTTCGTGAAGACACGTATCGGCGATCTGGAAAAGATCGTCGGCAAGCATTTCGGGTCCACCCCCGTGACGGTGGCGGGCATCGTCTCGGGTCTGTCCACGGCCATGACGCGGCGTGGCAAGATGGTGCGCGTGATGCTGGATGACGGCTCAGGCACCGAGGAGATCGCGGTCTTTCCCGAGGCGTGGGACCAGTACAAGCACCTGCTGAAGGAAGACGAGCTGGTGGTGGTGCAGGGCAAGCTTTCCAAGGACGACTACAGCGGCGGCCACCGGCTGTCGGTGGAGCGCATCCTGGACCTGGGCACGGCGCGCGGCGAGAATGCCCGGGCGCTGCAGCTGACCATCGCCGGCAAGCCCGATGCGGCGCGGCTCAGGGAGTTGCTGATGCCGCACCGGGTGGATGGCAGCCAGGGCGAGGGTTGCCCGGTGGAAATTCATTATTACAGTGACAGTGCGACCGCCGTTCTGCGGCTGGGACACCAATGGGCAGTGCGGCCCGATGATGCCTTGCTGGCTGGCCTGAAGGGCTGGCTGACCGAGGCACGGGTCGAGATGCGCTATCGATGAGCGGAGCTGATTTGGCGAAGGACAAGGAAAAGGCAGACCGGACGGACGAGGCCACCGTCAAGGCATCCGGCCCGGACAAGGCGGGCACGGAGGCGGCGGCCAAACCGGCAGAGAATCCCACCATCCGGCAGCCCTCCAGCGAGCGGGTGCTGCTGGCGCGGCTGTTCCGTTACGTGCGGCCGCACTGGCGGGTGTTCGCGCTGGGGGTGGTGGCGATGATGCTGACCGGCTCGACCGAGACGGCGCTGCCCGCCATCATGCAGCATCTGCTGGACGACGGTTTCGGCGGCAAGGGCAATCCGCAGCTGATGTGGACGGCGCCGCTGATGATCATCGGGCTCTTCGTGGGGCGCGGCATGTTCACGTTCACCATGAACTACGCGATGAACGAGGTGTCGAACTCGGTGCTGTACGACCTGCGCAAGCAGATGTTCGACCGTCTGGTGCAGATGCCGGTGAGCTATTTCTCGACCCATTCGGCGGGCACCATCATTGCGCGGCTGGTCAATGACGTGCAGAACGTCACGCAGTCGCTGGCCTCGGTGCTGGTGATCATGGTGCGCGATACCTGCGTGATCCTGGGCCTCCTGGGCTGGCTGCTGTACCTGAACTGGCAGCTCACGATGATCGCCTTCGTGCTGATCCCGATGGTGGCGCTGGCGGTTGGCGCGTTTTCTCGCCGCATGCGACGGCTGTCGGGCGAGCAGCTGCGCTACACGGGTGAGCTCACCAGTGTGGTGGGCGAGGCCATCCACGGCAACCCGGTCATCAAGGTCTATGCCGGGCAGGAGCACGAGCGCAGCCGTTTCGCGGCGGCCAGCCGGCAGCTGCAGGGGTTTGCACGACGGATGACGGTGGCTTCGTCGCTGCTGGTGCCCATCACGCAGGTGATGGCGGCGGTGGCGGTGTCGCTGGTGATCGCGCTGGCGCTCTACCAGTCGCAGCAGGACCGCACCACGGTGGGCGGCTTCGTGTCGTTCCTGACCGCCATGCTGATGATCCTGAACCCGCTCAAGCACCTGGCTGACGTGAACGGCCAGCTGCAGCGTGCCTTCGCGGCGGCCGATGCGGTGTTCCATTTCATCGATGAGCCCATCGAGAACGACCACGGCACCCAGGAGATCGAGCGGGCCAAGGGTGCGCTGCGCTTCGAGGGCGTGCGCTTCGGCTACGAGGGCAGCACCAGCCTGGCGCTCAAGGGCATCGACCTGGAGATCAAGCCGGGCGAGACGGTGGCGCTGGTGGGCGGCTCGGGCGGTGGCAAGACCACGCTGGCCAATCTCATTCCGCGCTTCTACTCGGTGACGGACGGGCGCATCCTGCTCGACGACATCCCGATCGAGTCGCTGAAGCTGGAGAGCCTGCGCCGGCAGATTGCCTGGGTGAGCCAGCAGGTGATGCTCTTCAACGACACCATTGCCAACAACGTGGCCTATGGCAGTCGGCGGGGCGCCAGTGAGGCCGATGTGCGGGCGGCGCTGGATGCGGCCTATCTGACCGAGTTCGTGGCGTCGCTGCCCGATGGCATCAACACGATGATCGGCGACAACGGCATCCGGCTCTCGGGCGGCCAGCGGCAGCGGCTGTCGATTGCCCGGGCGCTTTTGAAGAACGCGCCGATCCTGGTGCTGGACGAGGCCACGTCGGCGCTGGACAACGAGTCCGAGCGCTTCGTGCAGGCGGCGCTGGACAAGCTGATGCATGGCCAGACCACGCTGATCATCGCGCACCGGCTCTCCACCATCGAGAAGGCCGACCGCATCCTGGTGCTGGATGACGGCTGCATTGTCGAATCCGGCACGCACGCCGAGCTGATCGAACTGGGCGGGCTGTATGCGCGCCTGCATGCCGGGGGAACGCTGACGTAATGGACCATCACCTGCAGGGCACGCCTGCGGCACGCCGTGAAGGCCGTCCGACGGTCTCGCTGATCATCTCCACCTACAACCGGCCGCGTGCGCTGGACCGGGTGCTGGCCAGCGTCGCGCGCCAGCAGGAAATGCCACTGCAGGTCCTGGTGGCCGATGACGGTTCGGGACCGGAGACCGTCCAGGTGGTGACGCGCTGGCGCGAGCACCTGGGTGAACGGCTGCTGCATTGCTGGCAGCCCGACGAGGGTTTTCGGCTCAGTGCGGCGCGAAACCGTGCCATTCGTGAAGCCCGGGGAGATCTGCTGGTCTTTGTCGATGGGGACTGCCTGCTGCGGCCGGACTTCGTGCTGGCCCACCAGCGCTTGGCCGAGCCCGGATTTGCCACGGCCGGCAACCGGGTGCTGCTGAGTGAGCGCCTGACGGCACAGGTCGAGGCGGGCGACTGCAATCCGCTGGACTGGAATCCGTGGCAGTGGCTGCAGGCCTGGCGACGGGGCGACATCAACAACGTGCTCGGTCTGCTGCGCCTGCCCGGGCGGTGGTGGCGTCATCCGAAGGGGCGACCCTGGCGGCTCTTCAAGGGCTGCAACATGGCGCTCTGGCGTGATGACATCATCCGCATGAATGGCTTCGAGGAAAAGATTGCCGGCTGGGGCTTCGAGGACACGGATCTGGTCCTGCGCTGGTTCAACCTGGGTGGGCGGCTGAAGAACGGGCGTTTCGCCACGACCGTGCTGCATCTGTGGCACCGGGAGGCGGCGCGGGACGCTGCCGAGGAAAACGAGCGGCGCGCCCGCCTGGCGGGCAGCCGGGGGGCGACCGTGGCCGAACGGGGGCTGGCGCAGCTGGCCGACGACGATCGCCCTGCGCCGCCGGGAGGGATCTGATACATGCTTCTGGTGAATGTCGCGCATGGCCTGCTGGCACTCTACCTGCTGACGCTGCTGGCCGTGCCGAAAGTCCAGACGCCGCTGGTGGCGCTGACCTGCCTGCTGGCCATCATCGGTGGCCAGTGGCTGAAGGCCCCGCAGCTGGGCCGTCGCCTGCGCGAGGGCTGGGCCATGGCCGTGCCGCTGGTGGGCTATGCGACGCTGTTTGCCGTGCAGATCGAGATGGGCTGGCTGCGCTGGCGTGACTGGGACCAGGTGCTGATCTGCGCGCTGGGTCTGGGGGTGCTGCTGTCCAATCTGCCGGCCCGGGGGCCGGCCGTGCATCGCTGGCTGCTGCCGGCCGCTGCGCTGGGTGCCGTGGGGGCACTGGGGCTGGCCAGCTGGCAGTACTTCCAGCTGGGCATCCCGCGGCCGCACGGACATCTGGGGGCCGGCGTGGTGGGCAGCGGCGCGCTGAAGTACGGGGATCTTTCCGCGGTGCTGGCGCTGTTTTCGCTGCAGCTGGTGCTGCGCGGACCGCAGGTCTGGCGGCGGGTGCTGGGCGGCGTGGGCTTCATGGCCGGTCTGGGGGCGGTGGCGCTGACCCAGGCGCGCGGTGCGCTGCTGGGCGTGGCGCTGGCCCTGGCCGTGCTGGGGCTGCTGTGGTGGCTGCGCCGTCGGGCACAGTCGTCGGCCGGTACGGAGTCCGGAAGGAATGGCCGCGAGGGGCGTCGACCCTGGTGGCGTCAGCGCCAGGCGGTGCTGGCCGCAGTGATGGGCCTCGTTGTGCTGGCCGGCGCCACGGACTACATGGGTGCACGCTTTGCCGACATCGGTCCGCAGTACGAGCGCTTCCAGGCGGGCGACAACAACAGCGAGGTGGGGCAGCGCCTGGCGCTGTGGGGCATTGCGCTGCGGGCCGCCCGGCATGCGCCGTTCACCGGCGTGGGCTTTGACGGGTTCGGTGCCGAGACGCAGCGCCAGCGCGACACGGGCGAGCTGGCGCGCGATGCGCTGGTGCTCTACCAGGGACCGCATAACGAATATCTGGCCGGTCTGTCGGCAGCGGGCATCCCGGGGCTCATCGTCATCGTGCTGTTCTTCTGGGCACCGCTGGTGGTGGGATGCCGGCGCTTCCTGCGCGGCCAGCAGACCGAGACGGCCCTGATGCTGGTGCTGTTCAGCGCCAGTTATGCCGCCTTCACGATGACGGATTCCTTGCTGGACCGACAGATCTCGCTGCTGGCCTACGTGCTGCTGGCCAGCTGGCTGATGTCGGCCAGTGGGCCGGGAGCCGCGGCGGCAGGGCCTGCCGGCATGGGCAGACCGAAGGGCGGTGCGGGGAATATCGCGCCGAATGTGGCTGCTGTGTCAGCCGGGACTGTGACGACTGCCGACGGCCTGTCGGTTCCCGGGGGCCTGTCGGTGGCCATCATTGCCTGCAACGAGGCGCATCGCATCGCGCGGTGCCTGCAGAGCGTGTCCTTTGCCGATCAGATCGTGGTGCTGGATTCGGGCAGTACCGACGACACGGTGGCCATTGCTCGCGGTCTGGGCGCCGACGTGGAAGTGACGCCCGACTGGCCGGGGTTCGGGCCACAGAAGAATCGGGCACTGGCACGCTGCCGGTACCGCTGGGTCCTGTCCATTGATGCCGACGAGCAGGTTTCGGATGCGCTGGCTGCCGAGATCCTGCGGGTGCTGCGCGAGGCACCTGCCGAGGCGACGGTGGCCGGCTACTGGCTGCGGCGCAGCAGCCGCTACTGCGGCCAAGTGATCCGCCATGGCCTGTGGGGCAATGACCGGGTGTTGCGGCTCTTCGAGCGGCAGCGCGGCCGTTTCACCGATGCACGGGTGCACGAGAGCCTGGTCTGCGACGGCGAGACCCGTGTGCTGGAGGGCATCCTGGTGCATGACAGCGTGGACTCTCCGGAAGACGCGCGCAGCAAGGCGCGCCGCTATGCCTTCCTGGGGGCCGAGGCGCTGCGCGCACGCGGCCGTGGCGGTTCCCTGCAGGGCGGCGTGCATGCAGGCTGGTCGTTTGTGCGTGGCTATCTGCTGCGGGCCGGGTTCCTGGACGGGCGCTTTGGTCTGACGCTGGCCCGGCTCAATGCGGCCGGCACGTTCTGGAAATACCATTGGGCGGCTCTTCCCGAGGCGAAGTGGGAGCAGCTGCGTGCGTCGCTGAGCGCCAGCGAGCCAAATTCCCCCTTCGCCCCGAACGCACGGTCTTCCCCATGAACCTGCTGCTGCTCACCTTCGGTGACAACACCGACAATCATCAGCAGGCCGTCTTCGCGGCGCTCAGTTTCATGCGGGATCCGCACATCAGGCGGGTGCTGGTGGTGACCGACCGCCCGGATTTCTATCGGTGGCTCTACGGTACGGAACGGAACGCACTGTCCACCGAGGATGGGGGCAAGGACGCTTCCGGGAAGCGCGGCATGGCAGCCGTCGAGATTCTTCCCATCACGGCCGAGACCCTGACCGGGTGGCAGGGGCCGCAGCAGTTCTTCTGGCGGATCAAGATCCAGGCCGTGGCCATGGCCGTGCGCCAGTATCCCGGCCAGCATCTGCTGTACGTGGATTCCGACACCTTCCTGGCCGGCTCATTGGCGGACATGGTGCGGCAGCTGGATGCAGGGGCTGCCTGCATGCACTGCTTCGAGAATCGCCTGGGCGACCGCAACAGCCGGACGCTGACCCGCACACGCCGGGCGCTGGTGGGCAGGACGCTGGCCGGCATCACGCTGACCGGCCGGCATGAGATGTGGAATGCCGGCGTGATCGGCTTGCCGGCCAGCACGGCAGCCGAGCGGGTGGCGCAGGCCTTGCAGCTGTGCGACACCATGTGTGCCACCGATTGCCCCCGCCGGCTCATCGAGCAGTTTGCCTTCTCGCTGGCGCTGCAGCAGGGCACGCTGCACCCCTGCCAGGATGTCATCGGCCACTACTGGGGCAACAAGCCGGCCTGGAACCGGCTGATTGCCGGCTTTCTGGCCGAGGCCCGGCTCAAGGACGAGACCGTGGCTCAGGCGGTGGTCCGGGTGGGGCAGGTGGACTGGCGGGCGCTGCCCCTGGAACACCGGCAACGGCGCTGGGTGCTGCGCCTCAAGGCCGGGATCGACTGGCTGCTGCCTCCCAAGAAGCTGCGCCACTTCACGCCAGGATGATGTCGTAGTCTTCCTGCGCGTAGGCAGGCTCCACGTGCAGGGTGATGGGCTTGCCGACGTTCTCGCCCAGAATGGCCAGGTGCGGGCTTTCCTCGTCCAGAAGCAGGTCGATGACCTGCTGCGAGGCCAGGATGCGGAACTCCTTCGGATCGAACTGGCGCGCCTCACGGGCAATCTCGCGCATGATCTCGTAGCAGACCGTGCGGGCCGTCTTGATGGTGCCCTTGCCATGGCAGGCCGTGCAGGGCTCGCACAGCATCCTTTCCAGCGAATCGCGGGTGCGCTTGCGGGTCATCTCCACCAGCCCCAGCGAGCTGAAGCCGTTGACGGTGGTCTTGGTGCGGTCCTGCTGCAGTGCGCTGCGCAGGGACTGAAGCACGGTCTCGCGGTGCTCGGCGCTGTGCATGTCGATGAAGTCGACGATGATGATGCCGCCCAGATTGCGCAGCTGCAGCTGACGCGCCAGCGTCTGCGTGGCCTCCAGGTTGGTGCGGAACACCGTGTCGTCGAAGTTGCGACCGCTGATGTAGCCGCCCGTGTTCACGTCGATGGTGGTCAGCGCCTCGGTCTGGTCGAAGATCAGGTACCCGCCGGACTTCAGCGGCACCCGGCGGGCCAGGGCGCGCTCGACTTCCTCGTCCACCTGGTACAGGTCGAAGAGCGAGCGGCTGCCCTCGTGCAGGCGCAGCTTCTCTTCCAGATTGGGCATGTAGGTCTGGCAGAAGGTGCGCATCGTGGCCAGCGTCTCGGCATCGTCCACGATGATCGACTGCGTGCCTGCCCACGCCATGTCGCGCAGCACGCGCTGCGACAGCGGCAGCTCGTGGTAGAGCTGCTCGGGCTGGCGGCTGCCGGCCGGCTTGCCGCTGGCGTTGGCCTGGGCGGCTTCCAGGATCTGCGCCCAGCGCCGGCGCAGGTACTGGATGTCGGCCATCAGCACCTCGTCCTCGGCCCCTTCGGCCACCGTGCGGATGATGAAACCGCCACCTTCCGAGGTCTTTCCGTCGTGCCCCTCGGCCGCCAGCACCTTCACGCGCTCCAGCAGACGGCTGCGCTCGGTCTCGTCGGTGATGCGCTGTGCGATGCCGATGTGGGGGTCGTGCGGCAGATAGACCAGCATCCGCCCGGCAATGCTGATCTGCGTGGTGAGCCGGGCGCCCTTGCTGCCGATGGGATCCTTGATGACCTGCACCAGCAGCGGCTGCCCCGGATACAGGAGCTTCTCGATGGGAGTGGTCTTGTGCCCATCCATCCGGCACTGCCACAGGTCTGTCACATGCAGGAAGGCCGAGCGTTCCAGCCCGATGTCGATGAAGGCCGACTGCATGCCTGGCAGCACGCGATTGACGATGCCGGCATAGATGTTGCCCACCTGCCCGCGGCTGGCCTGCCGGTCGAGGTTGAACTCCTTCAGAACCCCCTGCTGGATGAGTGCCACCCGGGTCTCTGGTGAGGTGGTACTGACCAGGATTTCTTCTTTGGGGGCGTCAGTCATGGAGCACTCCGGCGACATATCTTCTGACAGATATACACCATGCAGGGCATGGCCGCCAAATCGGCTGCACTTTGCACAGGCTTGGAAGCGCCCGGACAGACGTTTTATTGGCCAAGGCAACACAATGACGTACCGCATCAGCTCTCCAGGGAGCGGGGCGTACCCACCCTAGTGATGGGCGGGCGCAGGCACGCCCGCCTTGGGGCGCGGTCGTTCCGTCAGACGGGAGTTGTCTTCGGTGCCGGGGGATATCCGGCCTTCTTCAGCAACGCGGCCGTCTCGTAGAGCGGCAGGCCCATGATGCTGCTGTACGAGCCCTCGATCTTCTTCACGAAACGGGCGGCCAGCCCCTGGATGCCGTAGGCACCGGCCTTGCCGAAGGGTTCGCCGCTGGCGATGTAGGCGGTGATGTCTTCATCGGTCAGGCGCCGGAAGCGCACCCGCGACACCTGGGTGCGCTGGCGCACCTTGCCGCGCGGGCTAACCACCACCACACTGCTCAGCACCCGGTGCGAACGCCCCGACAGCAGCTTCAGGATGCGCCGGGCGTCTTCTTCATCCGTGGGCTTGCCCAGGATGCGGCCGCCCACGGCGACCGTGGTGTCGGCCGCCAGCAGCGGGGCCGGGGGCCAGTTGCGGCCGGTTGCGGCTGCGCCCTTGGGCAGCCTGCCCGGGGCAGGTCGGGTGGTGGGGGAGGCCCCAGTGACGGGAGTGGCAGACGGACTGTCCGAAGCGGCGGTGCCGTTCGAGGTGGCGCCCGTCGCCGTAGCCGTGGCGGGGGCCGTGGTCGCCGCGATCTCGGCGACGGGAGATCCTGTCATCTCGGCCAGGAAGTCCTGGCGCTGCAGTTCCTGCAGCCGTTGCCAGGCGGCCTCGGCCTTGGCACGCGCCACCCGTTCCACATAGTTCGTGGGAGACTCCTTCGGGCGAATGGCTTCCAGTTCTTCGGCCCGGCCTTCGTCTTCGTCCAGCAGCAACCGGACCTCGGTGATGCCGATCTGCTTGAGCAGTTCCAGCCGGCGTGGGCTGCGCGATGCCAGATAGATCATGATGTCACTCCTGATGAGATGGAAGTCTCCCGTCAGCCAGTCACGTCATCTGCCCGTGACAGTCGGTCACTCCCGATGGTAAGGATGTCCCGCGTTGATCGACCATGCCCGGTACAGCTGCTCGGCCAGCAGCACCCGCACCAGGGCGTGTGGCAGCGTCAGGCTGGAAAGCCGGATGCGCTCCTGCGCCTCGGCCTTCAGGCCGGCATCCAGCCCGTCCGGACCGCCGATCAGGATCGCGACCGGGTCGGCTGCCTGCTGCCATTGTTGCAATCGTCTTGCCAGCGCCGTGGTGCGCAGATCGTCGCCGTGCTCGTCCAGCACCACCACCCGGGCGCGAGGCGGAAGCTTCGCCCGCAGCCGTTCGGCCTCGCGTGCCATCAGCGTGGCGGTGGCGGCTTCCGTGCGTCGGGTGGGATCACCGGTGCGGTTTTCGGTCTTCACCGCCACCAGTTCCACGTCCAGCCCGCTGGGAAAACGCTTCAGGTAGTCGGAGACTGCCTCGTCCACCCAGCGCGGGCTGCGCTGACCCACGGCCAGGATGCGGATCAGCATCGCCGTGCGCTCCTTGTCTGCCGGTCAGGCCTGCGCGCCCTGGGGGGCGGCATCCTCATCCTTGCGGGCGTGTCCCTTGTGAGTCGACGGCCGGGGCAGCGGCAGTTCGACCGGGTGCGTCCCCCACAGTTCTTCCAAGTTGTAGTAGGCGCGGATGGCGGGCTGCATGATGTGCACGACGATGTCGCCCAGGTCCACCAGCACCCATTCGCCGGTTTCCTCACCCTCCACCGACACCACCGGATAGCCTGCCTCGCGGGCCCGGTCCTGCACGTGCGCGGCCAGCGCCCGGGTCTGGCGGTTGGAGGTGGCCGTGGCCACCACCACGCGGTCGAACAGGTCGGACAGCGCGGGCGACTTGGCGTTGCGCTGCGGGCCGGTGTCGAAGACGCGGATGTCCTGCGCCTTCACGTCTTCCAGCGCGTCCACCACCAGGTACTGCAGTTCGGAAATGCTCATGGGTCTATCGGTCTCGAAAGTTCGGCACTGAACGGAGGGTACAGTGCTCATGCTATAGGAATCGGTCCGGCTCATGGGCGGGTACCCGCATGGCCCGCTCCAGTCATTGCTGTCGTCTTTTGCGGGGGCTCCAGGCCCAGGATTCGGGGGCTTTGCGGGCCGGATTTCGTCATGCGCCTGGCGACGGTTGCCTTGGCCTGGGTCAGGAGGTCTCGCACCTGGCGACGGCTGCCCCGGCACCGGTCGGGAAGATCAGTCCTGCCCCTTTTCCGGTGTGCCGGTGCCGTACAGTCCGTGCCGCCGGATGTAGGCTTCCACGCCCATCGGCAGCAACCCGCCCACCGGCTGGCCGGCGGCCAGCTGCTTGCGCAGCTGCGTGGCCGACAGCGGAACGGGCGGCATCCGGAAGAACATGATGTTGCCGGAGGGCGAATCGGGCAGTGAGCCGGTGCCGTGCGCCATCAGCAGTTTCTCGATCTCGGGTGGCAGGTCGGAAAGGGGGACGCGTTCGCGCTGCGTCACGGCCAGGTGGGCGTAATCCAGCAGGTGCTGCCAGTCGTGCCAGGTGTCGAGGTTGCGGAACTGGTCGCTACCCAGCACCAGGATCAGCGCGTCGTCGGGGCCGTAGTGCTCCCGCAGTGCTTTCAGGGTGTCGATCGTGTAGCTGGGACCGTTGCGGTTCACTTCCTGCTCGTCGATCCTCCAGTGGGTGGCCTCGGTGCTGGCGGGCAGGGCAGAGATGGCCAGGCGAAGCATGGCCAGCCGATGGCGCCCGTCTGCCTGGTTGCCGCCCTTCTGCCAGGCGTGGCCGGCCGGGATCAGCACCAGCTGGTCCAGCTTCAGGGCGGTGATGGCCGCCTGGCCGAGGGCCAGGTGTGCCACATGGACAGGATCGAAGCTGCCGCCCAGGAGCCCGATGCGACGACGCCGGCCGAGGTTCATGCGGATGTCACGCCCAGCCAGTCGCGCGCCGGGAGGAAGTCGGTGTAGAGGCGCGCCTCGGGCGTGCCCGGCTCGGGCTGGTACTGGTAGCGCCAGCCGGCCGTGGGCGGCATCGAGGCCAGGATGGATTCGGTGCGGCCGCCCGAGGCCAGCCCGAACAGCGTGCCCCGGTCCAGCACCAGGTTGAATTCCACGTAACGGCCGCGGCGCAGCGCCTGGAAGGTGCGCTCGCGCTCGCCATAGGCACGGTCCATGCGCCGCCGCACGATGGGCAGGTAGGCATCCAGGAAATGGTCGCCCACGCTGCGCGTCAGCGCGAAGGCCGTGGCGAAGTCCGGCTGGTTGAGATCATCAAAGAAGATGCCGCCGATGCCGCGGGCCTCCTGCCGGTGCTTCAGGAAGAAGTAGCGGTCGCACCAGGCCTTCATGGTCGGGTAGTGCTCGGGGCCGAAGGGGGCCAGCGCATCGAAGCACACCTGGTGGAAGTGCCGGGCGTCCTCTTCCTCGCCGTAATAGGGCGTGAGGTCCATGCCGCCACCGAACCACCACACGTCCTGCTCGGCCGGGGTAGGGGCCAGTGCGCGGAAGAAGCGCACGTTCATGTGCACGGTGGGCACGTGGGGGTTGCGCGGGTGCAGCACCAGCGACACGCCCGTGGCCCGCGCCTTGCGCCCGGCCAGCTGCGGCCGGTTGGCCGAGGCGGTGGGGGGCAGCTGGCTGACCTGCACGTCGGAGAACATCACGCCGGCGCGCTCGAAGAGCTTGCCATCGTCCAGCACGCAGCTGATGCCGCTGCCCTGGGTGGGGCTGTCGGGCTCGCGCTGCCAGGCATCGCGCAGGAACCGGTCGCCGCCAACATCTTCGAGGCCCGCCACGATGCGGGACTGCAGCCCGGCGAACCAGGCGGCGATGGCGTCATGTTCGGCCGGAGAAGAAGGCAGGGCCGTGGAGTTCATGGTGATTGTTCTGGGGATGAGTTGCAGGGAGGGGAATGCGACCCGTGGCCCAAGGCCCGAGGCAGGCGAGGGTGCCTGCCCCGGTCGGGGAAAGCCGCTTCAGGGATTGCGCTGATTGGCCGGCAGCCCCAGGTGGCCGATGTCGCTGCGGTACTGCATGCCGTTGAAGTGGATGCCGCGCACACCTTCATAGGCGCGCGTCTGCGCCATCTTCAGCGAATCGCCCAGTCCCGTCACGCCCAGCACCCGGCCGCCGCTGGTCACCACGTCCTGGTCCTTCTGGGCCGTGCCGGCGTGGTAGACGAAGAGGTCGCCCCCTTCGGCATTGCCGTGTGCCGGATGGCCGGTGATCACGTCGCCCAGCTCCGGATGGGCCGGGTAGCCGGCCGCAGCCAGCACCACGCACAGCGCGCTGCGCCGGTCCCACTCGGCCTCCACCTGGTCCAGCCGGCCGTCGATGCCGGCCTGGATGAGCTGGCCCAGCGGCGTCTTGAGACGGCTGAGGATGGCCTGCGTCTCGGGGTCACCCAGACGGCAGTTGAATTCCAGCGTGTTCAGGCTGCCATCCTTGCCGATCATCAGACCCGCATACAGGAAGCCCGTGAACGGCGTGCCCTCGTCGGCCATGCCGCGGATGGTGGGCAGGATGATCTCGCGCAGCGCGCGCGCATGGATGTCGGGCGTGATGACCGGCGCGGGCGAATACGCCCCCATGCCGCCGGTGTTGGGGCCCTGGTCGCCGTTGAGCAGGCGCTTGTGGTCCTGGCTGGTAGCCAGCGCCAGCACGTTGCGGCCATCGGCCATCACGATGAAGCTCGCTTCCTCGCCGGTCAGGAAGGCCTCGACCACGACGCGCGCCGTGTCCTTGCCGTCCTTGCTGCCGCCAGTGAAGTCATCGCCCAGGAACTGGTCGACGGCCGCATGGGCCTCGGCCACCGTCTGGGCCACCACCACGCCCTTGCCGGCCGCCAGGCCGTCGGCCTTCACCACGATGGGCGCACCCTGACGGGTGATGTAGTCCTTGGCGGCCGCCGGGTCGGTGAAGGTCTCGTAGGCGGCCGTGGGGATGCCGTGGCGCTTCATGAAGGCCTTGGCGAAGTCCTTGGACGCTTCCAGCTGGGCCGCCGCCTGCGTGGGCCCGAAGATGGGCAGCCCCTGCTTGCGGAAGGCATCGACAATGCCCTTGGCCAGCGGTGCCTCGGGGCCCACCACGGTGAAGGCCAGATTCTCGCGTCGGGCAAACAGCGCCAGAGTCTCGATGTTGGTGACCGGCAGGTTGCGGATGCCGGGCTCCAGGGCCGTGCCGGCATTGCCGGGCGCCACGTAGACCGTCTCGAAGGCGTGCGAGCGGGCCAGAGCCAGCGCAATGGCGTGCTCGCGTCCGCCGCCACCCACCACCAGGCATCGTTTCCGGGCTGTCATGTCGTTCATTCCTCGTCGATGACGGCGTTGGTGTAGACCTGCTGCACGTCGTCGACGTTTTCCAGCGCGTCCAGGATCTTCTGCATCTTCACCGCATCATCGCCGGTCAGTTCCAGCTCGTTCTGCGGCTTCATGGTGATCTCGGCCACCTCGGCCTTCAGGCCGGCTGCCTCCAGCGCCGTCTTCACGGCGATGAAGTCGCCCGGCTCGGTGATGACTTCCAGCGAACCGTCGTCGTTGGACAGGATGTCCTGTGCGCCGGCTTCCAGGCCCACTTCCATCAGCTTGTCCTCGTCGGTGCCGGGGGCGAACACGAGCTGGCCGCAGTGCGTGAACTGGAAGGCCACCGAACCGTCGGTGCCCAGGTTGCCGCCGTGCTTGGTGAGCGCGTGCCGAACGTCTGCCACCGTGCGGGTGCGGTTGTCGGTCAGGCAGTCGATGATGACCGCCGCGCCGGCCACACCGTAGCCCTCGTAGCGGATTTCTTCATAGTTGACGCCTTCCAGACCGCCGACGCCGCGCTGGATGGCGCGCTGCACCGTGTCCTTGGGCATGTTGCCGTCAGCGGCTTTTTCCATGGCCAGCCGCAGACGCGGGTTCATGGCCGGGTCGCCGCCGCCCATCTTGGCGGCCACGGTGATTTCCTTGATCAGCCGCGTGAAGAGCGCGCCGCGCTTGGCGTCCTGGCGGCCCTTGCGGTGTTGAATGTTGGCCCACTTGGAATGGCCTGCCATGCTCGGATCCTCTGGGGGAAGGGCGGTTGCCTGTGGCCGGGGCGTGACGCTCCGCCATGGCAAGCCGCAGGGTTCACAATGATCTACATCGGCACGCTGCATGCCGCCGGTGGAGCGGGGGTGCGAGCGCGCGGCATCCGGGTACTCTGGTCTAAGATAACCGGTTGGGAGCCGCCCCGTCAGGCCCGTGCAAGAGCCACCGGGACAGGCATCCCGAATGCCCTGGAAGGGGGTGTGCGGCCCATGGGGATGCCCTGCGAGGCCGCCTCATCCCTTTCCAAGCGCGCGATTTTACCATTCAGCCGACCGTTCGCCCCGCGTCTTGCGCCGGCGATCGGCCCTTCCTGCGGCGTCTTCTGCGGCCGCTTCCGGCCCATCCCTTTCCGGAGCCTTCGATGTCCGACACCCTTTCCCCCCTGCTGATCGGCAAGAACGACACCTTCGAGGCCGTGCTGCTGCCGGCGCTGGGCAACCGTCACGGCCTCATCACCGGCGCCACCGGCACCGGCAAGACCGTCACCCTGCAGCGCCTGGCCGAACAGTTCTCGGCCATCGGCGTGCCGGTGTTCATGGCCGACGTGAAGGGGGATCTCACCGGCATCTCCCAGCCGGGCCAGATGAGCCCCAAGCTGCAGGCCCGGCTGGAGCAGCACGGTCTGCCCACGCCGCAGTTCACGGGCTTTCCGGTCACGCTCTGGGATGTCTATGGCAAGCAGGGGCACCCCGTGCGCGCCACCATCTCCGACATGGGGCCGCTGCTGCTGTCGCGCATGCTGGGCCTCAACGACACGCAGGAAGGCGTGCTCAACCTCACCTTCAAGGTGGCGGATGACAATGGCCTGCTGCTGCTGGACAGCAAGGACCTGCGCGCCATGCTGCAGTACGTGGGCGAAAACGCCAGGCAGTTCACCAACCAGTACGGCAACGTCTCGTCGGCCTCCATCGGCGCCATCCAGCGCAACCTGCTCACGCTGGAGCAGCAGGGCGCCGAGCGCTTCTTCGGCGAGCCCATGCTGAAGCTCACGGACATGATGCGCACCGCCCCGGATGGGCGCGGCGTCATCAACGTCCTGATGGCCGACCAGCTGATGAACGCGCCGAAACTCTACGGCACCTTCCTGCTGTGGCTGCTCTCCGAACTCTTTGAGCAGCTGCCCGAGGTGGGCGACCAGCCCAAGCCGAAGATGGTCTTCTTCTTCGACGAGGCCCACCTGCTGTTCGATGACGCGCCCAAGGCGCTGCTGGACAAGATCGAGCAGGTGGTGCGCCTGATCCGCTCCAAGGGCGTGGGCGTCTATTTCATCACCCAGAATCCGCTGGACGTGCCCGAGAGCGTGCTGGGCCAGCTGGGCAACCGCGTGCAGCATGCGCTGCGCGCCTTCACCCCGCGCGACCAGAAGGCCGTGCGCACGGCCGCCGAGACCATGCGCGCCAACCCCGCGCTTGATACCGCAAAAGCCATCTCCGAGCTGGGAGTGGGCGAAGCCCTGGTCTCGTTCCTGGATGCCAAGGGCACGCCCGGCATCGTGGAGCGCGTCTGGATCGCCACGCCGGCCTCCCGCATCGGTCCGGCCACGCCCGAAGAGCGCCAGGCCCTGCTGGCTGCCTCGCCGGTGGCCGGCGTCTACGAGCAGGCCGTCGACCGTGAATCCGCCTATGAAGTGCTGCGCGACCGGGCTGCCGGTGCGGCAGCAGGCGGGGCAGGGGCCTCCAAAGGCGGGGCGAGCGGCGCCGGCAGCATGGACGGCTGGGGCAACCATGGCGGCAGCGGCCAGGCTGGGGCACAGACGCAGGGCAGCGCCGGATCGGGCGGCTTCCTGCAGGATGCACTGGACGGCCTGCTGGGCGGCGTCAGCGGCAGCACGACCAAGAGCAGCGGCAAGACGGCCAGCCGTCGCAGCGATTCCGTGCTGGAGACCGCCGCCAAGAGCATGATGCGCTCGGTGGGCTCGCAGGTCGGTCGCGCACTGGTGCGCGGCATTCTGGGCTCACTCACCGGCAAGAGCCGCTGATGCCTGTCTCCCGCTGGAAGCCCGAGCATCTCGGGCTCTTCTATGGCCTGATGGGGTCCATGCTGTTTGCCTGCAAGGGCATCCTCATCAAGCTGGCCTACCGCCACGGCGTTAGTACCGAGACCTTCCTGGGCCTGCGCATGATGTGGGCAGCCCCCTTCTTCGCCTGGGTGGCCTGGCGCAGCGACGGCCCGACCCTGCGCCAGCGCTGGCGCAGGCAGCCCCCCGCAGGTGCAACGGGACGGTCCGACGATGCGACGCCCCGGACGGACAGTGTCTGGCGGTCCGGCGATGTCTGGCGCGTGGCGGGCCTGGGCTTTTCGGGCTATTACCTGGCCAGCTACCTGGACTTCCTGGGGCTGCAATATGTCTCGGCCGGTCTGGAGCGGGTGCTGCTCTATCTGGGCCCCACCTTCGTGCTGCTGCTGTCCGTGTTCTGGCTCAAGCGCCCGGTCAGCCGTACCCAGTGGACGGCGCTGGGCGTCAGCTATCTGGGCGTGATCCTCGTCTACCTGCACGATCTGGACGTCAGTCTGCAGGTCAATGTGCCGCTGGGCAGCGCGCTGGTGCTGGGTAGCTGTCTCAGCTATTCCTTCTACCTGGTGGGCGCCGGTGAGATGGTCCGCCGCCTGGGGCCCATGCGACTGACGGCCTGGGCCAGCCTGGTGGCCTGCGTGCTTTGCGTCACCCAGGCGCTGCTGGTCGGTGGGGGCGACATGTTTCGCCAGCCGATCGAAGTGCAGGGTATCGCCCTGATGACGGCCATCTTCTGCACCGTCTTTCCGCTCTTTCTGACCACGGCCTCCGTCAATCACCTGGGGGCAGGCAAGGCGGCGCAGGTGGGCATGATCGGCCCGGTCTGGACCATCTTTCTGGGGGCCGTCGTTCTGGGTGAACCCACGGGCGGCCTGCAGATCGTGGGCACGGCCGTTGTCATCCTGGGCGTGCTGATCCTGAGCCGTGCTGCCACCCGGGGGTGATGCCGCAATTTTGCAGCCTGAGCACACGGCAGGACACTGGCAGACTTGCGCAGCAGGACTGGGCAACGCTTGGGCCAGATGAGGCCGCGGCGTGCACCCTTCCATCCATTCAAACGGAAAGAATCCCACCATGACCGATCGTCGTTTTGCCTCCGTCGCCCGCGTCTATGGAGAAGCCGGCTGCCAGCGGCTCTGGCAGTCCCATGTTGTCGTCGTCGGCATTGGCGGTGTCGGCTCCTGGGCGGCCGAGGCGCTGGCGCGCAGCGGCGTGGGGCGCCTCACCCTCATCGACCTGGATCACGTGGCCGAGTCCAACATCAACCGCCAGGTCCATGCGCTCACCAGCACACTGGGCGCGGCCAAGGTCGAGGTGATGGCGCAACGCATCCGCGACATCTCGCCCGACGTCTCCGTGCATCCTGTCGATGAATTCATCGAGCCCGGCCAGGAAGAGAAGCTGATCCCCGCCGATGCCGATCTTGTCATCGACGCCATTGATGCCGTGGCGGCCAAGGCGTCGCTGATTGCCTGGTGCGTGGCGAACGGCAAGCCCGTCATCGCCTGCGGTGCGGCTGGCGGGCGCACCGATCCCCTGCAGCTGCGGGTGGAAGATCTTTCCCGTACCACGGGGGATGCGCTGCTGTCGGCCGTGCGTGCGCGGTTGCGCCGGCATCATGGCTTCCCGCGAGGGGATGGCACAGCGATACCGTCTTCGGCCAGCCATATTGACACATCGAATGCGTCGGCCCATAGCCCGGTGCAGGAAGGCGCAGGCGAGCCAAGCCACTTTTCGGGTCAGGGCGTGCAGCCAGTTGCGGCTGCACAGACCCCACCTCCGTCCCGCCGGCGTCGCAAGGGCGATCCTTCCCGCTTCGGCGTGCCGGCCATCCATTCGCCTGAACAGATTGCCGGCACCCGCCCGAAGGGTGAGGGCGGCGGCATGCCGCTGGCCTGCGCCGGCTACGGTTCGCTCGTTACCGTCACCGCCAGCATGGGCCTGGCTGCAGCCAGCCAGGCCATTGCGCAGTTGCTGCGCTGAATGCCATCAGGGAGACGGAAAACGCTCAGCCCGTCACTGCGGGAAACGACCACGCCAGTACGCGAAGCCTTTCTCGCCATAGACCGAACGGTCGTCGACGAGGTACTGATCGACGACCTGCAGCTGCTGGCCACGCTGCCAGTTGGCCGGTGCCTGCCAGACGACGCACTGCAGGCGTTTGGTATCTGGGCGCTCAATGTTCCAGCACAGCTTGGCCTGCTGGTCGGAGTCCCCCTTCAGGAGCAGCAGCTTGGCCAGGTCGCCCACCTGGGTGCCCCACTGCTTCAGCAGACCGTAGGAGGCCACACCATCCAGCCGGAAGCTGAAGGGCGCACCGACGCCGCTGATCTGCGACTTGCCGTCATGGGTGGGGCTGGTGACAACATCACCCAACGAGGCAGAGTCTGCGGTGACCGTCAGGGACGCCGAAATGCGCTGGCCAGTGAACCCTCGCAGAATCTTCTCGCCCAGATACTGATGCCGCGGGTGCGGCGCGCTGCCCACGCTCAGCGAATACTCGCCCGGTGCGGCGGCATGGTACTGGTAGTACTGGGCATCGCATATGATGTTGCCCAGCGCGGCAAACGGACTCTGCAAGCCGGGGCTGTTCGGGGTCGTCTTCTGATAGTTGTTGGGGTTAAGATCCGTATCCGCACGAGGCTCCGGCAGCTCCAGCGGCTGCCCCGTCGTGACGCGCGTGCCGTTGTATGACGTGGCCCGATCAAGGGTCAGGCAGCCTTTCTGATCCAGCATGGTCAGCAGCGCATCGCCCCGTACCCCGGCGGCCGAGATGGGGGCTGTCTGGGGCGTGGCCCGGGTGACGGTGCTGGCTTCTGCCGTATCGGCTACCGCCGTGCGGTTCGCAGCCGTGGCTGAGCTGATCGTGCCTGAGGCATCAGTGGCGGGGGCAGCGGCAGATTCCGCGTTGGCAGGGCTTGCTGGGGCAGCGGCGGCAGCTTGCGCGGCGTCGGCGGCCTGAGTGGTGTTGGCAGCCTGTGCGGCGTCACCGGCCTGTGCTGCCGCGTTGGCCTGCTCCGTATCTCCAGCCTGGGCTGCATCCGCCTTGCTGGCGTGCTTTGTCGTGGCCGCCGGTGTGGTTCCCGAGAGTGCCTTGGTATCGACAGGGGTGTCGTCTTGGCTGCTGCCACTGCCGCATGCGGCCAGCAGGATGGCCAGTGCAGCCGCCGTCAGGGGCACGCGGTACGTGTTGCCAGGGATTGTCATCGTTCACCTCCTTGGTAGGGCTGCACCATGCAGCCTGGTTGGAAAGCTGCTCATGAAAAAAACAGCTTAGTTTCAACTTCATGCCGCTGTGAACCGCAAAGCCTGTCCCGTTCGGGAAAAGAAATGGCAGGGCGCTCCCATAAGTCGGGGGTTGTGTGCGCGTATCATCCTTGGCCATGGACACGCGCATTGCTCCCGTCATCCGCGGCCTCTGCATCGCCCTGCTGGGTGCGGGCATCGCGGTCTGGATGGGCACCCCATTGCCCTGGCTGCTGGGGCCGCTGTTTCTCACGGCGGCCACCCGGGGGGCCGGCATGCCCACTCGGTGCCCGGCGCCGTTCAACAAGTTCGGGCGCTGGGTCATCGGGCTGTCGCTGGGACTGTATTTTTCGGCCGAGGTGATGCAGAGCCTGGCGCAGCACTGGGGGCTCATTCTTGCCGGCATCCTGTATGCCCAGGTGCTGGCGTTCGTCGGCTGCTGGTTCTATCACCGGGTTGGCGGTCTGGATGTGGGGACGGCCTGGTTCTCGTCGGCCATCGGCACGGCCAGCGAGATCGTCAACATGGCGCATCGTCATGGCACCCGGGCGGACCATGTGGCTACGGTGCACAGCGTGCGGGTGCTGCTGGTCGTGGCGCTGGTGCCTTTCGGCGTGCAGTGGCTGGGCGGTGACACTTCCCACCTGCAGGGCGCTGCCCGCGATGTGCACTGGAGCAGCCTGTTGCCACTGATGCTGGGCAGTCTGGTCTCGGTCCAGTTCTTTCTGCGCGTGCGTCTGCCCAATGCGTGGCTGCTGGGGGCGCTGCTGTTCGTGGCGGCCGTGAATCTGCTTCAGCTGCTGCCGCATACCGATCTGCCGCGTTGGGTTTCGTGGGCGGGTCAGCTCTGCATCGGGTGGTCGTTCGGTGACCGGTACCGCCCGGATTTCCTGCGGTGCGCTCCCCGGCTGCTGTCGGCAGCCTGTGCCTTCACGCTGGCGAGCATCGCGTTGACGGTCGGGCTGGGTGAGGTCCTGTCGCCGCTTGTCGGGCTGTCCGCTCCGGCACTCATCCTGGGGCTGATGCCGGGCGGCATTGCGGAAATGACGCTCACGGCCCGTGCGCTGGGGCTGGGCGTGGCCATGGTCACCGCCATGCAGGTCGCTCGCATGCTGTCCGTGGTGTTCAGCACGCCGGCCATTTATCGTCGCTTCATCCAGGCCAGGGAAGGGGATCGGGCTTCAGGCGCACAAGAAAGTAACCCGCCGGTTTGAGGATGCACTTGTGTGCATAGCCTTGGCGGGTGTTTTGGCTGGGCATCATGCCGAACGCCGCGAGGACTTGTTCAGACTCTCCCAAGGCACCGCTCGGCTGGCAGAACGGCCGCATCCCGGCAGGCCTCAGCCCTGCTTCACCTCATGCCCGTTGCGTACCCAGCCGGCCGTGGCAAAGGCCACCAGCGCCCACAGGGCCCACAGCCACGGTGAGCCGCCGTTGTCGTGTGCCAGCATGCCGATGGGCAGTACCAGGCCCACGGCGGCCGCCCAGGGTACCCAGGCACCGCCCCGGCCCAGGCGCAGCAGGGCGGCCAGTGCCAGGGCGGCCCCCAGGCCGATGACCCAGCGGGCGTCACCGCGCGCGGGGTCCAGCACGGCGATGGCGCCCCAGAGGAAGACCGCGATGCCCAGCAGGATCTGGGCGGCCAGACGGGCCAGCAGGACGGTGAAGTTCATGCCTGATCAGTCTGCAGGTGGTAGGAGGTGACCCGTTCCACTTCCTCGCGGGCACCGATGAACAGCGGAACGCGCTGATGCAGTCCGGTGGGCTGGATGTCCAGGATGCGCTGGCGACCGTCGGTGGCCGCGCCGCCGGCCTGCTCGATCAGCATGGCCATCGGATTGGCTTCGTACAGCAGGCGCAGGTGGCCGGGCTTGCTGGGGTTGCGCTGGTCGGCCGGATACATGAAGACACCGCCGCGGTTCAGGATGCGGTGGATCTCGGCCACCAGGGCGGCAATCCAGCGCGTGTTGTAGTCCTTGCCCCGCGGGCCGGTCCTGCCCGCCAGCAGCTCGTCGATGTAGCGCTTGACCGGCGGATACCAGTGCCGGCTGTTGGAGGCGTTGATGGCGTATTCCTTCGTGTCCGGCGTGATGCGGTAGTTCCGCTCGGTCAGGTACCAGGCGCCGATCTCGCGGTCCAGCGTGAAGGCGGCCACGCCGTCGCCCACGGTCAGCACCAGCATGGTCGAGGGACCATAGATGGCGTAGCCGGCCGCAACCTGTTGCGCGCCGGGCTGCAGGAAGTCCTTCTCGGTGACATGCTCCACGCCTTCGGGGGCCCGCAGCACCGAGAAGATCGTGCCCACCATCGAGTTGATGTCGATGTTGGAGGAACCATCCAGCGGGTCGAACAGCAGCAGGAATTCACCCTTCGGATAGCGGTCCGGAATGGTGTAGGGCTTGTCCATTTCCTCGGAGGCGATGGCGGCCAGCTGCCCGCCCCACAGATTGGCTTCCAGCAGCGTGTCGTTGGCAATCACGTCCAGCTTCTTCTGGGTCTCGCCCTGCACGTTCTGGGTGCCCACGTCACCCAGGTTGTTGTTCAGGGCGCCCTTGCCGACGGCCTGGCTGATGCGCTTGCAGGCGCGGGCCACCACTTCCAGCAGCAGGCGCAGCTCGCCGGGGATCAACCCCTTCTGGCGCTGCACCTCCACCAGGTACTGGGTGAGGCTGATGTGTTTCTTCATGATGGACGGACTCCGGAACGTGAAATCGGTGGGGCTTTTCAGGGCGCCCCCGGGATGTCCTGAACAATGTCCTCAGGCGGCACATCACGGAACGGGATGTGCCGGCTGCGGGGACAGGTTCAGAGCGCTCCCATCTCCTTGGCAATCACTTCACGCACGTCGGGCGACTGGGCCTCGTGGGCCACGTGTTCCAGCACGGCGTGCATCTGCTGCGCCAGCGCCGGCACGAAGCGCTGGTGGCGGTCAAGCGTGCGTGCCATCCGGGCGGCCAACTGCGGGTTGCTGCGGTCCAGACGCAGCACCTCGTCACGCCACAGCGTGTAGCCTTCACCATCGGGACGGTGGAACTCGGCCAGGTTGTCGGCAAAGAAGGTGTAGAGCAGGGCGCGCACCTTGTTGGGGTTCTGGCTGTTCCAGCCCGGGTGCTGCATCAGCTGGCGCACCCGCGCCAGGGTGGGCTGGTGCGTGCCGTGCATGCGGGCCTGCACGGCAAACCACTTGTCCAGCACGTGGGTCTCGTTCCGGTAGATGTCCTCGAAGCGCGCCAGCGCCCAGTCGGCATCATCCGGGTCGCATTGCACCAAGGCCTGCAGCGCACCCAGCCGGTCGGTCAGGTTGTTGGCGCCCTCGAACTGCGCGCGTGCCTGCCGTGCCGCGCCTTCGGCACCCACCAGGGTAAGCAGCTGCAGCGCCGTGTTGGCCAGGGCGCGCTGCCCTACCTCGGGGACGGCCAGCGAATAGTCGGCTCGCCAGTGCTGGCGGGCCACCACGTCCTGCAGGTAGGGCACCAGCGGCTGCACCAGGGTGCGCAGTGCTGCCAGCCGTCGGGCACGCAGCAGGGAAGGATCCAGCGGCTCCAGCTGTTCGGCCAGCCGCTTCTCTTCGGGCAGCATCAGGAACTGCTGGCGCAGCCCGTCATCCAGCCGCGCATCCGGCAGGGTAGCGGCCAGTGCACCGCTCAGCGCCTTCAGCGTCGCCTGGGCATCGCCCTGGCGGATGGCCTGCAGCAGGGCACGTTCGGCCAGCTGCTGGCCGGCTTCCCAGCGGTTGAAGAGGTTGTCGTCGTGGCGCAGCAGGAAGGCCAGGTCCTCGTCGCTGTAGGGATGATCCACCACCACCGGCGCCGAGAAATCCCGCAGCAGCGACAGCATCGGTCCCTGGGCATCGCTGCTTTCCACGCCCTCGAAGACGAAGTCCTGCTGCGAGGCTGTCAGCTCCAGCAGACGGCGCTGCTGCACCTGGCCGCTGTCGCGGGCCAGCAGTGCCACGTCCACCGGGATGTGCAGCGCCCGTTCGCCAGCCGGCATCGCATGGCCCTCGGCATCCGGCAGCAGCTGTGTCAGCGACAGCACCAGCCGCTTGTTCGCGGCATCGTACTGGCTTCGCACCTGCAGCCGGGGTGTGCCGGCGGTGGCATACCAGCGCAGGAACTGTCCCAGGTCACGCCCGTTGGCATCAGCCATGGCGGCCACGAAGGCCTCGCAGGTCACGGCCTGGCCGTCATGGCGCTCGAAATACAGATCCATGCCGCGCCGGAAGCCGTCCACGCCCAGCAGCGTCTGCAGCATGCGGATGACTTCCGCGCCTTTCTCGTAGACGGTGGCGGTGTAGAAGTTGTCGATGGCCTGATAGCTGTCCGGGCGGATGGGGTGGCGCATCGGGCCGGCATCTTCGGCGAACTGCACCTGACGCAGCACCCGCACGTTGCCCATGCGCTGCACGGCCCGCACGCTGCCGGCGGCCTGGGCATCCACGCCGGCGGCCATCTGGTCGGCGGTGAATTCCTGGTCGCGGAACACCGTCAGCCCTTCCTTCAGCGTCAGCTGGAACCAGTCGCGGCAGGTGACGCGGTTGCCGGTCCAGTTGTGGAAGTACTCATGCCCGATGATCGATTCGATCCACTCGAAGTCGGTGTCGGTGGCCACGAAGGGGTCGGCGAACACGTACTTGGCGTTGAAGATGTTCAGACCCTTGTTCTCCATCGCCCCCATGTTGAAGTCAGGGGCGGCCACGATCATGAAGCGATCCAGGTCCAGTTCCAGCCCGAAGCGGTGTTCGTCCCAGGCAATGGCCTTCTCCAGACTGCGCAGCGCGAAGTCGGTGCGGTGAATCTGCTCGGGCTCTGTCCAGACCTGCAGCAGCACTTTGCGTCCCGAGGCCAGCCGGTGGCGGGTCTCGTTCACGGCCAGATTGCCTGCCACCAGCGCGAACAGGTAGCAGGGTTTCGGGAACGGGTCTTCCCAGACGGCCTCATGCCAGTCGCCGTCGGTGGCCGGCAGCGGCAGCACCGACAGGGTGGCCCGCGCTTCGGCGGCTGCCGGCGCATCGGCCGCCAGCAGATTGCCGTTGGACAGCAGCACCGGGTACTGGGCGCGGCGCGCCTGCAGGATCACCCGGTAGGTGGTCATCACGTCCGGCCGGTCCTGGAACCAGGTGATGCGCCGGAAGCCCTGTGCCTCGCACTGGGTGAGCAGGGTGCTGCCGGTGGCGTACAGGCCGGAAAGCTCCAGATTGGCCGACGGATGGATGCGCACCTGGGTATGCAGCGTGAAGTGCTCGGGCAGGTTGCTCAGCACCAGCTGGCCCTTGTCCTGCACCCAGGCTTCCTGCGGCAGCACCTGGTCGTCAATGGCCACGCCCAGGGTTTCCAGCGCCTCGCCGTCCAGCCGCAGCGGCGCATCGGCAGCTGCGCCCGGGCGGCGACGATAGCGGCACGCCGCCGTCACCACCGTGTCCTGGGCGTCCAGGGCGAAATGCAGCACCAGTCCTTCCGCCAGCCAGTCGGGCTCCCGGTAGTCTTCCCTTCGTACCACGGTGGGCTGGGGCAGGACAGAGGCCGGTTGAGCGGACTGGGAAGCGGCAGGGAAAGTCATGGTGTGCGACAGGAAGATGTCTGGAGCAGGGCAGCCGACGGGCGGCAGCAAATGTTGGTTTTTTGCACTGTCTCGAAAGCGCAACCTTGCGAAGCGCCCCCGAAATGTGAGATCATTTCTAGATTGAATCAATAACTATATGATTAATCGAAGGATTTGATTGCTCACGTCGCAGTCGGTTCTTCAGCGGTTTCTCGGCTCGGATCCGTCTCCTCCGAACACCGGACGGCGGGCAGATTCATACGGACGTTCAGTGTCATACGGATCCAGCCGACCCTTTTTTGCAGGGCCCGCGCCTGCAGTCTCCCATCGGATCTCCGCAGCGGCGTTCCCGGCCACTCGCTATTATGCCGCTTTGTTCAGCCCTGTCCGGGCGTGCCGACGGTTTTTTTTACGGTGTCCAGCTGGACATGACCGTCGGCATGGTGCTTTTGCAGCCTATCGCCCGTAGAAGGTGATGCTCCAGTCCTTCAGTTGCCCGGTGTCACCTTGCACGCGGTCGGCTACCGACAGGGTCCAGTTGCGGTTGGCACCGGCGACTACGGGCTCCTCCAGGTGTCGGCGCACGCCGAAGGTGAAGTCCTGCAGCCCCTGGCAGGCGACGATCTTCAGTTCACCGTCCTCTCCCTTCACGGTGCAGGGGTGGGGAGGAAGCAGGGTGCTGACCTTGCCCAGCGGACTGGTCAGCGCGATCTGCAGGTCGCCTGCATTGGGATGCTCGCTCCGTCCGTCGTCACCGGTCACTGTCAGGTTCACGTCGATGTGCTCGATGTGCTGCAGGTTGCAGCTGGCCGGCACGGTGATCACCGCAGACACGCCCCCGGTGGGGGCCTTGTTGTAGTCCATACGGTCGGCCAGTGCTGTCAGTGCGTCGAAGTACTTCTGCTCGACGGAGCCCTCGGCCATGGCGCGTGACGTGCTGCCGGCCTGCTGCTGTGCAACGATATCCGCTTCGGGAATGCGCTTGCCCACCTGCAGCCGGAAGGGGCCGCATTTGCGCTGTTCTGCACTGCCACCCACGCTCTGCCAGGTACGGGCCAGCCGGGTGGCGGCCTCGGCATCCACCACGCCAAAGCCGTAGTGGTGGCTGTAGCGCAGCACGTCGTGGCCGGTGACGCCTGCCAGCGGGCTGCGCAGCTCGCTCCATCCCCCTTTGGAGACATCCACCTGCCGTGCGGTGCGAGCCAGAATCAGCGGCACGTCACGCCAGGTGAGCCGGGGGTTGGCCTGCAGCATCAGGGCCGCCACGCCAGACACCATCGGTGCCGAGGCCGAGGTGCCACCAAAGTCGTCCGTGTACTTGTCCTTCACGGAGGTGGTGGTGATCTCGGGCGCCGAGGCCGGCGTCGTGCTGCGCCCGGACGGGGCGCAGACCGTCAGGTTGGAACCGCGTTCACTGTAGGGCGCGCGCTCACCGGCCGCATCGGTGGCGCAGACGGTGATGGCGCCCCGCGAACTGGCGGTGCTGTCGGCTGAGGAATAGTCGCCTTCCCAGCCACCATTGCCACCCGAGAAGACATACAGGACACCCAGCCCGTTGCGGCCCTTGCTCAGTCCCTTGGCCAGGGTGTCGTTGAATGCTGTCCAGCCGCTGGCGGGCTTGTTGAGCTGACCGTCGTCTTCCGGTCCCCAGCTGTTGTTGAAAATGTGGTTCCTGTCGATGTCGCGCGACAGGGCATCGAGGATGTTGCGCTCATCCCCGAAGGCCAGCAGGTTGTAGCCCACCAGGCTGGCACGCGGTGCAATGCCCGTGCCGCCAATGCCGTTGTAGTCCCGTGCGGCGATGATGCCTGCCACGGAGGTCCCGTGTGAATCGTCTTCCGAGCAGGGAACCGGCCAGTCCTTGTGGCCTGCGATCCGGTTGCTGTAGCGGTTCTCGCCCAGCGACTGGCGACGGTAGTTGTGGCTGCCGTCGACGATGTTCGGCCGCAGATCCGGGTGCGTCATGTCCAGGCCGTCATCGACCACGGCCACGCGGATGCCATCGCCATTGAGACCGCTGCTCCAGGCGCCTTCCACGTTCAGGTCCTCGCCGGCCTTGATGCGCGTGTAACGCTTGCCTTCGATGCTGCCCAGGTTCTTCAGGTGCCACTGCTGGGGCTTGAGCGGATCGGCACCGGTCCTGATCTCGGGCTGCCCCTGCGGGCGATAGTATTTCAGCGAGCATCCCGACCAGCTGACCAGTTCAGGCGGCGCGGGGCGTGCGTTCTGGTTGCCACCGCCGTTGTTGCCACTGTTGACCGGTTTCACGGGAGCCGGCGTGGCGACAGGTGTCGGTCTGGCGATCGGCGATGGCGTGGCGACGGGAGCAGGCGTGGCGACAGGGCCCGGTGCTGCGACAGGGTTCGGTGCGGCGACAGGGTTCGGTGCGGCGATGGGTGAGGTGCCGGCCGCCGGGGCAGGGCTGGGCGAGGCTACCGGCGCCACCACGGGGGCAGGAGACGTGACGCCACCCGTGGCAGGTTTGCCGGGCGGCGTGGTGCCGCCGGTGACGGGGTGGGCGGGTGGCACGGGTGACGGCGTGGCCACCGGATTCGGTCTGGGCGCAGGGGCCGGGGCCGTCACGGGGGAAGGCGCGACGATGGGGGTCGGATGAGCGACCGGTGCTGGCGCAACGACAGGAGCCGGCGTGGCGACGGGAGCTGGCGTGGCGACAGGCTCAGGTGCGACGACGGGTGCGGCAACGGCGACGGGGGCAGCAACGACGACCGGTGCGGCGACGGGGGCCTCAGTGGCGACAGGTGCGGGCGTGACAACAGGGGCCGGTGCCGGCGTGGCGACGGGCTGGACGGCCAGGGGTGATGCCTGGGCAAGTGTCGTGGGCTCATGTGCCTGTCCAGTTTCTCCCTGCAGGCCGTGGCCGGATGTGGCCGGATCCTGCTGTGCCAGGTGGCTCGCCGATGGGGTGTCGTGTTCGGTGCTTCCACCGCCGCCGCATGCGCTCAGCAGCAGGGAAGAGAATCCAAGGGCCAGGGCCTGGGCAATGTGCGTTCTGCGCATGGTCGAGAGGTCCGGAAAGAGTGGCGAAGAAGAATCGTCGATCGATGTCGTGCGTTCAGAGGCGTGATTCGGGACAGGGAGAGGTTGTTGCCCGGTGGGGTCAGCGTCCGTAGAAGGTGATGCTCCAGTCCTTCAGCTGTCCCTCGCCACCTTGCACGCGGTCGGCCGTCACCAGTTCCCAGTTCCGGCTGTTGCCGCTGGCCACCGGTTCTTCCAGATGGCGGCGAACGCCGAAGGTGAAGTTGTTCAGGCCGCCGCAACGTTCCACCAGCAGCTCGGGAGCGCCGAAGGCTGCGGTGTTCAGATCGGTACAGGCGTGGGGAAGCATCAGTGTGCTGACCGTGCCCAGCGGGCTTTGCAGGGCCATCTGCAGATCACCGGTGTTGGGGTGGGCGCCCTGGCCATCGGCAGCGGTGACCGTCACCTTCACGTCGACGTGCTCGATGTGGCGGATGTCACATTCAACCGGAATCTCGACGGCGGATCGCAGGCCGTTGGCCGGGGCCATCTGATAGTCCAGCGTGTTGCTCAGCTGGTAGAGCGCACCGAAATAGGTGCGGGCCTGGCTGTTGTCCTTCGTGCTTCTGGCCGTCTGGTCGGCGCCCTGCTGGGTCACGATCCCGGTTTCGGGAATGGCGGCATTCACGGTCGTGGTGTAGGGGCCGCAGGTCTTGAGCGTGTCGCTTCCGCCCACGCTCTTCCAGTTCCGCGCCAGTCGCACGGCTGCGTCGGCATTGGCCACGCCGAAGCCGTAGTGGTGGCTGTAGTGCAGCACGTCGTACAGGCCCTGGGCGTTGCCCAGCGGGCTGCGGTAATCCCGCCAGCCGCCATCCTGTTCATCCACCTTGCGGGCCGTGCGCGCCAGAATCAGGGGGACGTCGCGCCAGGTCAGTTTCGGGTTGGCCTGCAGCATCAGGGCAATGACGCCCGAGACCATGGGGGCAGAGGCCGAGGTGCCGTTGAACGTGTGGGTATAGTCGTTCCGCACCGAGGTGGTGGTCACTTCCGGCTGCTGGTCGTCCGTCGCATCCGCCGATGGGGCACAGACCGTCAGGTTGGCACCCCGCTCGCTGTAGGGGGCACGCTTGCCCATGGCGTTGGTGGCGCAGACGTTGACGATGCCCATCGCGCTCACGCCGCCGTCCAGCGACGAATAGTCGGTCTGGATGGCCCCGTTGCCGCCGGAAAAGACGTAGATGGCACCGAGGCCGTTGCGACCCGTCTTCAGCCCGTTGCGCAACGTGTCGTTGTAGCTCGACCAGTCGGGTTCCGGCGTGGCCAGGTGTCCGTTGTCCGTGGGGCCCCAGCTGTTGTTGTAGACGTGGTTCCGGTCCAGATCGCGCGACAGCGCATCCAGCGTGTCGGCCACGAAGTTGGAGGCCAGGATGTTGAGACCCACCAGCTGGGCGCGTGGCGCCACGCCCGAGACGCCGGTGCCATTGCCGTCACGGGCTGCAATCAGGCCCGCGACCGAGGTGCCGTGCGTGTCATCACTGCTGCAGGGCATGGGGAAGCCCTCCAGGCCGGCCACCTTGCCACCGCTGGAGGCAGACTGACCGTACATGCCCGCTTCGGTGCGGTAGTTGCGGCTGCCGGTCACGACGTTGGGCCACAGGTCTTCGTGCGTCACTTCCAGTCCGTCGTCCAGCACCGCCACGCGGATGCCTTCACCGCGCAGACCCGCGTTCCAGACCGGCTTCACGCGCAGGTCCTCGCCCGCCTTCATGCTGGGGAATCCGGGCAGGGGACCGGTATTCTCCAGGTGCCACTGGAGCGACAGATAGGTGTCGGCACCCGCTTTGGAAACGGGAGCGGCCTGAGGGCGTGGGTATTTCAGGGCGCAGTTCGTCCAGCCCAGCTGGGCGGGCAATGTGGCCAGGGTGGCGGCATCCAGCGCCAGGCTGGCGACGGGGGCCGGTGCAGGCGTAGCCGCAGGAGACGCGCTGGAGGCTCCGGAGTCGGTGCTGGGGCCTGGAGCGGGGCGAGGGGCGGGGGCCGGAGTGGCCAGGCCCTGCGTGCCCTGGGTCGGCGCCGGGCTGGAGGCCGGTGCCACGACGGGCTGAACGGGGCTCGGGCTGGCTCCCGCGCTGGTACCGGAACCGCCAGGCACGGGGGAGGGGGCCGGAGAGGCCTGGCCTTGTGTGCCCTGGGTCGGCGCCGGGCTGGGGGCGGGTGCCACGACCGGTTGAACGGGTCTTGGGCTCGGGCTGGTGCCAGCGCTGGAACCGCTGGGCGCAGGGGCAGGGGCTGGCGACGTGTGAGTCGTTGCGGGGGCCTGCGGTTGCGGGGCGGGGCGTGACGTGGCCGGCGGCGTCTGTTCCTGGACGCGTTCTTCCACAGCGCGTTGCGGGCTCAGGTCCGCCGGTCGGGCAGGGCGTTCCAGCACCAGGTCGCCGATCTGGAGGGCGGTGATGTGAGGGGATGCGGGATCATCCGAGCCGCCTCCACCACACGCGCTCAGCAGCAAGGTGGAGAAGCCAAGGGTCAGGGCCTGGGCGATGGGCGTCTTGCGCATGATGGAGATCCGTCCGGAAAGGATGCCGCAACGTCTTGGGGGGTGTCCGTCGCAGCCAGGGGCTGGCGGTGCGACGGTGCATGTGCCCGGAAAGGCAGGGCGGGGGCTGTCGGATGCCGGAACGGTCGGCATCGAGGTTGCTGGCCATGCCGGCAAGACAGACCCCTGTGGGGAGTTATCGACCGTAGAAGGTGATGCTCCAGTCCTTCAGCCGACCGGTTTCTCCCGCCACACGGTCGGTTGCCGACAGGGTCCAGTTCCTGTTGCTGCCCTGGGCCACCGGTTCTTCCAGGTGACGGCGAACGCCGAAGGGGTAGTTCTGCAGGCCCTGGCAGGGGCCGATCTGCATCGGACCGCCATCGGTCGGAGGCTGGCAGGGGTGGGGCACGCTCAGGGTGCTGACGCTGCCCAGCGGACTCTGCAGGGTGATGTGCAGGTCGCCGGCGCTGGGGTGCTCGTCGCTTCCATCGGCATTGGTGGCGGTGAGCGTCACCTCGATATGCTCGATATGCGTGATCTGGCAGCTGTCCGGCACGCTGACGGTGGAGCTCAGGCCGTTGGCCGCTGCCTGGTTGTAGTCGATCCGGTTGCCGGCCTCGATCAGCGCCTTCCGGAAGGCTTCCGCCTGGCTCTTCCGGACGGGATTGGTCGCCACGGCATCGGCTTCCGGAATCGGGGCGTTGACCCGGGTCATGAACGGGCCACACTGTTTCTGCGTGCTGCTACCCCCCACGCTCTGCCAGTTGCGGCTCAGCTTCACGGCGGCATCGGCATTGACGACACCGAAACCGTAGTCGTGGTGGTAGCGCAGCGTGTCGTAGGCACCAGGCTGACCTTCGACGAGCGGACTGCTGTGGCTGCGCCAGCCGCTGGACTGGGCATCCACCTGCCGGGCGGAACGGGCCAGGATCAGCGGCACGTCGCGCCAGGTGAGCTTGGGGTTGGCCTGCAGCATCAGCGCCACCACGCCCGAGACCATCGGCGTGGCTGCCGAGGTGCCGTTGAAGCTGTCGGTGTACTGGTTCTGCAGCGCGGTCGTGGACACGTCGGGCAGCGTCGGAGCTCCCGGAATCCCCAGCACCTTGCTCAGGTCGGCCGACGGGGCGCAGACCGTCAGGTTGGGGCCGCGCTCGCTGTACGGCGCGCGCGTGCCGGCGGCGTTGGTGGCGCAGACCGTCACCACGCCCCGGGCACTGACCGTGCCGTCCATGGAGGAATAGTCACCATCGAAGGCGCCGTTGCCGGCGGCGAAGGTGTAGATCACGCCCAGTCCGTCACGTCCCTTGCTCAGGCCGTCATTCAGCGTGCTGTCGAAGGCGGCCTTGTTGTCCGGGGCAAAGAAGTGCCCGATGTCGGCGGCGCCCCAGCTGTTGTTGTAGACGTGGTTGCGATTGATGTCGCGCACCAGCGCATCCAGCGCGTCTTCGGTCAGGCTGTTGGCCAGCGCATTGAAGCCCACCAGCCCGGCGCGTGGCGCCACGCCCGAGACGCCGATGCCGTTGCCGTCACGCGCTGCAATCACGCCGCCCACCTGGGTGCCGTGATCGTTGTCTTCCGTGCAGGGCATCGGGTAGTCGGCGTGTCCGGCAATGGTCTTTGCATTCGGGGACAGGCGCCGGTAGTTGTGGCTGCCGGCCACCACGTTGGCACGCAGGTCCTCGTGCGTCACTTCCAGGGCGTCGTCGATGACGGCAATGCGGATGCCTTCGCCCCGCATCCCCTGGTCCCAGGCGCCCTGCACGCGCAGGTCCTCGCCTGCCACCATGCCGTCGGTCGAGAAGCCGGGCAGGCTGCCGGTGTTCGTCAGGTACCACTGGCGGGTCTGATTCGGGTCGGATCCGGTCCTGTCGGCCACGGCCGGGCCGCCGCGGAAGTAGTTCAGCTTGCAGCCCGCCCAGCTGACGCGCTCGCGGGGCGAGTCAGAAGAGCCGCCGTGGTTGCCCGACGTGCCTGCGCCCGGCTGGTTGCCGTTGCCTGCCGGATTGCTGCTGCCGGGCTGATTGCCACCGCCCTGGCCGCTTCCTGCGCTGCCCGTGCCGTTCGTGCCTGGGGCCACCCCGGGCTTCGAACCGTTGCCGCCCGCTCCCCCGGCCTGCGTGCCGTTGACCGGGGCAGACACCAGGTTGGCAGACGGGTTCGCACCGCCTCCGCCACAGGCTGCTAGCAGGGACAGCAGCAGCGGGGTGGCCAGGTGGCGCACGGGCAGATGTCGGGTCTTCATGACGGAACGGCTCCAGAATGAGTCGGTGCGATGCAACATCTGCACACGGGGATGCGTCACTCTAGCAACGTCGTTGCGTCAAGACATCGGTTTGGCGGCAAATAGTCGATGGACGGTTGACTTCGGCTTTTTATAGGTTAAGGGGGCTTTGGCGGCAAAATATCCGCGAGCTGCTGACCGCTCCTGGGAGGCATTCCTCACTCGTCTCTTGCCTCATGGGGGCTACCATGAGGATGCGCGCTGGCAATACGTTCCGCAGGTCCGGAAATGACAAAGGGGGCGATGAGCCCCCTTGTTGTTGAGTGTGAGTGGAGCAGCCAGTCACTGGCAGTTGGGCTCCACGAAGAAGGCGACCAACTCGTCGGCGTGCCGACGGACCGCACGACTGGCCCCCCTCTGCATGAGCTTGATCACTCTGTCGGCATCCTCGCAGTCGGTCTTGCTACGGGAACGTGCTGCCGCGACTGCTTTTTCGACTGTATCGACCGCCAGTTGCCGTTCCTTGCGCGGGAGGTCCATAACGTCGTAGACGGTCAGGTAACGGAACACGGCAAGGTCAGCATCGCTCATCCTGTACGCGAACGGGCGGCAGCTCGGCGTCAGATTAGAGCACCGGGACGCAGCTCGAACCCATTCAGGGATAGGCGGATTAGCCCAGGCCGGGGCGGCCAGACAGGTCAGGAGAGCGAGGGCAAGGATGCGTTTCATCGGGCAACTCCAGCTGTCCGGCCGGATCGCGTGTTCACTTCAGCGCGCGCTTGGTCCACCAGTTGGGGCTCACGTCGGTGAAGATGCCCTTGGCGTTCTGCTGGTTGGCCATCTCGATGGTCTCCAGCCCGGCCGGGCTTTCCACCACCCAGACGCGGCCCGTGATCTGCCGCTCGGGTTTCAGGCCGGCCGCCACCAGCTGGGCGCGGCCATCAGCCTCGGACATGTCCTGCTTCAGCGTGACGATGAGACCACCGGGCAGACCGTAGCGGCGGCCGGCAGCATCCTTCAGCACGGGCGAGACGGTGCTGCCCGAGGCGCTGGTGAGCGCGCCACGGGTGCTCTTCAGGGTGTGAAGCTGCTTGGTCTCGGCCTGGCTGGCCTTGCGCACCTGGGTGCGGCCACCAAACTGCACGACGTGCGCGGTGTCGATCTGGAAGCTGCGGACCGTCTTGTCGGGACCGATCAGCTGCACGACATTTGCATCGGCCGCCTGCACGCTGGACAGGCCCAGCAGCAGCGTGGAAAGGCCGATGGCCAGGTTCTGGATCAGGGTGTTCTTGCGCATGTTGGGACTCTTCGGGCTCGGGTTCAGCGAGAGATGTTCATGGTCGAAGGGTTGTACCTGATCATCACCGTCCGTAGAGGGTGATCGACCAGTTTCTCAGCCGGCCGGTATTGCCGGTGCGACGGTCGGCGGCGGCCAGGGTCCAGTCGCTGCTGGTGCCGCTGATGGCAGGCTCCTCCAGGTGGCGGCTGAGGCCGAAACTGAAGTCCACCAGGCCCTGGCAGCTGGTCTGCTGGCCGCTGATGTTGTAGCAGAGGTGTGGCGTGGTCAGCGTGCTGGTCTGTCCGGCGGGGCTGGTCAGCGTGATCTGCAGGTCGCCAGCGCTGGGATGGGCACGGGCGCCGGTATCGTCGGTGGCAGTCAGCACCACGTCGATGTGCTCGATGTGCTGGATGCCGCAGCCGGCAGCACTGATCCGGGAGGTGACCCCGTTGACGGCGGCCTTGCTCAGGCCGCTGGCGTCGGCGAACGGGTTCTGGAGCGCAGCGTCTGAAATCGGCGTGGTCTCGGGAATGGCCTGGTTGACGGTGGCGCTGTACGGGCCGCACTGCCGCAACGTGCTGCTGCCGCCGACGCTTGGCCAGCTGCGGGCCAGTTGCACGGCGGCCGTGGCATCGGCCACGCCGAAACCATACTCATGGTTGTAGTGGTAGCCGCCGTAGGAGGTCCAGCCGGCATTGGTCGGATCCACCTGACGGGCGCTTCGGGCCAGCACCAGCGGCACGTCGCGCCAGGTGAGGTTGGGGTTGGCCTGCAGCATCAGGGCGATGACGCCCGAGATCATTGGGGTGGCGGCCGAGGTTCCATTGAACTTGGCCGTGTACTGGTTCTGCAGCGTCGTGGTGGTCACGTCCGGCAGGCTGCTGCCTTTTGCCTGGCCCACGTCGCTGGACGGCGCGCAGACGATGAGGTTGGGGCCCGGTTCGCTGTAGGGGGCACGCTTGCCGGCCGCATTGGTGCCGCAGACCGGGATGGCGCCCAGCATGCTCACGTTGCCGTCCAGCACCGAGTAATCGCCATTGGCGCCACCGTTGCCGCCGGCAAAGGTATAGATGGAGCCCAGTCCATTGCGGCCGTTGCGCAGGCCGTTGAGGATGGTGCCCACCTGGGCCGAGCGCGAGGCGGGCGTGTTGAAGTGGCCGTCGTCTTCGGCACCCCAGCTGTTGTTGTAGATATGGTTCTTGCCCTGGTCACGTACCAAGGCATCCAGCACCTCGCTGTCCAGGTCGTGGGCCAGGGCGTTGTAGCCCACCAGGCTGGCACGCGGTGCCACGCCCCGGCCGCCCAGGCCGTTGCTGTCGCGGGCTGCCACCACGCCGCCCACGGCGGTGCCATGGGTCTGGCTTGACGTGCAGGGCAGCGGCCAGGGGCTGCCGCGCTGCCAGCTGCCATCGCTCACATAGTTGTAGCTGGCGCCTTCCACCACGTTGGGGGCCAGATCCTGGTGGGTCACCTCCAGGGCGTCATCCACCACGGCCACACGGATGTTCTCGCCCCGAAGGCCGCTGGCCCAGACATTCTCGACCTGCAGGTCCTCGCCCGCAGCCAGGCCGGAATAGCCCGTCAGGCGGCCGGTGTTCTTCAGGTACCACTGGGTGAGATAGAGCGGGTCGGTCCCTGCGCGCTGGCTGGGTTGTGACTGCGCGTAGTAGCGCACCGTGCAGTTGGTGCCGTTGAGCAGCGTGCCCTGGTAGGGCGTGTTGCTGGACGCCCCGCCCGAATCTTCGGAGCCGCCGCCGCAGGACGCCAGCAGGGCGGCAAGCAGCAGAGGGACGGTTCTGAGGGACAGGGAAAGGGTGGGAGGAGTCATGGCACTGAAGGTGTAGGGTGAGACGGCAACGGGCGGAATTTTCGTCGGCCTGCGTGGCTGGAATGTGACGTTATGTCACCCCCGTGTACAGATTGGCCGTGGATTTCGGCGTTGTCGTCGTGGCAGGCCGGGGAATGGCGAAAACTGCAGCCGAAACGGCCCGAAGCTGTAGTCAGGGGCGCCCCGGCAGGGCCGGTGAGCGTCTTCCGCAGCCCTGATTCTGCCGGGAAATCTTCCATCATGCGCACCGTGCTTGCCGGGAACGAGGCTGGCACCCTGCACGCAACGTGCCATCAACGTCGCGGACCGTTCATGGGATGACAGCGCTGGTCATGCGTGATGAAGCAATAATTGTCATCACTGACAGACATGAAAGAACCGTGTGGACAGGCTGTTCATGGCCCGGAGACTGGCGTTTCATCGGGCCGGAAGGGGAAATGGTTCTGTTTTCGGGCGTCATTGTCCCTGGCCCGTGCGCAAGGGTATTACCGCAGCGCAGGGTTCGGGTGCAGGACCCCAAGGCATAATTTCGGGCTGGAACCGCGCGAGCCGTGGCG
>ERZ772935.44-NODE-44-length-51002-cov-4.054724_pt1 | contig 51002 bp, 46 predicted proteins | sample MGYA00511683_ERZ772935 | MGnify/ENA primary metagenome ERZ772935 (study PRJEB29015, sample SAMEA2738086) | human oral metagenome | biome: human oral; feature: human-associated habitat; material: saliva | place: China | collected 2228 ...
AACACGAGCACCCCTAAAGTCATAAAAATGACATTAGAATTCGTTCCTGTATTTGGTAATGTTGCAGGTAATTGACATGCCCCTTTATCATATGCATAAACAAGCAAAATACGATCCTGGTTTCCTAACTCCGTATACTCGCCTTGTTGGATATTTGCTTTTTGAATCTCTGTAAGATTCGAGAAGTTTACTTTTTGAATTTCTTCTGCAAAAACATTGTTCGTGAAATATCCAAACCAGCCTAACAACAGTGCAACAATGAATAAAAATTTCATTTTTTTCAACGTAAATCATCTCCTTAAAAATTATCGCATTAATTATACATCTTTTCTTCATAAAATTCAACATTTGTTAATACATTTGTTATTTTTATCCATAGATGGATTTGATAATTGCTGGATGCAATTTGTAAAATCTGTTTACTCCTTTCATATGTAAAATAATTTTGTTGAATGTTAGGAGGCTGCTATAAAGGGTGATTATACTTCTAAAATCATTTCAGCCAAGAAAAAGTAATGCCTCCCCTCGGCGTGGGGAATAGCATATTAATCATTTCACAGTAGTCTCTATAAATCAGAAAGCTCATCTTGTAAAAAGGTGGGTTTTTTGGTATAATTTGATTATTCAATTCAACAAAAAAGAAATGGAGTATATTGTTTTATGTTTTCAAGAAAAAACAAAAAAGAAAAGCTTCCTGTAAGGAAGATGACTAGGTGGCTGTGGCTTTTATTTTGGATTATCCTCTTTGCACCGTTTGTAACTTTTGGTGTGATGATGTTCCAGCGAAAATTGCCTCAGTTCCGAATACCGTTTGAAACAATGGTTAAAGACCAGAATAAAGGAAAAGATTTAAAACTTTATTCTTTAGAAGTTCCGTTTGATGAAAATACTGCTGTTGCAGATGCAGCAAGTGTGGATGTTTCTCATTTTGAAACGGTTCAGCAATTACAGGCTGTTCTTGGAAATCAAGACCAACCATATATCGCTCAGAAGATTGGTTCTTATAGTAGAATTGTAACAGGGGAAAATACTTTTAAAGAAGTTTTTGACTTGTATCAGTTCTATGGTCAAACTTATTATTTAAAGATTAAAGTAGAAAAACAGGATGGCAACCTTTCGGTTCTCAATGCAAGTTTAGAGAACTATGATGAGGGAGAACCACCTTATACAATTTCAAATGATTCCTTTGCTAACGAGTATCAAGATTTTAAATCTCAAATGTCATTGACAAAGAATATGTACTTGCAAGAAGTGAAGCTAGAAGCTAAAACTTCTACCTATACATATAAGACAGTGACGGGTCAAGGCAGAACAGCCAAAGCAACAGAACAGTCATTTGTTTATAATCGTGAAAATCAAAAATTACAATCAAAATAAAATGAAAAATCCTTAGTCAAACTAGGGATTTTCTTTTGATTTTATGATATAATTGTATACAGATGTTTTGAGATATGAAAGGAGAAAAATCAAAAAATGTCAAAAGAAAAAAAGAATAAAAAATTCCGAATGGCCCTATCTACTAAAATTTCGATTGGGTTATTGTCTCTTGGTTTGATTGGAGCTGTTAGTGCAACTGTTGTAGGAAACCATGTCTACAAGAAGTACCAAATTGAAGAAGCGGTTCAAAAAGGATATGACATTAATATCCAAGATGCAGACTTCAAGCAGCACTATAAAACACAAGTGTTAGATGCAAGTGGCAATGTCCTACAAGAATTTTCTAGAGGTGATTTTGAATATATCTCTTATAAAGATATGCCGAAATATTTACCAGATGCACTTGTATCTATAGAAGATAGTCGCTTTAAAGAGCATAAAGGTGTAGATATTCAAGGATTCCCTGCTATTATCCAATCTAAATTGACCGGCGGAGAAGTTCGAGGAGCTTCTACTCTTACCCAACAACTCGTTAAAAATGTCTATCTTACAAATGAGCAGACAATTACTCGTAAAGTTACGGAAATGGTTTTGGCTCAAAAAATTGAAGATAAGTATTCTAAAAATGATATTTTGGAATTTTATCTGAACAATGTTTATTTTGGTCATGGAGCGTATGGAATTAATACAGCTTCATTAACTTATTTTGGTCATTCTATTAAAGAAGCTACTTTGTATGAGGTTGCTACCTTGGTTGGTATTACAAATAACCCAACTCTGTTTGACCCAGTAAATCAACCAGAAAATTCTTTAAAACGCACTAAAATCATTTTGAGCGAGATGGTAAAACAAGGATATATCTCAGAAAAAGATAAAGAAGATGCTCTTGCACATCCTAGTCAAGCTCAATTGAATCTTAATCAAGGAAATCAAATTACTGATTATGCTGTTAAATTTGCGATTGATAACACAGTGGAAAATTTGATGAAGGCAGATGGTTTTGTGTTCCAATATTCTTTCTCTAGTGAAGACGAAGAAAAAGAATATAAGAAGAAATATGCTGAAAGTTATGACGAGTATTACCAGAAAGTCATTAATGGAGGATTTGTTATTAATACTTCTATTAATCAAGAAATCCAAAAACAAGTGCAGCAAATTGTTACTGATACAACGGAAGGTAAAGGTGTTCAAGCTACAGCAACTGTAATTGACAATCAAACCAATACAGTAGTTGCTATTGTTGGTGGTGTTGAGGGGCAAGGTGAATTTAACCGAGCAAGTCAATCCTTTAAGCAGCCCGGCTCTGCTATTAAGCCTTATATTTCTTATACGCCTGCTCTTGAAAGAGGATATACTCCTAATACTCCTATTTCTGATGCAAAGGGAAATTCAAGTTATCCTGATAACTGGTATTCAGATTCTATCTATCAAAGGAATGATTTGACACTTACTAAGGCCTTAGAAATTTCAGCAAACCGTCCGGCTTACCGTTTAGCTTCTGAAATGCCTGACCCAATTGACCCTCTTGCTAAAATGAACTTTAGAGGTTTGTCTTACTTAGACCACAATCCAATCACTTCTATTGGTGGTTTCACACATGGCGTTCGTAATGTTGATATGGCAGCGGCTGTGAACACTTTGGTTTCTGGTGGTGCTTATCATAGTCCTACGAATGTGACTAAAATTACACAACGTTCATCTGACTCTGTTGTTTATGACCGTTCTGAGGAAGCTTCTCCACAGGTTTATACACCACAAGCATCTTACCAAATGTTAGGGATGATGAAATCTGTTGTGTTTGGTAGTGAAGCTACAGGTAAATATGGTGACTTTGGCTATCCATTCCTTGCGGCAAAAACAGGAACAACAGACTACTACATTGATTTGTGGTATACGGGTGCAACACCTTATTATTCTGTTGCTATCTGGACTGGTGGTGATGAAAACATTTCTCAGGCATCATGGGAGCAACAAAAACTTCCATCATATGTCTTTAAAAATGTAATGACTTATCTTCACCAAGGGAAGCCTCAAATTGATTTTACAATGAAATCTGGTTCTAAAATTAATGCAGACCATTCTCAATATAGAGAAACGGAGCGAGAAAATCTTGCTGCTCAAATTGCAACTTATAAAACAAATCCTCTGGATGAGGGTGTGGTTGACAAAGCTTTGTATGAGAATATTATGAAAGCTATTCAAAACTTAAACAATCAAACGTTTACTAATTATGACACCCTGAATAATATTACATCTTATTTAACAGGTCAAAAAGAAAGATTGTTGTCTGAAGAATATAAGGCTAATGTAGAATCTAGTCTTCAGTCTCTCATCTATAACAAGCAATATCAAATTGATGTTTATAATGCTAACAATCCGTCTGGCGGCCCTACAAAAGTTGAGTTGCAACAAGAGAAGAATAATATTGAAAGTGCTATCAAGAACTTGCAAGACCGTATTGCTAAATTAGATGAACAAAAGACTTCTTCATCATCAAATTCAAGTAGTAATACAAGTTCTTCTTCACAATAGAAAGGAATAAAATGGAAAATTCTAGAAAAACAAAAACAACTAAAACAGACGAGGATAAGATGGTTCATAGGTGGGCCATCTCCTTAGCTCTCGTTGTGCTGTTTGGTTTGGGTGGTTTAACTGCTTATACCTTTTATCTCAAAGATTCTTATTTGAAAGAATCTCAATATGCAACAGAGATTTTAAAAAATCAAGAACAGGAATTTAAGGCAATTCCTGAAAATCCTCTAACAAAGAAATTCAATAATGGCCAACGCTTCTTGATTAATCTATTCCCAAGTAAAGAAATTAAAGAAGCAGAAGTTGTAAAAGAGCAATTAGATACAGTTCTAAAAGTTCAGAAGAATACCATCTCATTATTTGAGAATGATGTTTTTTCTACTGCTGCATCAGATAATTACTTAAAAGAAAAATTTGATGAAAAACTAGTTTCTAAAAATTCCGAGTTGGTAAAAGCGATTAAGAATAACAAAATCCGTGCCCAGTATGCTCTCTATGATACGATTGCTAAAATTCAATTAGATAACATTAAGAGTGCAGATGCTGTTTACTCCGAGTATGAAAACAACAAAAGTTTGCTTCCTCAGTATGTTGTAGCTATTTCTAAGATTAAAAATCCAAATCTTAAAAAGGCTTATCAAGATAAGGCAAACGTGGAAAGCACTATCAACGTTGATGACTATGTGAAGTCAATGTTAGAAGAAGCTTCGGCTAGAGCGAAAGAAAGAGAAGAAAAAGATGGTCTTCAAAAACAGATAAATGAACTGAAAGACACTGAGCAAAGTTTGGAACGGGAGTATATTTCCAAAGCTAACCGTAACAGAAGTTCTTCGAATTCTAGTAGTTCTTCGTCATCTTCTTCAAATACTAATAATTCTAGTGACACCCAATCTACTAGTTCAAATTAATTAGTTTAATAAAAAAGCAAGTCTAGTTAAATTAGATTTGCTTTTTCTATTGTAGTGGATTTATTTTTGTTGTAGAATATCTTATGTAATAACTTTTTGAAATTAGAAAGGGAAAAATACTATATGAAAAAGTTAAAGTATAAAGGCAGGGCCTTTAAAAACAAAATCATCACCTTGGTTGTTCTAACTTTGAGTGTTGTTGGTTATTTAGGTTATGATAAAGTGACAGCTTATATCAAATCTAATACTACAAAAGCTCCTAAAATAGAATATACTAAGGCAGGCTCAATCAATAAAGAGCCAGCAGTACAAGGGCCAACGCAAACTAATCCAGAGAACATTTCTCAAAATGTAACATTTGATTCTGGTGTCGATTTATCAGGCCTTGATATTCACAATATTCCTGCTGATGGGAAACATTATGTAGAACTTGGTACGTCTAACTTTTCAGAAGAAGAGTTAAATCAAGTGTCACAAGATAATCCATATCAGCTTCAATCTGTAGATGCTTTGGGCCGAGCTGTTCAGGCGGATGCTTACTTAAATCGTAAAAACTATAAAGGAAGTAAAGACCGGCCTAGAATTACCGTTAATCCAGTTGGTTGGCACAATGAACAGTTAGGCAAGAAGAAAAGTTTGTATAACCGCTCTCATCTTTTGGCCTACGCCTTTATGAAAGCTAATATTGATGTTAAAGAAAATCTTGTAACTGGTTTAGAAGAATTTAATAAATCTAAAACACAAGGTATGCAGAAATTTGAAAACGAAGTTGAGTTGGCCGTGAAACGTGGCAAAACAATTCGTTATCAAGTTCGAGCTGTCTATGATGACCAAGAGCTGCTGCCTAGAGGAGTGCTAATGAGATACAAGAGCTTAGATGATAACAGTATAGATAAAACTGTTTTCGTTTATAATGTAATGGATGGAGTTTCTGTTGATTATGCAACAGGATATAGGATTAAATAAATAAAGAATGAATAAAATAGGGTGAAAACCCTGTTTTTATTTTATCATTTATGATATAATAGATATATTCAATTCAACAAAAAAGGAGTAATTTTTTATGACTATGATTAATTTGACACAAACAACAATGAAATACTTAAACGCCCTCCCAATGTTACAATTGGAGGTTCTTTCTGGTGACAAAGAGAATGTGTTCTCCAAAGAAGATGTGATGTCCATTAATAGACGTTTAGCAACGTTTGGATATTCTTTGAGTGCTAAAGCACAAGAGTTTTTGGTTGAGGGAAATTTTTCTAAAAACTCTGTCATTGAATCTTTGACTATCACTATTGATGAGCTGGCTAAAGTTTTTGATTTAAAAAATCTAGAGCCTCTTTATGAGACTGTTTATTTTTTAAGCGCTGATATTGATGGCCTGTTTGATAAAGCTGGTGATATTGCTTTGCCAGAAAGCCGTAAAATCTCTTATATTGACGCACTTCAATTCTGGTGTGGATTATCAGAAGAAGAAGCTAAAGCACATGCTGATTTACAATCTGCTGATGTTTTTGATTTAAAAGAGCTGGACATTGTAACTCTGGCGGAGGTTGAGGCTCTTGCTGCAAACAAGTTGTTTAGCAAAGTTGTACCATCTAAAGAAGAATTTGCTGAATTAGATGTTCTTTTGGAAACTCTAGAAAAACATAAAGTTTCTATTTCTAAAACTATCCAGAAAGAAAATTTTCAAAATAAAGAATTGAAAAATTACTATATTCTTTATATGTTTAACAAACATGGTATTGTTCTTGATGGCTATGTTGATACAGCTACAGATGTTTTGCGCCTTGCTGCTGAATTGAGCGGTGTGGAATTGTCAGCAAAACATATTCAATTTAAGAAATTTAACAATAAAGAAATTCATTTGATTTTCTCTTATCTTGAAAAGTTGAATTATACTTTTGATGACATGTGGTTGTACCGTAAACCTTGGAAGAAATTTTATAAGCTTTTTGGGAATCGTGTTGGTAAAGCAAAATATCCTAAAGTTCAAAAGTTCTTTAATGCTCTTTTTGATAAGAAAATTTATGGCTCTAAAACAACAACTAGAGGTGCAATTCAGCAGTCTTACCTAGATTTTTCTGATGACACTTCTATTCACAACACTGCTAAACTCATTTCTCTATTGAATACTCGTCCGGGCGAATTTGCTCGTAGATTGCTTTCTGTCTTGAATAAGGTGGATTTTAACTCTTATGATTACATCATGTTCAATATGATGAATGTGTTCACATCTGTAGATAGTAAAGTCCTTTGGCAGTTGGTTGCTCGTTTGAGGGCGCTTGAAGAAGAGACTCCTCGCTCTGTTGCTGTTAAAGGTGTTTACCAAAAACTTGATGAAACCATTACTAACCTGAAAGAACAAGGGGATATTCATTATATTTTTGAGCGTTTAATGCTTGTTTTAGGAATGAAATATGCTCAGAAAGAGTTTCTTGGGAAAGTTTATATTTCTCCAACTTTAGGAAGTATGGCTCTTTCTACATCTATGAAAGGTACATCAAACTCAACAGAATTAGCAACTCGTTATTCTTGGTTTGAATTGCCTAAAGGCTTTGATGTTGTTCGTTTCTTCCAATTCTGGACAAATGATGGCAATGGAAGAACGGATTTAGACCTATCTACAAAATTGTTTAAGAAGACAGAAAATGGCTTGGGTCAAGTGGGAATGTCAGCTTTTACACAACTAAGAGATAAATATGTTATTGATGGGAAGAAAGTTTCCTTTAAACATAGTGGAGACTACCAAGATGCTCCAGAGCCTGATGGCGCAATTGAATATGTTGATATTCGAGGAATTGAGACCTTACTAAACTCTGAGGATGAGCACTATTTGATTATGTATGTTAATAACTTTAATCAAGATGATTTCTCAGGTTATCCATCTAATCGTGCTGGTGTAATGTTGCTGTCTAATGATGAGGCAGCAAGCAAAGAACTCTATCAACAAAAATCTGTTTTTAAGCAATTCCAACTTGTTTCAGAAGTTCGAGGTGTTATTCCTCTCATCTTTGATTTTAAACAAAACAGATTGATTTGGGTTGATATGCCAAAAGAAATCGCTTCTCATTCAAGTGTTAATAGAGCAGGACTTGACGAATTGCTTTTGGATGTTCTTGGCAAAGTTGAAACGACTCCATCAATTTGTTCTATGCTTGCAGTAAATGCCTTAGCAAGAGGTGTAATTGTAGATAATCCTGATGAAGCAGATGTCATTTTTGACGAGAATACTCCAATTTCTGATTTGCTTTCTCATTTGTAAGGTGTATTAGTTATGACTAAAAAACAAACTCTCCCTTGTGTTTATTTGCTTAGACATAAGGGAGAACGGTTAAAGCCGTATGTCAAAATTGGCTTCTCTAAAAATTTATCTAAAAGACTAAAATCTTTAGAAACTGCTTCTCCAACAGGTATTGACATTATTCAGGTTTATTACTCAAAGTCTGCCAGAAAAATAGAGCAGCATCTCCACAGGAAATACAGCTCAAAGCAGACAAATCTAGAGTGGTTTGAATTGTCTCATGAAGACCTTGTTGATATTATGTTTTACATTGAAGAGCTTTTAAGTAAGGAAGCTGAGTACAAAAACAAGAAGAACTAGAAACTCTAGTTCTTTTTTGATATACTTAAGGTAGTAAAAATAAAGCAATTATATGAAAGATAGGAAAAAGAAAATATGTCTGAACAAATCACAACCACTCTGTATGAGACTATGGTAGATGCTGTAGAAACAGTAAAAATGCAAGAGATTGATATATTAGATTATTCTCACATCTTAAAGTCAATCCTTAAACACCGATATAAGGGGTATGAACTTTTACTAAAAATGTGTCATCAAAGCAACAAGTCAATAGCTTTTTTAGAAAATGAAATTGATACAGAAGTTATTAATTTTTCACAAGCTCAAAAAGTTAGAGAAGTGGCAAATAATATACATTATTCTAAGAGACTAGAAATTTTACTAAACTTGGCCGCTAATACTGTATCTAATGAGTTTGGTGATGAATATGTCGCAACAGACGTGTTTATTGCGACTTTGTTCTTCAATAAGTTTACTAAAAACGGAAAAGATTCTAATGTCTTAGTTGACTTTTTTGGAGATGATGAGGATGATAGAGGTGGACTCAGCTATCAAGATGTCATTAATCTCATTTTGCAAGAACGGGCAGGACATCAAATTCTTGAAAGGACAGATGAAGAAAATTCGAAAGTTCTTGAGAAATTTGCTGTAGACTTAGTAAAGAAATACCGTGAGGGCAATCAAGACCCAGTAATCGGCCGTGACGAAGAAATACGTCAAGTTATTACCACTCTTTCAAGAAAAACCAAAAATAACCCTATTCTTGTTGGAGAACCCGGTGTAGGTAAAACAGCCATTTTGGAAGGTATTGCCGAGAGAATTGTAAATAGAAATATCCCAGAAACCCTCAAAAACAAAAAGATTTTTTCTTTAGATTTAGCAGCGGTGATGGCCGGAGCTTCAGCTATTGGTGAGTTTGAGAAAAGACTAAAAAGCATTATAGATGAAGTGAAGAAATCTAGTGGCCGTATCATTCTGTTTATTGATGAAATCCATATGATTATTGGAGCAGGCGGAAATGGTACATCTATGGACGCTAGTAATATCTTAAAACCTGCCATGGCCAGAGGAGAAATTCGCCTAATTGGAGCAACCACAATTGATGAATACCGAGAAATTGAAAAGGACAAAGCCTTTGAACGCCGTGTAGACAAAATCATTGTGAAAGAACCAACGCAGGAAGAAGCTATAACAATCTTGCGTGGCCTTAAAAACACTTTTGAAAGTCATCATGGGGTAACAATACAGGACGCAGCCATTGTCAATGCCGTGAAGCTTTCTACACGTTATATTTCTAATCGTTATTTACCAGACAAGGCCATAGACTTACTAGATGAAGCATGTGCAAGAGTTGAGCTAAATATTAACTCAATGCCAGGAGACTTAGTTGGTCAAGTTTCAAAATTGCAAGAACTACAAATTGAACAAGAAAACCTAAAAGAAGAAATTAAAGAGTCTTATAGTAAGGCCACTAAAGAGCGTCTAGATGAATTAAAAGATGAGATTTTTGAATTAGGTAAGGAAGTTACAAGTAAACGCCAGAAATGGGAAGAAAATAGGGATTTAATCAGAGACATCAAGAGGCTTAAAGCAGAACGTGAACAACTTTTACGTCAAGAAGAAAATGCTCGTGCTATCAATGATTTGGAAGTTGTTGCTCGTATTCAAAATGGTGATTTGAGGGAAGTCCAAGCAGACCTTTCCGATTTGCTAAAAATACAAGAACAACGAAGTGATTCAGGTGCTTTAAAAGAAGTTGTTTCTGTAGATGAAATTTATCAAGTTCTGAGTATAAAGACTGGTATTCCTGCTGCCAAGATGGAAAAATCCGAGAAAGAAAAAATTCTGAATCTTGATGCAAGGATGGCCAAAAGAATATTAGGACAAGACCATGCTCTTAAAGAAATTAAAAATGCTATCCTTAGAAACAGGGCAGGCATGTCTAATCCTGACAAACCAATTGGAACATTCCTATTCTTAGGGCCATCAGGAACTGGTAAAACCATTACCGCAGAAGAACTAGCTTTCGAACTATTCGATTCTAAAGAAGCTTTGCTACGTCTAGACATGTCTGAGTTTCAAGATAAAAACTCTATTTCTCGTTTAATTGGAGCGCCACCCGGATATGTCGGTTATGAAAAAGGTGGAGAACTAACCAACTATGTTAAGAATAACATGTATAGTATTGTTCTTCTTGATGAAATTGAAAAAGCCCATCCAGAAGTTTTTGATTTAATGCTGCAAGTGTTTGATAGTGGCCGTCTAACTGATTCTAAAGGAACAGTTGTTGATTTCAGAAACACTATTATCATTTTGACTTCTAATATTGGGGCAAAAGAGTATATGGTTCAAGAAGATTCTATAGATGAAGAGACTGGACAGTATAAAGAATCTGTTCAAGAAGCGGTCTTAGATAGACTTGGGCATTTCTTAAGAAAAGAAATCCTAAACCGTCTAAGCAGGATTATTTATTATCTGCCTAATGCGAAATCAGTTCTTAGAGATATTGTTAAATTGAGATTAAGTGATGTTGAAAAGTATTTGAGTGAAAGAAATGTAAAAATACTTGCAACGGACGAGGCTTTGGACAAGTTGTGGCAAGATGTCTTTACTCCTGCTGACGGAGCAAGAAGTATTGAGCGCTATATTGAAAGTGTAGTGACAACACCTATATCTGATTTTGTTTTAACTGGGGAACTACAGGATGGAGATATTATTCTAATTCACTTGTTTGATGATGAAGAAACCGGTGTAAAAGATTTTGAATTATCTTTAGTTGGTACAGATGAATATTCTATTGAAGATGTTCAAAAAAGAATAGATTTAAAGAACGAAAAATACGCAAATTCTTCAAGAAAAAACAATTAAAAATATTTGAGAGATATTTTGAGATTAAACCCTTAAATATCTCTTTTTCTTTATGTTTTATTGAGCTTTTTCTTGTTTTGTGGTATAATCTTATTAGTTCAAATAAATATAGTGTATGTAAATAGAACAAACCATTTCGAGAAAGGAGATATTGTTTTGAACGAAGATAGAAAAATTAAAGAATACCTAACCAGTTTGAGTTTTGGCAGCAAGAGTCAACTTCTGAAAGATGATGTCATTTTTGAAGATGGTGTTCTAAAGTATGAAGAACAAGGAATTGGCCTAGAAATTGTCTGTGTCCGGATGAACCTATTTGTTGTAGATTATGCAACTTTCACATCCAGAGGGCAATTGGTTGTTCATTTGCCTACAGAAGCTGAGAAGAATGTTTATGCTTATGAGCTTCTGGAAGATGGTGGTTTGGGAATTATGACAGATGATGAAATTGTTGATATTCTTGGTGCACCACTAAGTCGGTTGAAAGAACTGATTGAAGAAAGCGATAATGAGAATGAAGAGGTGGAAGAAATTGATGAAATCGAATAAATTTGTTTTCCTTTCTTATATTCTTGAAACAATCGTTGTTTATTTCTTGTCTAAATGGTCATTAATGTGCTACTGGATTTATTCTCCACCATTTGACCAAGTTGGACATCAATTGCCTTTGAAGTATGTTTTCTTGAAAGAGAATTACAACCTCTTTAATTTGTTTGATGTTTATATTGTTGCTTTAATTTTGTTTTTGTTGTTTACATATAAACTTATCAAGAAGAGAAAACAAAGCTTTAAAGAGTTTTATCTAGACTATTACAATTCCCTGAATTACAGTTTGAGTTTTGTTTTTGTCTGGGGATTGTTGTTCCTGCCTAAAATAGGTAACTTTATCTTGGATTCCGTGGGTGTTTTTGGTCTTTTATCATTGATAACTATCCCACTTTATCTTTATTTTATTGTTATTATCTGGATGCTAGGATTTAATATTTATTTTTATCTCCGAGCAATTATTTTGTCAAAAGTTTTCAAAAAAGAAAGGAATTAATAAACTATGGCAGTATATGAAGCAGAAGAAAGAGAAACAGTTTTGCTCTATGATGGTGTTAAAAAGGTATGGACAATCCAAACAAATGTTTTGTCTCACATGAATGGTTTTAAAGATAAGATTAAGCCAGAAACACTCAAACAAGAAATTGATGAAGATACAGGGCGCGTGGTGTTTATCTCAGGTGAAATTGATGAAGAAAACTTTAATGTGAATATTAATAAACGTGCAAAACGTGCATCAATGACAGAAGAAGAAAAGAAAGAGTTTTCTGCTCGGATGAACGGTTCTAAGTGAGGTATCTAATATGCTTGGTTATAAACAGTTAGATTCTCAAAAAGACTTATTTGAATTTGAATTGAATTCAAAAAAAGTTAAACGAACTATTGTTGGATTTTCTTTACTAACTTTCCTGCCTGTTTTATTTCTTATTTGGTGGGTAACGAACTTTTTAGCAGCACCAACATATCCTTTGCATTTTATCTTAATTTTTATTATTGTTTCAGTAATTGCTCTTGGGGTTTTGGTTCATTTTGTAAATCAGATTAAAGAGGGAATAATTGAATTAAAAAGAGGAAGATTGATTTTTGAGGAAGATAAAATATCTTTCCCTTATGGTGAAAGCATCAATGTCTCAGAAATCAAAGATGTTGTTTATAGTTTGCAGCTAGAGCGAAAAAATCTCTGGAACAGAAAACTATATCCGAGAGAGATATATGTTTTTGTTGGAGAGGGAAATAAAATACTCAACATTATCATTGTTGATAAATTTAATTGCCAATCAAAAGATATTGATATTGCGATTGATTTGATGTATCAAGGAAAATTTTCCAACTATATTGAGATGGACTTGAAGTTCAATAACGGCTTCAAACCTCGGAAAAGTTTTCTAACAATTTTTTAAATAAAATAAAAAAAGGCTATATCTAAAATAAGATATAGTCTTTTTGTGTGTTGTGCTATTGATGATTTTTCAGATATTCTTCATGAAGTTTCTTGAGCTTTTCAATATCACTCGTCAACTCATTCCATTCTTCAATGGTCAATCCCGGCATATCAAACACATTCCATTTCTTATAAAATTAATAAGCAGGATGATTTTTGTCCATTCTTTCTTGGCCTTGGCAGCCGTCATAATACATTGATAGATGAGGTTGTTTGTTAGTTGAAAGTCGTTCATATTCAACAACAAATGAATCCAAAAACTCTGGGTCATTTTGGAGTTTTTCATCATTTGTAGGAACATTTTTAAGTTTTACCCAAAAAGCATGTTCTTTATGGTTGGCAAAATTATGTTTTTTCATAATGAGGTCATAGACTTCGCTTTTGGTATAACGGTTACAACTGTTGAAATAAGATAAGTCTGTATCTCCATTAGGATTTGGACGTACCTTTTTCAAAGCTTCTACAATTTCATCTTCTGAGAAATCTATCTGGAATGGTTTGTTTTCTAAAATTGATTTTTCAAATTCTTTTTGTAGAGATGTAAGTTTTTCAAGGTCTTCTTTTTCAAAGTCATCCTCGGTTTTGCCGTCAGGTAATCGAGTATAACTAGGAAAGATGCCCGGAATGATACGCTGGTTAATTCCTGCAAGAAAAATAACATTATCTACAAATAGATAGGAAATAATAGCGGAATCTAAATTCACTTTTCCAAAACTTACGCCATACTTTTCTTTCAATGTCTCCAAATAATCATGAGGTTCTACAGCAGCAGGCAAATTTTTTAAGTATACCACTCTTTTGTTTGCCTTTAATTCATCAAAATATTTAGTCATAATTCAGACTCTCCTTTTTTATAAAATGTAATATTGTAAAAAAATAAATTAATTTTACAAATACTATTATAACTCGCAAATGCTTTTATAATAATATCTGTAAACTATTTTCATAAAAAATATTTTTAAGAATATATAAAAGGAGTATAAAAACAATGAAAATTTTAGTTTTGATTGATGGAAATTCATTGATGAATCGGGCTTACCATGCTTTTAAATCAAATGGCAAAAGAAATGCAGAGGGTGTTCCCATGAATATGGTTTGGGGATTCGGAAAATTCCTAAAAGGAATTCAAAACAGATATAACCCCACTCATGGATTTATTGCTTTTGATGGTGATGGTTATTCTTTCAGAAAGCTGCTTTATCCAGATTACAAAGACCATAGAGGTTCTAAGGATGAGGATTTCAAAAGGCAGAAACCGTATGTTCAAGAATTGTCTAAATTGATGGGTTATTCCATTTTACAAGATGACATGTTAGAGGCAGATGACTTAATAGGTTCTCTTCTTTATCAAGTTCATGAGTCTTTTGATAGAATTCACATTATATCAAGTGACCATGATTTGCTTCAGCTCTTGAAGTTTCCAAATGTTGTGATGGAATTCCCGAAAAAAGGTTTTTCAGAAGTTCTGACAGTTTCTCGTCATGACTGTGAAACTGAATTTGGCTACACACCTGACAACATTGTGGATTTCAAAGCTCTTGCTGGTGATACATCTGACAATATCAAAGGTGTTGAAGGCATTGGAGAAAAGACTGCTTTGGAGCTTTTATCTACATATAAGAATGTAGAGGAAATCTATGCGAACATTGATGATTTGAAACCAGCTATCAAGAAAAAGCTTCTAAGTGGAGTTGGTGGTTATCAAATTAGCAAAACATTAGCTACTCTTGTTACTATTGCTTTTGTAACCAACAAACCAGAAACACTTTTGTTGAAACCTGACAACGAAAGCAAGAAGCGGTTTTTAGTGGAGAATAATATGATTTAGTTTAAAAAAGGCCTTAAAGGTCTTTTTTGCTTTTTGTAAAAAATATGAATATAATAATTAGTGAAAGAAATATAAAATAAAAAGGAGATTGCCATGATTACAATTGGTCAAATCATCTCGTTATTCTTAATTCTTATTGTTGTAGGATGGATAATTAAGAAGATACGGGGAATTATAAAGTGGGGGATTATTTTAGTTCTATTCTTAGTCTATGGTCTAGGTTATTCTTGGAGCAATGCAATCAATGTACCGGTTCAACACGCTCAACGTCTATTAAATTCTTTGCCTGTGGAACAAGTAAAAAATAATACACGTTTTGACAATGGAGTTTTATCAATTCAATTGCCAAATGGACAATGGGTGTCAGCAGGTGATGTAAAACTTGTTGGGAATATTGTTGAAGGACAGAATATTACCATTTCTGTCAATGGACAAAATCAAACTATTGACTATAACAGTCCTTTAGGTCAACTGATAAAGAATCTTGTTGATGGTGGCCTGATAAAAACAGAGTAAAATATTATTTTGATGAAGATGCTAGAAATCCTAGTGTCTTTATTTTTATATTTTGATGTGTAATAAATCAAAACAAATCACTAGACCATTCTATTATTTTTTGTTACAGTAAGAAAATAAAGTATTATTTTTGTAATGTACTTTTAGGCCATTTATGGTACAATAATAACAGTGTTAAGTGACACTATGTAAATCAAAATTTTTTAAAGCAAGGAGATATTAACCATGTCAGACAAGATTGAAAAGAAAAGCCGTAAGAAATCTTTAACAATTCTAGCTATTATTGTTGCTTTTATTATTGGTGGAGCTAGTGTAGCTGCATACAATAACTATACTTATCAGAAGAAAGTAGAAGCTGCTAAAAAAGCTATTGATGAAAAGAAGAAAGAACTTGATACATCTGTAAAGAAAATCAAGGAAGTTTCTAAGAAAAAGGCTGAAGAAAAAACTAAGGCAGAAAAAGAAGTTAAAGAAGTTGAAAAAACTTTGACAGACAAGAAAGCCAAGGTTGCCAATCTTGAAACAGAAAAGAAAAAGCTCGAAGAGGAGCTTAAAGAGTTGAATAAGTAAGAAAGGTGATTTATGAAAGTAACACATATTAAAACCATTTCTTGCTTGATGCTGGGGGCAACAATGCTCTCTAGTCAGATTGTTTCCGCAAAGGAACAAGTTGATTTTAACTTAGAAAAAACACACCCAATCATCAAAAAACATCAAGAACTAAAAAAAGAACATGATGTTTTGGAGAAAGAGTTTAAAGAATACAAGAAGATTGTATCAAAAAATTCTGATGCTCAAAAAGAGCTAGATAAAGAACTAGCTTCAAAAAACTCTATGGAAGCAGAGTTGTTGGATTTACAAGCTAAAGAAAATAAACTAACAACAGAAATCCAAGAATTGAAAGATAAGACTTTGGGCAAGAAGACTGAGAAAGAAAATGCCAAAAAGGCTCAGGAAGAAACAAAGAAAAAACAAGATGAAGAAAAGAAGAAGCAAGAAGAGGCCAAAAAGAAAACCTCTCAAACTTCTCAAAATAATTCATCAACAACTTCTGCTGCTCCTAGTCAGCCGACAGGCTCTGTCCGTTTGGCTAATGGGAACACAGCAGGAGAGCAAGGCCTATATGCTGCTCAAAAAATGTCTGAACTAACTGGAGTTCCATCTTCAACATGGGAACATATTATTGCCCGTGAATCTAATGGTCAGGTGGATGCTTATAATCCATCAGGTGCTAGTGGACTGTTTCAGACAATGCCCGGTTGGGGGTCTACAGCAACGGTTGAAGACCAAATTCAAGCAGCTTATCGTGCTTATTCTGCACAAGGCCTGAGTGCATGGGGGTATTAAAAAATTGAAATCAAATAAAATATTAATAATGACTGGTATTGCCATTTTGGCCTTGCCAGTTATTTCTTCTAATGTAAAAGCTGACACAAGCTCTTCTGTCATTCTTCAATCTCTTGAAAAAGAGCATCCAATCATGAAAGACTCTAAAGACTTGAAATCAAATATCAAATCTTTAAATGTTAAAATTGAAAATCATGACAAAACCCTAAAGGAAAAAGAAACTTTAGAAAAATCTATTCAAGAAAATAATGAAGTAAAAGAAAAACAGGAAAAAGAAATCAAAACTTTGACCAATAAGGAAACTGAGGTGTCAAACTCTATTTCTTCTCTTCAAACTGAAATTTCTAAAAAGAAAGCAGAAAAGGCCAAGGCCGCCGAAGAAGAGAGAAAAAGAAAAGAAGCTGAGGAACGGTCAAAGAATGGTATTCCTGAATTTGGGCCTGATGGATTACTTGTTGAAAGATACAGCGCTGCTGCTGAGGAAGTTATTCGTTTGTTGTTAGCTATTCCTGACCACAAAAACGGGAAAAACTTTCATGAGGCCAATGGAATTGATGCTAAAATTGATGCTTTGACTACGGCCGAGGCCGTTGCAGTCCTATCTCGTATTGAAGATGGTGGTTTTGGGCAAACTGGAGATGGTTATGCTGGACAAAAAACACCAGAAAGTCATCAAAATTTTGTTAAAAACCAACTAGTTAAACGTTATTCTGGAAGCATTAAAAACCTACTTAAAGAGTGGGGCACATATACTTATGATGGATATTAATTATCAAGGTAACAAAAGCACTTTATAATCAAATAAGGTGCTTTTCTTTTTTGTTTTATCTAGGAAAAGTGATATAATTGTATTGTTAGTAAAAAGAAAGGACAATCATTAATGAAGATTGATTTAAAGAAGAAAATTCTCGAAATTGTCGTAGAAAATGCTTATACTAAGCAATCTGAAAAGACAATAGATGCAGAAAAAGAAGAATATAACATTCCTCCTGAAATTACACACAAGGATATTCTTAATGCCGCAAAAGAACTGGAAGAAGAAGGTCTTGTAACTTTGCAAAAAGAGGGTAAGGCAAGGGCACAAAAAACTTGGATTATCCCTAACATGGAAGTTATTGCATCTAAAAAAGATGAAGAACTAAAAAAAGACCTGAAAGAATTGGCTTACAAATATAACATTGTTGAAATGTCTGACAGTGAAAATGAAACCGAAGTAGTTCGTGTTATTCGGCTACTGAGAGATGTAATTAGCAATTAATTAATTAGAAAGAGGACTTATGGCTAAAAAGAATCCAAATACTCATCCAGTTATTGCAATTGATTTAGATGGAACAATTTGGAAAGAAGAATATCCAGATTGTAGTGTACCTTTTGATGGAACTATAGAATGTATTAATGATATGATTAGGTCTGGATATGAAGTGATTATCTGGACGGCGCGTGGTGGTGATAATCTCAATATTGTTAAACGTGCTTTGATTGATGAATACGGATTAAATCCAAATATTAAATTCAACGAACATTCAAATTGGTTTACAAGTATTTACCCTATTGGCTCACCTAAAGTTAATGCCTCTGTTTATTTTGATGATAAAGCTTATGGTGCACCAGATTATTCTAAGCCTGAAACTTGGGCTGAAATTAGAAAGGAATATCTATAATGACAAAGAAATCAAATTATATGTTAAAAAGAGAAGCGATTTTGAAAGAAGAGCTGAATGAAGAGTTACCAGAAGTGTTGTTCTCTTGCTATTTGAGTCTTGCTTGCACTTCTGCTTCTACAGGAACTCCAATTACCAACGAAGAAATCCATGATGCATGGTCTATTTGGAAAAATACTGTAGACAACTCTCATGTTTCCATCATTCCATACAATCAATTATCTATTGAAATTCAGGAGCTAGACACACCTTATACAGATGCTGTAAATCGAGCAGCAGACAGGATTAAGGAATTAAAGGAATAAGACCAAATAACAGAAAGAAGCGATAGTGAATTCGTTTCTTTTTTGTTGTTTTTGTGATATAATTGAGTTATTCAATAAATTAATTTAAAACTTAAAAAAGGAGACTAACAGATGTCACAAGCATTTCGCAACTTTGCTTTCAACCTAAAAGAAGGTATTCCTTGTGAGCCTAGATACATTACATCTGATGATGTAATCAGTATTAAAGGCATGCCTGACGGCCTATACTTTGAACAGGACTCTATTGAGGGAACACCTGAAGAATCTGGTGATTTTGTCACTATGATTAACACTACCACAGAAAAAATTGTTATTGAGTTCTCAATTGAAGAATCACGAAAGCCCAAGAAGAAACAAAAAGAAATTCTCTCATTGCCTCTATATGAAGAACCACTAGTATTTCATTTTGGTGATATTGTTCATGTTCCATTGACAGATAATGAAAATGCAATGGTGGCTAGTACAAAACTTCCAAAAGGGTTTTATATTGATTATGATACAAAAGCTCTTTCTGGCAAAGCCGAAGAAATTGGAAGTTCCAGTGTATTCATTTCTATCGTAGACCCAACTCACCCAACAGAGCCAAATCAAAACAAAAATTTCAAAATCACAGTTGAAGCAATTACTTTGGAGAGCTTACATCAAGTTCTTACATCTGCTGATGAATATCTTAAAAAACGAGATAAATATCTCAATATTGATATTCTTGAAAAAGCAGTCAATGCCGGGAAAACAGTGACATTAATTAATGTTGATGAATTAAAACAAGAGCAGATTAATGAAGCTGTTGAAAACATTAAAGGCGCTATTAACCTTTTAGAAAAAATCAATACGCCTCCTGTTATTACCTTTAAGAAAGAAGAAATTCATGTAATTCAAGGAAAAGAAGTGTTGCAAGAAGAGCTTCTAGTAGGCGTTGAAGCCTCTGACGAGGATGATGGTGACTTAACATCAGAAATTCAAATTCTTGATACTGTAAATACTGCTGTTTTGGGTGAGCAAGACATTCGTTACAGTGTAACAGATTCTGGTGGTCTTTCTGTAATTAAGGCTCGCAAGGTACTTGTTATTGAAGATGAAACCAAAAAATTTAAAGTGGTTGGCCGGCCTATTGTTTATGTTGAAGAACCCTTAGAACTTGGAAAATACATTCAAGGCAATTTGAACCTAGAAGTTTCTGGTGATGAAGAAGTATTTGACGCTATCAATTATGAATTCCTTATCCCTGGAGAACACACAATTCACCTTTCAAATGGATTTAAAACAATTGATTTACGAGTAAAAGTTCTAGAATCTCCTAAATTCCTTTATGAATATCCACGAGACGGTTCAATGTATACAGTTCCATTGAATACTCCATTGTCTGAAGTCAAGAAATACTTGAATATTCGAGTAGAAGACCATGAGGGCCGACTTCTAGAATACAATCTAGTTGGATTTTATGATAAGTCAGAAGCTGGTGTATATAACTTAGAAGTTATTATTCCTAGAAGTTCAGCATATACAACCATCCCTATTCAAGTAAATGAAGAAGAGGTTGTTGCTGATATTCAAGAGGAAGTAGCAACAGCGGATTTTGTAGAGGAAGATGATTTGGAAGTTAATGAGGAAGTTGTTGGTGCAACTACTGAGGACAGTAATGGCCCAATTGTTATCAACACTTTAGAAGATTTGCAAAATGTTGTAGCAGATTCAAATATCTCTATCCAAGGCCCAGCAGCACATGAAACTTTAAAACAAGAAATCCTAAAATCTGTTTTAAACCCAACGCAAGAAAAACCAGATGAACCAGAAGTTCCGCAAGAAGCAGAAGAAGATTCTTCTAAATATGAATTGTCAGTTCTGGGAACATCTAGACGGAGACGGCGTAGAAGATAAAATAAAGAAAAGTCATGTCATATTACATGGCTTTTTGTTTTAGTCATGTATCTTTTATAATAGATTATGTAACTAATTTAATTTTACAATTATTTTTTCAAACAAAAGGAGAAAAATATGGAATACATTATTTTGAACAACACCTCTGCAAATGGCATTTCAGAAGAACATGAGGAGCAACACAATAATGAGATGGAAGCCGTTTTTGATTTTTTTGCACAATATTCTTATGATGCAAATGTGGGAGTGTTGGATAAGGATTTGATTGAAGAAAATAGTCATATGATGACTGTTGGAGAAGTTGAAGGCTTTATTCAACGTTTTGACATTAAAAACGGCGCTGATGTTGCTGTTTTTAAAGACGAAAATGGCGCAAAGCGGCTCGGCTTTATCCTCTATGGTCAAGCTGATTTTATTCAATATTTGGTTGTTGAAATCAAGCCAAACTCAGCTAACAAAGTCCTTGTGGCAAAGCTTTCAGGGATGTTAAAAAACCTTTCTAAGAGTTAGATTTATCTAGCTCTTTTTTATGTTTTTTGATATAATAGTAATATCAACAAAAGAAAAGGAGAACTAAGTTTAGAGTGAAATCAAAAATGTTGATTAAAGCTAATAGGATGTTAAAAAAGGTTAATTCAAAGAAAGATTTTTTCCGTTCTATGAGCGATTCTGAATTAAAAGAATATCAATCTTCCCTAGAATCTCAGTACGAAAACAATGGAAATACTGATGATTTTGTTGTTAATGCTTTTGCTTATGGCCGAGAAGTAACATTCCGACTTTTAGGCAAATTTCACTATGACTATCAGGTTGTTGGTGGATTATTACTTCATTATGGAGTTGTCGCTGAAATGTATACCGGCTCAGGTAAAACCTTAACAAGTATTTTGCCAGCTTATGTGAATACCTTTGGCGGCAAAAAGGTTCATGTCATTACTGTTAATGACTATTTGGCCAAGCGTGACTCTGAAGAAATGGGCGTAGTATTTAATTTCTTTGGATTGACCGTGGGCCGTATTTGGCCGAATATGCCAGATGCTACTCGTAGGAAAGCCTATCAAGCAAATATCATTTATGGCATCAACTCAGAGTTTGGCTTTGACTACCTAAAAGACAATATGGTCAAAGATGCTTCTGAGCGTGTTCAAACAGCCCTTAACTACTGTATCGTGGATGAGGCAGATTCTATTTTGATTGATGAAGCTAAAACACCACTAATTATCTCGGCAGAGGCTGGCGAAAAAGAAGTGATGTATAAACTTGCTAATCAAGTTGCAAAAAATCTTCGTAGAGGGCCTGACTTGATAGATGTATCTAAAGTTAAGAAAATTGATTTGATTGAAAAAGAAGAATTGATTAATGATAACTGTCATTACAGGGTAGACCCTAAAAACAATAGCATTGTCATCACTGATAAGGGTGTCCAGCGTATTAAAAAGTCTTTTAAATTAAGAGGAAGTCTTTCTAGTCCTGAAAATGCCATTATTTATCATCACATGATTGCAGCATTAAGGGCTGTGGCAACATTTGAAAAAGATAAAAACTATGTTGTTCAAAATGGTGAAATTGTTATTGTAGATGAGTTTACAGGCCGGAAGATGGACGGGCGACAATACTCAGATGGTTTGCATCAAGCCTTAGAAGCAAAAGAGGGAGTAAGCATCAATCCCGAAAGTGATACAACAGCTACTATTACTATCCAAAACTTTTTCCGTTTATATGACAAAATTTCTGGTATGTCAGGAACAGTTATTGGAGAAAGGAAAGAGTTCAAAGAAACTTACTTTACAGATGTAGTAAATGTTCCATTAAGTAAACCTGTTATTCGAGTTGATGAAAAATCTGAGGTTTTTGCATCAGAAGAAGAAAAGTTTAAGGCTGTTATTCAAAAGACAAAAGAGGTCATTGCTACTGGCCGCCCAGTATTGATTGGAACATCATCCATTAATAAGTCTTTGATTCTTAGTCAGATGTTCTCAGATGCCGGTATGCACCATAGAGTTCTCAATGCTAAAGAAGTAGAAAAAGAATCTTATATCGTTGCCCAAGCAGGAAAAAGTTCTGCTATTACTATTGCAACTAATATGGCAGGCCGAGGAACAGATATTCTTATGGGTGGAAATCCAGATTATTTGGTTCGGTATGAACTGCTTAATCAAGGGTATTCTTCTCAGGATATTGTTCAAGCTATTTCAGCCAATATGGACAATGTGGATTATGATGTAAAGATTAGACTTTTGGCCGAAAGATACCATAAACGCCTAGCAGACGTTGAAATCAAGTGTAAGATTGACCGCAAAAATGTTTTGGAAGCTGGCGGCCTATATGTTATTGGTACAGAACTTTCTAACTCAAAACGTGTAGATGACCAACTCCGAGGCCGGGCAGGACGACAAGGAGAACCCGGCGGCTCTAAGTTCTTTATCTCAGTAGATGATGAATTGCTAAATAGTATTCAACCTCATGCTAGAGAAGCTTTTAGAGGCATTTTGCTAGAAGCATTGAACACCGAGGAGACGAAGAAGAAAAAACTTAAACTTCTTAAAAAGAATCCAGATAAACAAGAAAAGTCTGATAAGGCTTATGTAGTTTCTCAGATAGAAAAGCTTCAAAAAAATATTGAGTTAAATTCTTATGAACAAAGAAAACAAACTCTTGAATTTGATGAAGTAGACAATCTTCAACGTAAATCAGTCTATAAATTTCGTAATGATGTTTTAGACCAAAAAGATGTTGTAGATAAATATGATGAACTTGTTGAACAAGGCATCCATGACTTTGCTTTAGAGAAATGGAATGAACTCTTTAGAAAAAATCTTGTTGAGCTTTCTGAAAGCAATAAGGATTTGAAAAATAAAGAATTAAGAAAAAAGGTGTTTTCTAAAACCGTGAGAGATTATCAGGACTTCTATCTGGATGTTTTTGATAAAGAAATCCCAATTTCAGATTTAGACAAAAAAGTGAATAAAAAACTTTTAATTGAGTCTTTATATGAAGATGTTATTGATATAGTCAACAACAACTACACCACCTTTAATCACCAAAAAATGTTGTTGGATTCTATTGATGAAAACTGGCGGCAATACATTGTTTCCATGCAAAACATGAAAGATATGGTAAATGGAACATATATGAGCCAAATTAAGCCAATAGAAAAATACAAGCAAGAATCTGCCAAGATGTTTAACAACTACAAGAAATGTATTGGCCTAGATGTTGCTGACAAAATTGTTCAAGAAATTTCCGATAGGAAAAATAAATAGAAAAAGGAAATCCGATTAATATGAGAAACAAACAATCCAAAGAAACAAATACCCAGACTCAGACAAAAGCTCCTTATGCAATCTTTGTAGTAGATGGGCAGGCAAAGGCTTTGAAGTTGGTTAAAAATGTAAAAGATTTAATTAGGAAAGAAATTACAGACCTAATTGAACAAGAGTTTAAAGTTTTTGAAAAAGATGAATTTCTTTATGAGTCTTATACTTTTGACCATGCTGTTCTGAATGAAACTATTTCAGGTCTACCAAGAGAAAAGAAAACAGTCTCTGGTGTTTGCTATCTTATCAATAATGTATATTCTGATAACCTAGAAGGCATTATTGAAGCTACTATTGATGAATATGCTAATATTTTCTATGTTCCTGATTTGCAAATGAAGAATTTCAATCATCCAAAAAAGAAACATCTATTTGTAAATAATAGAACAATCATTCGTAACCCTGATTCACGAACAGTCATTATGAAACTTCAATTAGGTTTTGTTCCGTCAGATACGCCTAACTGGGAAAATGACCACTTCTTGCTTACATTCTGTGGAACTTTAAAATAAATCAACAAATAGAAAGAAAATAAAGTTTTTAGATTGTTTCTGAAAACTTTTTTTCGTTTTTCTTTGACATTTTGTAAAAATACTATATACTATTTATTGAAATAGTGTTTCAGATGAGTTTCTAACTCATTTCAACTCTATTAATAAAAACCAAATTAAACAAAATTAAAGAAAGGTTCAAGGTTTTTTTAATGAAAAAGAAAAACAGAAATATTAACTTGAAGAAAGCTCTTATGACTGGAGCTGTATCAACTGTCGGAGTTGGTTTGGTTCAGACTATGAGTGCTACACAAGTTTTTGCTGCTGAACAGTACCAAAGCCAAGAATTGCAAGATTTGCTTAATGAGGCTAAAGCTTTGGGGCTGAATGTAAATGAACAAGCCTCAACTCACAAAGAAAATCGTACTGAAGCAGATGCAGACCAAAAAGAACAAATTGCTAATATTCGTCGGACTGTAGAATCTTACAAGAAAGCTAAAGAAAAATATGACCAACAAACAAAGGTGGCTGAAGAAAATAAAACTAAGCCGGGTTATCTTTCAGAAGTTGTTCCTAAGAACTTGATTTTTGAATCTGAGCCAAATGCTAAAGTAACCATTTCAGGTCAGCATATGGTTTCAAAAGATGCTTGGGCAAATGCTGAAATGGAGCCGAATGTAAAATGGCGTAATCCAAACAGACTAAATTATGAGGGTTCTGGCGCTGGAACTTATACAACTGATGAAGTTGCAGACCATGCAATGTTGATGCGTGTGGGTGATAGTGTAACAGCCACTTATACTAATCTTGAAAACAGTTCTTACATGGGCAAAAAGATTGCAAGTGTAAAATTCACTACCACTCTTAAAGAAACCGCAGGGCCTCTCAGACAAGTTGCATTGCAATTCCTACAAGACCCTACAGTAACAATGTTTGCGCATGCTTGGACAAATGGTGAAGATTTTGGGCGTTTGCCTGATTTTAGATTCACCACTAAAATTCAATATTTTGATGAGAATGGTCAAGAAATCTTCATTACAGAAGATAATCCAGCTCTTATCTCTTTTGCAAGTTTGAACTCACAAGGTGGTCAAGGTGAATATGTAGCAAACTTCAATGGACGTTATATCCCTATCAATGGTTCGGGTATTACAGAACAAAATGGAAAGGTTACAAACTTTAATAATAAGAGTTTGGAAGATATTGCTCGTGAGCAAGGTGCTCCTGATGGAAGATGGGATGACCTATCTCTAAAACATGCTTATGTTGGAGCTATTGCAGGACGTGCAAACAAATCAATTGAATTTGATTGGGGAAATCATGGTTCAGCACAATGGTTGGCTATCAATACACGTTCTGTATCAAATACAGAAGTTCCAGTACCACCAAAAAATGGTGAATTTGAAATTGATTTCCACAAAAACACTGTAACTGCTGCACCTGTTAATGTTAAGTATGTAAACATTGAAAACCCATCTGAAGAAGTTGCTACCCCAGAAACCATCAATGGTAATGAGGGTGATGACTACACTACCACTCAAAAAGATGTTCAAAACTTTGAATTTGTTCGTGTAGATGGTGATACAAAAGGTAAACTTTCAAACCAAGGTAAGACTGTTACTTACTACTACAAAAAACTTGTTGGTAATGTAAAAGTTAAACATGAATGGGATGATGGCACTCCATTGACAGAAGCAGAAGCAGATGGTCTTAAGAATGGTGAAGCTCTTATCAAAGACAAAGCTGTTCAAGGTGAAGATTACGCTGCATCTAAACTCGCTGACAAAATCCTTTCTACTAAGAAAGAGGGAACTAAGTCTTACAACTTCAAACGTCAATATGTTGGACTGAAACAAGGTTCTGCTGCTGAAACTGGAAAAGTAGAAGCTAAGAAAACTAAAACAGTAACTTTTGTTTACAAGAAAACAAAAGAAATTGACCTTGAAAAATCAATGGTGAACTATGGAGTTAATGTTCACTTTGAAGACACTAAAGGCAAGGCTGTAAAAGATAAAGCTGTCATCTTTGATTATGCTAAATCTGTTCTTCCTTTGGGCAAGTTCAATCAAGCAACACCTGTCTATGATGCTCGCAAGCTGAAAGCTGATAACCAAAAAATCACAACTCCAACTGGAGACTTGTATGGTTTCAAAGGCTTGAAGCAAGGTTCTGCTCCTGAAAATGGACAAGTTAAACAAGATAAAATTCTTGATGTTGTTTTCCAATATGAGCGTCTTTACAAGACTTCTTGGAAAGATGAAAATGGCAACTCTCTTCTTAAAGAATACACTGGTAATTCTGTAAAAGGTAAAGAAGAACTCAAAGATAAAAACTATGAGTATGTAACAAGCAAGCCAGATAAAAATGGCAATGTTACTCACGTTTACCGCTTGAAACGTGGAAGTGTTCAAGTATTCTATAAGGACATCAATAAGGATGAAAATGGAGAACAAAAATCTATTGCTGATACAGTAACATTTAATGGTTCTGTAAAAGATTCTTACAAGACTGACCAGAAAGATGTTCCGGGCTGGCGCTTCCTTAAAGTAGAGGGTGACACTACTGGTACATTCCCAGATGGCACTAGCAAGAAAGTTACTTACTACTATGAAAAACTTCTTCAAACTCGCTACATCAAAGATGTAGATAGTGATGGAGATGGTCAAGGTGATGAACTTGCTGAAAGTATTACAGACAACAAGTTCCATGAAAAGAAAGACTTTGAAAACTACAAATTCTTGTACAATGAAGAACATGACAATATCAAAACTTATGTTTACCACCTGATGAAGACATCATTCGTTGACACGGAAGGCAACAAGATTGATGAAACTGTGGATGGTGTACAACCTAAGAAAGATATTGATGGTTGGGAATATGTAAATACTATTCCACTTCAAAATGGTGACGTAAACCATGTTTACAAGAAGAAAGAAGTTCCGCCAACACCAGAACCAGAAAAACCAGCAGAAAAGCCAGTTGAAAAACCAAAAGTTCAAAACAAAGAACTTCCTAAAACTGGTGCTGAAGCACTAGGTATGCAATTTGCAGGTGGCTTGGCTGCCCTTGGCCTTGGTGGTGGAACATTGTTCAAACGCCGCAAGAAATAATGCAATTTCTTTATGATAAAAGCTTTGGTTTTCCAAGGCTTTTATTTTATTTGTTTTATAATATAGTTTGTAAAACATTTTAATTTTACAATATTATTTAAAACTTAAATTTAAAGGAGGGTCTAATTATGACCACAGAACTAACAATGCTACACAAAGAAATCGCCGCAAAAATCAACAAACTTGATGATTTAGCAGGAGAGATTAAAAGTCACTTTGATAACTTCATGGAAAACATTTCTTTCAAAAATGAAAATGTAGAAAAGTTCTACCAAGGAATTGTCAAAACTCTTGATAAGCAAGATAGTGATGCTGACATGTTTTGGTTTGTAAAGCAATTAACGAATCCAGAATGTCCTTATTGGGATTTAGAAGTTGGTGAAAAAGCCACATTTTATCCCGGAGACGAATGGCGTTATCATTATCGTAATGATGGGTATGTTTACTATGTTGAGCTGGAAATTGAGGTAGATGACAATAATATTGTTACAGATATTACGTTCAACCATTACTAAAAATAAAAAGAGCACCTTTAATTAGGTGTCTTTTTTAATGTATATTTTATCTAGCAAGAACTTTGGACACTCCAAGTTCTTTTTTAATTAAATCCAATACAGCATCATCTCCAACCACAGAAATTCCACACATTTTCTTCATTTTTCCATTCGGATAACAAAGATATACGGATGAGTGTCCGTTTGAATAAGAGTATAATTTCGCATAAACATTTGATATTTTTTGATTTAAAAGACTTGTTTCAGAACCATCTTCTTTGAAATATGAATCGTTCTGTTCAAAATCCAATAAAATATAAATGTCATGGTGAGACTGCTGAATAGTTTCAATTCTTCTTTCTGAACCATACTTTTTAGCAGCCCTTAATTCTTTATCAGACAGCAGCCCAATTAATCTGTTATTAGCTTCTTCTTTTGTAATTAGAGCAAAACTTCCGGCAGGGAAGTATTTCTTCAAATTAATACTAAATCTTTCATCATTATTAACTTCAGCAAAAATCAAGCAAACCTCATTGGTCTTTGTGGTCATAAAGCTGCCTCGGATTTCTTCGAGTTGCTTTTTAAACACCATTAACTCAACAGTTGACTCAGTGCCCTCAAAAGCAATTCTAGCATAACGATTACCACTTTTTGCAAGCAATTCCTCATATTCTCCAGCTATGCCAATTAAAAGAACTTTTTGTTTTTCTTGAATATTGCCTTTAATGAATTCAGCTTCAAGAGATTCTACAGTATGAACATAAGGAACACTAATTGTACCCATATAATCATCAAGTGGATTATATGTTAAAAGAATTTTTAAATTTTTCTTTTCCCATAAAACAATTTCTTTCGGAGAATCTTCCAAATGAGGATTCAGGTCTTCTTGTGAATAGAATAACTCAAATACTGATTTATCTGTAGTTAAATTAAACAAAGAGCCGGCATTAAAATTGCCCATATCTAAACTTTTATAGGCTTCTTCGTACATAGAGATTTGAGAAAGCATTGTGTTTCTTGTTAGGCCGGTGAAGTCAAAAGCGCCTGATTCAACCAGAACCTTAACATTACCTTTCCCTACACCATTAGAAAACATTCTAAAACAAAAATCTTCTAAATTTTTGAATAGCCCGTTTTCTTCTCGTTCTTGAACAATCTTGCGAGCTGCTTTTTCTCCAATTCCGTCAATCCCTTGAAGTGAAACTACAATACCGTCATCCGTTTTTTCAAAATCTCTAGTAGACTTATTAATGTCCGGCGGAAGAATCTTAATCTTCATAGCGCTCTTGGTGATTCCAATATACTTTTTCAAGTCTTTAGCATTGTTAAGAGCAAGGGTGAGGTTAGCCGCCATAAACTCAGCAGGGTAATAGTGTTTGAGATAGGCTGTTTTATAAGCAAGATTAGAATAACAAGCAGCGTGAGCCTTGTTAAAAGCATACTCAGCAAAAGTTTCAATTTTCTTGATAACACTATCTGTCACATCATCAGGCACACCATTCGCGCGTGCACCAACAATGCCTAATTCTTTATTTCCCTCTTTAAGGATTTTTAATTCTTGCTCCATTGTTGCTTTATCTTTTTTACCAATTGCTCGGCGTACAAGGTCAGCTCGGCCGAGAGGGAAACCTGCTAGTTCTTGGAAGATTTTCATAACTTGTTCTTGGAATGTAATAATCCCATAAGTTTCTTCCAAAATAGGCTTCAATAGTGGATGTTCATATTTGATTTGGCTAGGGTTGTACTTGTTTTGAATGTATTCATCAATATAAGCAATTGGGCCGGGCCTGTATAAGGCGTTCATAGCGATTAAGTCTACCATTTTTTCAGGATGAAGTTTTTTAAGGCTTGATTTCATTCCATCGCTTTCAAATTGAAAGACATTAGTAGTGTCACCTCTAGCAAAAACCTCATAAACATTAGGGTCATCCAAAGGAATTTTTTCAATATCAAATTGATTGTCAGCAGGCCTGTTTTTATTAATGGCAGTTTGAGTCTTCTTGATAATATCCAAAGTCTGAAGACCAAGCAAATCCATTTTTACAAGGCCAGACTTTTCGGCCATTTTCTTTTCAAACTGACAAACCTTTGTTCTGAGACCGGTCTTTTTATCATCTGTTTCAAAAACAGGAGCATAATTAGTAATGGGGTTATCAGCAATAATTAGTCCGGCAGCGTGAATACCTGTATTACGAGGTGTACCTAATAAGCGAGAAGCAATATTAAATACATTCTTAAATGTTTCGTTAGAATCAATTTTATCACGAAACTCAGGCAAAGAATTATATAGCTCTTTTAGAGATAAGTCGGCCATATCATCTGGAATCATCTTGGTAACTTTGAGGCTTTCCTGTGCCTCAATCTCAAACACACGCATAACATCAGCAAGGGCATTTTTTGCTTTAAGTAATGTAATGGTTGCAATGTTAGCTGTATTAGCATAACCATATTTCTTACGAAGATATTCTGCTACATCTTGCCGACGTTCTTGCTCAATGTCAATATCCACATCAGGAAGCTCAACACGCTCTGGGTTCAAGAAACGCTCAAAGTAAAGGCCGGATTCAATAGGGTCAATACTAGTGATTTTAGAAACATAGGCAGCTAGAGAGCCAGCAGCAGAACCTCGACCCGGCCCAATAGAAATATCGTTTTCTTTAGCCCAACGAATAAAGTCTGAAACGATTAAGAAATAATCATTAAATCCCATAGAGTCAATGACTTCTAGTTCATATTGTAATTGTTTTTCGTATTCTTCTGTCCAAGCCCCCTCTTCAAAAAGGTCTTCAATACCTTGACGACAAACGGCTTCAAAATATTCTTTATTGTCTTTGAAACCCTCTGGAACTTGAACTTTAGGCAGATAGTGGTCATGAACATCCATATCCACATTACACTTATCAGCGATTTCTAAAGTATTAGTTAGAGATTCATCATACTTCTTTTCTTTGAAGACTTCTTTTAATTCATCAAGAGACTTGATGTAAAATTCGTTATTCTCAAACCTCATGCGGTCAGGGTCATTTAACGGTTTGTTCTGACTGATTGCTAAAAGAACATCTTGGTATTCAGCGTCTTCTTTTCGGGCATAGTGAGAATCGTTTGTGATAATAGTCTTCACGCCCAATTCTTTAGCCATTTTCATCAACAAAGGATTTGTTTCCTTTTGTTCTGGTAATCCGTGGTCTTGTAATTCAATATAAAAATCATCACCAAAAATATCAACAAATTTTTGTGTGACTTGTTTTGATTTTTCGTAACTATCTTTCAAAAGCATTTGAATAGTTGGGCCACCAATACAGGCAGAAGTTACAATTAATCCCTCAGAATACTCTTCAAGAACTTCAAAGTCAATACGAGGTTTGTAATAATAGGATTTTTCTTCCCAAGAAATACCATTAAGCTGATAGAGGTTTTCAAGACCTTTATTATTTTTGGCTAAAACAATCAAATGGTAATATGGTTTTCCGTATCTATCTCGTTCTTTGATTAGTCGGCCGTCTAAAGAAAAATACATTTCACAACCAATAATAGGTTTAATGCCTTTTGATTTTGCTGTGTGATAAAACTTTGCAGCTCCGTGCATATTCCCGTGGTCAGTCAAAGCAATAGCTGGCGCTCCAATTTCTTGCGCCCTAGACACAATGTCATCAACAGAGGCAAGGCCATCCAAAAATGAAAAATGACTATGGACATGTAATGGAACATATTGGTTATTTGTTAAATTCAAATCTTTTCTCCTATTCATTTTGTCTTCCTCTATTATACCATGTTTTAGCCTTGAGTTGTTGATTTTTCTTGATAAAAACAACAAAAAACACCTTAAAAAGGTGTTTCGATTTAATATATTATGGAAGTTCTTTAAAGAGATTATTTTCTTCAAAATATTTCTCTTTTTCTTTTCTTGTCATTTGAGCAATTGAGCAACCGCCAACAACAAAGTTTTCCAAAAACACATTAAAGTGCCGACTTGTTGATTTACTATAATCCCAATGAGGATATACAGCTACAATTTTGCCATTGACTACATCAACAATACGGCTTTTGTAGTCAAAAAATGATTTGTAAGTTTCTCCGGATTCAACATCTGTAACCTCGACCACAGATGATGATGTAAACGGGATGGTTGTATTATCAACTTCAATTCTTAGTCCATTGATTTTTTCTTCCAACATGATTTGTTTCCTTCTCTTTCGTTTTTTGAAAGAGCCTTTCTTTTTGTAAAATAATAATTTTTTTGTAAAATAAACATTTACAAATTATATTATAAAACAAAAAACTTTTTTTAAATATATAGAGAATATGATATAATTGAATAAAGACCTCAAAAAATGAAAGGGGAAAAAATTGAGATTTTTAGACAAGAAATACATTCCATTCTATAATTATTTACAGGGTAAAAAATTACTAGAAGAAGAGGATGCTGAAGACCTTTTAATTTCTTCTGGGATGTACCCTAAATACATAGAACCACCAGTTGACCAAGAATATAATGAAGAGACTAGAAGAATTGAAGCTTTCTTTAATATCAACAAGTTTCTAAAATTTCATAATTTAGAATGGATTAAAGAAAAATATCCTAGCCTAGTCTTAAAAATAGATGAAGCCACGGCAAACAATGAAACCTTGGCAAATTATGCAGATGGGTTAGTTGAAAAGCTGACTGACTATAATGAAAGTTCTGCAACGGAACAGTTTGAAGAGGACTTACGAGTTACTTTTAGGCGTTCTGTTTATGGAACTTTAGCTATTTTAGGAGTTCTTGGGCTTATTATTTTTGGAATTATCCCATTCTTCTTAACTTCATCTGGTCAAAGAGACTTTGATAACGGCAATTACCAAAGTGCCTACAACTATTTCTCTACAACAAAAGGGCTGAGTGATAAGAGCCATAGCGGTAAGATGGCCAAGTTATCTAAAATGAATCTGTTAATTCAGGAAGAAAAATATGATGAAGCTTTAAAAATGGCTAAGGATATGGAAGGTATTACCATTGATGGCCACAATACAGATAATCTTCGTCAATATGTATTTTTCCAAAAAGGGAAGTATCTTGCCCAGAAGAAAAAATGGGAAGAAGCTGCCTATGCCTTTATAGAAGCAGGAGAATACGAAAATGCCCAACAAGAACTTATCAATGCAGCTTACAAAGCTCATCCAACTTTAGTCAAAAACAAGAAGTATGGGGCTATCGTAAAAATCTTTGTTTATCTTGTTGGTTATCAAGATGCTGAAGAGTTGATGCTTAAAGCTATGGAACAACATTACCTAGTTGGCCTAAGAGAGTATAAAAACAAAAATTACTCAAAGGCCCTTGAAGTCTTTAAATTGTTAAAGAAATACAAGTATAAGACATCAGAAGCAATGGAAAAAGAAGTTCTTTACCAACAATCAAAAGAATTGATTGAACAACAAAAGCCAGATGAAGCAATAAAGAAACTATCTGAAATTGCAGATTTTAAAGATTCTTCTGCATTGCTGAAAGAATTGAATTATCAAAAGGCTACTCAGTATATTGCCACAGACCCTTATCAGGCGTTGCAATATCTGCTTCTTAGCTATAATTACAAAGAATCGAACAAATTGATGTTAAATGGTAATATTGTCATTTATGGTTCTTGGGATATTACAGAGATGGACAATGCAACAATCACTCAGTACAAAATGACATTTACTGGTGGAAATACTGTTGCTCTTGGAAAAGATATTCCAGAAGATATATCTAATGAGTTTTCAAGTGAAGTTTATACTTATGACAACGGTAAATTTGTTGCAAACAACAAAACTCTTGAAGTTGTTGAAGCTATCACATTAAATAAAATTAAAATCAAGACAAATGGCCACACATTTACTCTTGAACGAAATAAGAGTTTATCTGGTTTAGCTAAAAATAATAGCAATCTTGATTTATCTATTCTCTTGCCTGAATATTTTGATACAGCTTCTAAGAAAGATGAATTGTCAAATACAGAAGATGAAACAAAAGAAAGTTCTTCTTCTTCTGAGCCACCCTCATCATCTAAAAAAGAAGATTCATCGAAACAGAAAAAAGAAAATAATAAAGATAACAACAATAAAAAGGAAAATAAAAAAGAAGATTACGAACTGTAATCTTCTTCAATAGAAAGGAAAATAATCTATGTATCTAAATATTGGAGATGTAAAAATTAATGTCTTGTTTTTGGTAGGAGCTGTTATTTTTGCAATCTCGTTACTTATTTTTATCCTATCTTTGCTAGGTAAAAAGAAACATCTTGACCGTAAATTGCGTGAAAAAGACCCATCTGTAGGTGATGGAATTGCGCGTGCGAACAAAGAAAAGAAAAAGCAAGCTCGTAAGAAGCTGCAAGCGCCAGAGGGGTATGAACCATCACCAGAACCTCAATATGACGAAGAAGAGCCATATAAAGAAGATGAAGAAATCTTGGAATTACGAGAAGTTAAAGATTGGCAAAAAGAATTGTTGATTGTTGGATTAAAATCAGCTTCTGAACTTGAAGAAGATGAAGCTAATAAATTCATTTATCAAAGTTATATCGAAGAAATTGAGAAAATGACAAACTGGAACATCAACACTTTACTGGAAGTCTTTAAATTTGCACCTGCTCATATTTCTCAGGCGATTCTTCTTGAAGCAGCAGACCCAGAAAGTTATTACTATACTCCTGACTTCTTTGAAGAGGGCGAGCCATTTGATTATGATGAAATGGATTGGGCAGGTATTGCAACTACCATTGACATTCTGAATAATGATGCTGAAAAAGGCAAAAATGGTTGGTTTGATGGATTCTATGAAGAATGGAATCCAAGTGGTTCTTTCAATAGAGAGACAGCCTTGAAATACGGTCAGTTGCAAAAGGTTCTTGGTCTACTCTATGATGCTGTAGCTGATGCCCAAGCAAATGATGATGAAGTTCTTCCAATGGGTGTAACAGAAAATATGGTTGACCTTGATTTGAAAGACATTGATTTTGCTATTGATTATATTCGAGATGGTAAAGAGCTAGAACTAATGGATGCAAAAACAAAAGAAATTGTTATTCTTGCTATTGTTGCTTCTGTTGTAAATAGTATCAGCTCTTCACTAATGGAAGGCACATCTTCAAATCTGACAAAAGAAGAAACTTCTCTTGTTCGATTACTTGCAGAAATTAGTGAAAAGAAACCATATCAAAAGATTTTGCTTGAAATTGATTCTGATGAAGAAGATGATGAAGAGGAATAAATATATGAAATTTCAAAAAACTATTTTATCTGCTGTTTTATCAGCATCCGCCCTTATTCTTTTGGGGGCATGTGGGAATAAAATAGCAAATAATTCAGGAAACTCTAATTCTGGGGTTTCCTTGAATTTTAATGGGCAATATTCAGCTCGAAACAATAAAGAGAGTGGCCCACTGGTATCTTTTTACCGCAATAACTTAAATGGCAATCAACAGAAGCTCTATGATGATGTTTTAGAAACTGTAAAACAACATAGAACATCTTATCTGTTGGCTACATCACTTCCTAAAGAAGAAGTTCAGCAAGTGATGGCTATTGTATTTATGGACAATCCTGATTTATTCTTTGTAGATAAGAAATATCAGTATTCTATAAATGATGAGGGAAAAATCAAAAACCTCACATTTTCTTATAACAAAACCAAAGAAGAAGAACAGGCGATAACTGACCAACTCACAAAATCTGCCCAACTAGGGGAAATTAATATGAATGAGCTAACACCAGTAAAACTGGCATCTATGTTTAATTCATTTAATGCTTCTAAATTTGTAGCAGAGCCAACAACTCTTGGAGATGTATCAGGCCGTATTGACACTGTAAACATCAACAATCAAACTTTGTCTAATTTTATTGTCTTTGCTCTTAGAAGAAATAAAATTCCTGCTTCTATAGTCTATGGAGAGAATATCAATTCTTCTTACAGTAATTTACCTGATGCTTTTGATAACGGCAACGTCACAGACAGTGGTTCAGAAGTCGTATTTAATACTTCTAAGATATATTCTTGGGTAATTGTCCGTATCAAAGAAGAATATTTCCACTTTGATATTTGGATGAATGAATTCTTCAAGAATTATGTTCATGATAAAACCGGTTTTGAAGTTAATTACAATCCATTTTTAGGCATGACTGATGAGCAAGCTGCAAACTCAAGATTGATGGATGTGGGCCGGCAATATTTAGGAACTTCTGAATATGCTGATACACCAGAAAAGACTATGCTCTACAATACAGATGCTAGTTATGTAGTGTCAAGTGACAATGAACTGAGAAAGAAATTACAAGAAGACCTCACACATACTTTAGCTGGAGAGCAAGGGGTGAAAAATAGAATCTTTAAATTCATTTCAAATCCTAGAGATTACACAAGACTTTCTCCAAGTATTGAAATGCAGCTCAAAGGCCTAAATCTTGATAAATATTCTCTTCGCTCTTATGATTTCTTTACTGATAGTTATAGTCAATCTTTTGCGGTTTATAACATTATAGCTGACATATCTGATGATGATGCTTCAAAAGGAGAAAAAAGTGAATAAACTTTTAATTGCTGTTTCGTATATTCTGATTGTAATTGGCCTGTTTTTTGTAACAGGTCAATCTACAACAGAACCTAAAATAAAATCAATAAAAGAACAAGTTTCTATATCAGAAATAGAAAAACAGTATAATCTTGCTAAAAGCCAAAATACTGTTGTTGCTGCATTTATTGATGTGCCCGGAGTAACAACGGAAGCAGTAGTTTATACCCCGGAAGACCAAACAGAATATCTCAGAAAGGCTCTGGATGGTTCTGAGAGTGAGGAAGGAACTCTTTTGATGGGAACTTGGTCAAAAGGAACTCTAGGGTCTAAAGGTGGGAAATACTTTGGAAATTCTTTGATTTTTGGTCACAACACTATCACAGGGCAGAAATTTGGGAACTTGAAGAATTTTTTATCTAATGAAGCTCTGTCTAATTCACCTTTAATCACCACTTTTGATGGTGATAAAATTCGTTATTATAAATTTAGTTTTGTAAACTATATTATTGATGGTGAAGAGTTTATTAAAGAAAAAGAATTTAAAAGTTTGGATGATATGAAAGGCTATAATCAAGAAATGCTATCAACGTCCATCTTTCAAAGCAATTCTTTAACTCAAAACGTGACGAGTAGACCAATGCTTTATCTCCAAACATGTAAAGAATGGTGGGGAATTGAGCGATACACATTCGCTTGTGTGGAATGTGATGAGAAAGGGCAGGTGTTACCATGAAGAAAAAGATTATCTATATTTTATTGTTTTCACTTCCTATCATATTGTTTCTTGTTCGTTATCAAGTTGTTTTTGTAAAAAAATCAAACGTAAAAGGCATCCATGATAATGCAATCACTATTATTTCTAGAGAAAAAATGGTACAATTAGATAAGACAAATACAACTTATGTCATAGTCAAAGACCATGAAACAAAAGAAGTATATGTCCGAGAATTATTAAGAAAAAAAGACGGTAAAATCTCATTGAGAGAGAACGTCAATTCAACTGAAAGGAGTATTGATTTAAAAGATAAACAAGAATTACACTCAATTGTCTTTTATTTCAATTTTAAATAATAACAATCATGAAAATCATTAATGACATTTTTAACAAAGCTCCAGAAAAAATGGGGAAATTCATCAACAACTTATTCGCCTTGCCTATCACAGCATTGCTCATGTATCTCTTTAAGGAAAGTTTCTTCAGTAGAACTTCTGGTAGTGAAATGGAATACTTGAAATCTAATTTTAATATTATTTTGGCTTCTTGTGTTGTTTTATCCTCAATTTTTGTTTTCTATAAAGCAATTAAGTTTTACAACAAAGTTCCTGAAGCTAAAAAATCATTTCTGCCTACATCTGTTATTCAAAACAAGCAGCTAGAAAGCACTTCTCGTATGGTTTCTATTTTTACCTATGAAAAATGGTATCTATTTAAAATAATTGCAGCTGCTATCTTTATAACTGTTGTTGTTTTAGGATTGATAACTGGATAAGAGGTGTATCATGAATAAAACAAGAAACAAAAAAATCTATTCTTTCTCAATACTAGGTAGTGTTCTAGTTGCTGCCTTTTTAGCTTATATCATAAGCAACCTATTTTTCTCTGCTGTCCTGTTTGCTATTATTGGACTTGCTCTTATTTTCTTTGCTGGACAAGATTATGCTCGGCTGAACAAAATGGCTCATGAATACAAACATGGCTCTCCGAATAATACTCAATCAAATCCTTTTAAAAGCAATTTTAACCCTCAAAACAACGCTAATTTCGGAAATAACACAAAGAAAGAAAGTCCTCTTGCAGATTTCTATATGAAGCAAGAAAGACCTATAAACTTCCGAGAAAACGAGCAAAACAACAATGAAGATACAATATTCTATGATTCAGAATATGCAGCATCAGATACAATTTTTGTCAACAGAAAAGATGATGATATGTTTTTGCCAGAGTGTTTCAAGTATTTTGGTTTTACATCTGTTCCAAATTTGGCCAACCTGAAATCAGCCTATCGTAAAAAGGCTAAGGTATTACACCCAGACAAAGGCGGAGACCCAGTAGAATTCAAAAAAATGAATGACCTGTATGATGAAGCACTAGAAATTCTGAATAAAAAATAAGCGAGAACTTGATATTTCTCGTTTTTTTTATACAATAGAATTAAGCAAAAATAAAATATAAAAAGGAAATAATGAACTATGAAAAAAATTATTGGAATGATTTTCTTATCATTAAGTGTTTTCGTTCTTGCTGCTTGTTCATCTGGCAAGAAAGGCCCAGTTGTGGCCAACAATGATGGAAGTATTTTAAAATATGACAAAACAAATGCACCAGACGGATATTATGTCATGAAGAAAGATGGTGTGATGAATCCTCTGCTCTCTGCTGGGCTTGCAAACGGTGGTGACGGTCTTTACCTAATGTACACTGATTATGACCAACTTATCCCTACACTGAGCGGCAAAAGTCAATTGGTTACTGTTGCTGCATCAAATCCTCCATCTGAATATACTCTACACAGATTGAGTGATATTGGTTGGACTGTTGGAGTTAATTTCAATGTTCCTACTACTTCTGTTGCTGGCTTTGATGGTGATACAGATAACGATAAAGAAGATTACTCAGAGTCAAGAGTTACATTTGGTTCAACATTGAACAGTCTCAGCCCCATTGAAAAATACTTCCAATCTGCTGAGACATTTCCTAATGGCTATCAGTCAGTCTGGATTGATAATGTAAATAATGAAAAGATTACACCAAGTATGGTAACAAGTGGCATGGGCTTTCTTAAAGGGCTTCAGAAGAAAGCTATGTATTCGTTTGGAGTTTATAGTGGAACTAAGTACCAAAAGATTGAAGTGCAAGCTGATACCCATGTTTTTGAATCTACTGGCGAAACCTACACAGTAAAGACTATTAAAACAGAAAAAGATACCTATTTCACACTGAAATTACCGAATGATTTACCTAATGGTTATTACGCATTGGAAAACTATGGTGTGTTCAAATATGAGAACTAAAACAACACAAAAGACTGGAATTTTATCCAGTCTTTCTTTTTTATTTTTAAAATTCTATTAGTCTTTTTTCTTTCCTTTAAGACCAAAGCCAAGAGTTACCATTGTCAAACCAATGATTGTAGAAGCTAGACTTGCATCACCAGTCTTAGGCAATTCTTTGTTTTGAGCGATTGCCTTTTTGAGTGCTGATTTACCTTGACCTTGATTTACAAAAGTCTTACCAGTTTGAACACCTACACCAACAATATAGTCTTTCAATTCTGAATGTCCTTGTGTCTTGATTGCTTCATCAACAATAGCTTCTGGTGAGCTAGGAACAACTTCTGGGTGTTGTTTTTTGTACTCAGCAATGACACGTTCTTTTTCAGTTTTTGCTTCATCAAAGACAGTTTTCAGTTCCGCAAGTTTTTCTTGTTCTTTTTCAAGTTTTACAGAAAGGTTCTTAACAACAGCCTTAGCCACTTCAAGAGCTTTTACAGCTTCTGCATGACGCTCTTTACTTTGAATAAGCATTTCCAGTTTTGTTTTAGCATCAGACAAATCTTTTTGGGCTTTAGCCAAACTTGCACGAACTTGTTCAAGTTCTTTTTGAGCTTCTTGATTTTTAGCGGTTGCTTTTTCAAGAGCAGCACCTGTCTTAGCAGAATTTTCTTGCGCTTTAGCCAAGTCTGCTTCAAGAGAAATCACTAGACCTTTAGCAAAGCTCAACGCATCTTTGGCAGAAGATTCTTTTGCAGTTGTTGTTTTAACATTGTCAATAGCATCAGCAAGAGCCTGTTCAGAGCGAGCTAATTCATCTTTTGCTTCTTGAAGTTTAGCTTGGGCAACAGGAATAGCAGAAATTCCATCATTCAAAGCATCTAGTTCAGATTGAGCAACACTAACTTTTTCTTGTTTTGCAACCACATCTTCAGTTGCAACAAGTACAGCTTTATCAGCTTCTTTTACAGCTTCTTCTTTTGCAGATTGAGTGGCAACAGCATTATTTAGAGCAGTTTCAGCAGCAGTCTTACCAGTAGCATAATCAATTACATTGTCACCAAAGCTATTTGCAGTCACGTTGCGGTCATCATAAGAGCGAAGCACATGCACATTGACAAAACCGTTGATATGGCTAAATGCTACACCATCATATTCAGTCTTATGTTTACCGTTGTTATAGATGCCTGTATGCAAAATGCTATCAGCGTGAAAATATTCTTTTCCGTTGTAAAGGAAGTCAATAAATGCTCCATATACATAAGATTTCAGTTGAGCCATTGTAGCCCACTTAGTCAAATGTTGTTTAGTTGCTAGATTTTCATTTTGGTTTGTTTTACCAAATTGTTTCAAGCCAAACTCACTTGCTGCCTTGTTAATAGCGTTAAAGTCATGCCCAGACTCTACACTTGTATCAAACTTGTCAGCAACATAGTTTTTAGCAACAGCATTAGCAAAAGCCATTGATTTTTCAGTCAATACAGGTGTTGCTGGAATAGCACGTTTGTATGTGCCATATTCATCAGTTACAGTAGGGTTTTCAGCGATATGTTTGCGATATTGTTCACGAATATCTTCAAGTGTACGAATAGCAAATTTATTCAATTCCAAAAGGTCAGTAGAAGAAATGTTGTTCACATCTTCAATGATATGTTTCTTATCGGCTTCACTTGGAACATATTTGCTTTGCATAGCTAGGAAGTCTTTGTTTTTAGCTTCACGAACTTCATCAGAATTGTCATAGGCTTCAGGAACTACAACTTTCGCAAAAGATTTACGCAATTCGTCAGTTGCAGAGTTGACAGCAGTCTTAACTTCGTCAAGAGCTGTTTCTGCATTAGCTTTGCCTTGGATTGCTGATTGAAGATTGCTTTCAGAAACTTTCAAGTCACCTTTGGCAGTTTCAACTTTTTGTGTTGCGGCATCAATTTTCTTAGCTTTTTCAGCTTCACTAGAACGTGCTGCATCAAGAACAGTTTGTGCTTGGGCAACTTTTTCAGTGTTTGTTGTTACAGTTTTTTCAGCAGTTGCTTTATTTGATTTAGCAGCTTCTTTGTTTGTAGTAGCAGCAGTAAGTTTTTCTTCTGCTTTGCCTTGGTTGGTTTTAGCTGATTGGAGAGCTTTTTCTTTAGAAGAGACTTCTGACTTAGCTTGTGCGTCTTTAGCTTGTGCTTCTTGAAGTTCTTTGGCAGTTGTGTCAGCCTTGCTTTCAGCAGGGGCAACCTTAGCTTCTGCTACTTTTACAGCATCTTCTTTTACAGGAATATCAGATTTTGCAGCTTGAATATTTTCTGGGGTTGCTTCTTTCACCGCTTGTGTTGTAGTTGCAACATCAGCTTCTTTTGCGTTTAGAACTTCTTGTGCAGTATTCAATTCAGTTTGTGCGTTAGTTGTAACAGTAATTTGATTTTGATAAGCAGTTTCAGCAGCATTAGCAGTTTGAGTTGCTTTCACCACATCAGTCTCAGTAACAGGTTGAACAACTGGCTCTTGTGGTGTTTCAGCAGTTGCAGTTACAACAGGTGTAGTAGGCTCTTGTGGTGTTACATCATCAGCTTTAGCATATCCAGTAGCACCCAAAGCAGCAATAACAGTAGCAGCGCCAGTAGCAAGTTTGAAGTTAGATTTAGTTTGTTTCATATATTATGAACTCCTTTAAAATGTATTTTTTATTTTGTTGAATTTGTTATGACTTCTCATAACGTAATTCTATTATAACATATTTTAAACAAAAAGCAAGCGTTTTTTAAAAATAATTGACACTTTTTGTTTCTTTTATAATATCATGTGTAATACTTATGATTTTACAATTGTTTATTTTTATTTAATATATATAGAAGAAAGGGGATAAAATGGAAATCTTATCAAAAACAATAAAGATACCATCTAAAATAACAAATCCAAATGGTGTATTAGTTTGTTTTGAGAGATGGATGGAGGCTGTAAATAACTCTATATCTATTTTTTATAAAAAAGATGATGAACATTTATTGGAAGATAAATGGGAAATCATTACTCTTTTATTAGAAAGAGAATTTGGAGGTATTCTTCCAGAACGATTTACTGAGATGGTTTTGTTTATAGAAAAGAAAAGGAAAATAAGTAATGTTTATTTATTTTTCTCTGATGAGAATGTAGAAAAGAGTGAATATTTGAAACACTCGTTCGAATCTTTTAAAGACAATGCTTATCCTAATATCAAAGAAACTTTTTCTATTGATAATGTTATCCGTATTCGATTCAAAGGAAATTTCTTTGGTAACAATCGCTTTTGGTCAGTTGGTAAATCTACAGGCAAAACAAAAGATGCAAAAGGAAATTGGAAAAATAGAATAGTTCGGAAAGATATTGAAGATTTGATGGTTTTGCCAATTAAATTCAATAACAAAAATTCAAATGGTTTAATAAATTTAATGGAGGTTTTAAGTTCCTTGCATGTTCCTAAATATAAACATGAAGAAAAAAGATTAAAAATCGTCACACGTTATGAAGTTTTAGATTTTTTGGCTAATGATGGTTTTTATAGCCTTGGTGACTCTAAATTCGTTAGCCTTGATTTATATAATCATGTCTCTGGGGAACAACATTCTTTACAAAAAATAGATGAAATGACTGCTGATAATAAAGACTTTTTTGACAATATGGTTTTAGATACGGGTGTTTTTTCATTATCAAAAGGTGTCAACTTTATTACTCTATCAACAGGAGAAAACTATTTTGTTACATTGAGTTGATTTGAGTTCCTTGCCAAAATAAAAAGATGGTTATCCATCTTTTTTATTTCTCTTGTTTCTTTTATAATAATCTTTGTAACATTTAATTGTTTTACAATATTAGAATATTTTATAAAAAAGGAGACGTATAAAATGGAAATTTTGTCTAGAAAAATAAAAATCCCTAACAGGAGGATAAAGCTAGATGAGGTAAAACATGCCTTCAATGTTTGGGAAAAACCCTCAGATAAATATGTGACTATTTTTCACAAAAAAGATGATAAATATTTATTAGATGATAAATGGGATGCGATTATTCTTTTTCTAGAAGAACAATTTGCAGGAAGTAATTTTTTAGATTTTTTTAATGAACTGGTTGTGTTTACAAAAGGAGTAAAAAGTTTTCATTTCTTTTTTATTGACAAAGAAATACCTAAGAATGAATACTTTAAACATTCGTTAAGCTCTTTTAAAAAGAATTATTACCGAGCCAATGAAGAAGCTAAAGTGATTAAAAATACTTTTAGAATTGATTTCAACAAGAAAATTTTTGGAAATTCTTCTTTTTGGTCTGTGGAACAATACGAAGGCATAATAAAGCGTTCAAAGATAACATGGAATACGAGAAACGAATCAATAATACTTCCAGCAAAATTTAGCAACAAAAACTCAAATGGCGTTATAAATCTTAAAAGAGTTTTTTGCCATTTGTACCTACAAAAAAGCACAAATAAAACTATAAATATTGCTAAATATTACAACCTGTTATATTCTTTTGCTCAACATGGTAATTATGGTCTTGGAGAAGATAGTGTTGACAGTCTTCATTTGCACAATCTTGTTTCTGGGGAGCTATACACACTAAAAAGTAGTGTTGATAAAATGCCGGAAGACACTAAAACATTCTTTGACAACTTAGTTGTTGCAGATGGTGTTTTTTCTGAATTTAGAGGCGTTAATTTTATTACTCTAGAGAGTGGAGAAAATTATTTTGTCACTTTGAGTTGATATTTGTTTAAAAGATGGGTTTCCATCTTTTTTTATTTGTCTTGTTTATAATATTATTTGTAATTGTTTTACAAAAAAATAAATTTAAAAATAAACAAAGGAGAAAAAACAATGACAAATCAAATTCAAACGCCTGCTCTTCATAAAGAGCTAAATAAACATCCAGAAACAATTAATTCTAACTATCTTGTTTCTGAATTAAAGGTTGATAAAACTAAAAAAGGTGATGAGTACGCTAAGTACAAATTAACCGATAAAACCGATTCTGTAGTCGCTACACACTGGAATCTAACACCTGACGAAAAAGAAATGCTTCAAAACAACGAAGTTCTTCTTGTTTCTGGGAATGGAGGAATCAGCAACTACTCTGGTGAGTATGAAATTACTGTAACGGGTATTCAACTTTCCAAAGATGTTGACTATGATGCCCTAACGCCATCTGAACCAATAGATAGCCATGACACTTTCAAGAAATTGAAGCTTGTGGTTTCGAAATTTGAAAACCCCATCTTAAAGCGTATCACTCTTGCATTGCTAGAGGATAAGAAAGGTTTTCTGATGAATGGTTCAGCGGCTTTAGGTATGCACCACTCAAAACGGCATGGCCTGTTAAGACACGTTGTTGAGATGATTCAGATTGCAGCAAACATTATTAGTGTATATCCTGATATACTAAACAAAGATTTGCTCTATTCAGGAATTATCTTCCATGATGTCATGAAACAGAGTGAGTATGTTTACTCTGAACATACAGGAATTGCCAAAGACTTCTCTTCTGACGGTGTTCTGTTTGGTCATGTAGTGATGGGAAGTAAACTCCCCGAACACTATGCGACTGAGGAAGAACGTAATTCAGAAGAGCTGAGAATGTTGCAGCATTTAATTCTCGCTCATCACGGCAAACTTGAATGGGGCAGCCCAGTGCAGCCAGCAACGCCAGAAGCGTATGTTCTTCATATGGTAGACAATATTGATGCAAAACTATATGTCTATCAAGAAGAATTGGCCAAATTAGAACCCGGCGAACACACGAAAGTGAAACGCCTAGGTCACTCAATTTACAAAACAACCTTGTAATTCAGGAAGAAAATAGGAGAATAATAAACAATGGATATTGATATTGACTTAAAGGATTTAAAAGAATTTGTTACAAGAGAGCTAAATTCACCTCGCTCTCCAATAAACAAAGGCTTAGTATTAGAAGTGTTGCCTGCTGGAAGTTTTCTTTATGGCCTAATGACAGAAAAATCAGATATTGATTTAATTGCCATTACTCTTCCAAGCTTCTCAGACGTTTTGTTTACAAAGCGCTCAATAGAAAAAACAACAGACTTTGAATACAAGGGGCATAAGCTCGAAATCAATGTTATCTCTATAACAGACTTTTTCAGTTATATTGTTGGAGGCCGGCCGCCTATGTTCGTTGAAGCGATTATTGCTTATGATGGAGAACTTGAAATTCTCAAAACTCTCCAGAAGCAAGTAGAGGCTTGGATTAAAAAAAGTGATGGTTTTGCGAACTACCGAGTAATAGCTGCTAGACACTTGATTTCCAGTTATGTTACAGAGTTGAAAGCTTTTGAATATAAAATCAAAAAATTCAAAGAAGAAAACTCTGATGTCGCTTCTGACATTGCTAAACACCGGGTTAGCATGATGCGGAAGAATCTACTAATCCTAAGTTTGGTTTGCGGAGGAGAAAATGGATTTTCAACAGCCCAAAGGGATATAATTTTATCCCCTATAAAAGCAAGGACTTTAGTTAAAATGAAATCTGCCCCTAATTCAGAATATAAAGATGATACAAAATTAATTCAACATTTTGAGAACATCCTTAAAAACATGAATAAACGAGTGGATTTACTTGAAGATAAAGTTTATGAAAATCCTACATCTGAATTTGTGTATCAAAAAGATGTGAACAACATGGCTGAAGAAGTGCTAAAATTTATTCATTCAAGTCCGTTTACATTTTGAACAAATTAAAAATGATAGATTAAATATATCTATCATTTTTTTATTTTTGTAATAAAGAGTTATTCTTGTAGCAATCCTTGATTTTGTATTTCCTAAAAAGCAAACAGATTAATTTTCTAATTACTTTTTTCTCTTCAATAGAACATTCATCAATAACCATTCTAACCAAGTTTTGCTTTATCATAGATTGTATTTCAGTTCTTTTGTACCTCTTTTGAAATCTGCCAGTTTCTTTCACAATCGTTTTTATATCGTTGGCCGGCAAGAAGAACAGGAATTCATTAAAATCCCATAAAGGGTTTTTCTTCGCCTTTCTTATCGTTTTGATTTTCAACTGATTGTTTGCTGCACCTCTTTTCTTACTCTCAGATACAACAATAATTCCCCAGTATTTCGGAATATATTCTTTTATTTTTGAAGAATATTTCTCTCCCACCACAATATAGTTTTTCTCTAAATATATATCATATTCAGGTATTTGTGTTGACAGTCGTTGCAAGGAGTCCTTGTCACTCTTTATTTCATAGCCTGTAAAGATTTCTCCTACTGTTACTATGTCAGCGCGTGCTTTACTTGATGGCAGCACAAATTCTTGATAAATTTCTAATTCTTTATCTTTTGATAATTCCCCCAGTAATGCTCGTCGTATTTGTTTATCATCAAGGGCCATAATTCAACTTTCTCCTTTTTTTACATTGAATATAAACTAAAAGCGATAGATAAAATTTAATTCATCTACCGCCTAATCAATTTTAAAATTGGAATAACACATTTCCTTCAACTTCATCCGCTCTAACAAATGGGTCTTTCCAAAATCGTGAATCGTAACTATTGCTACGATTATCACCCTCAACGAAATATGAACCTTTAGGAACTGTTAGGACTCTCTCATCTTTGTTGTGAGGAGTTTTTTCATAAGCAGCTTTATCTTCATAAACCTTAACATGTGGGTCAAGTTCAGTTCCGCCAGAGATAACCACTACATTACCTTCTGTCGCAACGACCCTCTTTACATATAACGATTTTCTTCCATTTTGGAACAAATCTTTTTTAAAGAAGATGATTTCATCTACCTTTGGTTTTCTAAACCAAAAAGCCATATGATTTCCGATAAAATGAGAGCCTACTTTCATGGTTGGCTGCATTGATGCACTTGGTACTACAGCGTGTATTAAAAGCAATCCGGATTGAAAAATGACCAAGCTAGCAATAAGAGGAATGGCAATCCAAAGAATTGTATTTCGAGTTTCTTTTTTAATTCTAAACATAAATTTTACCTTTTTAACTTTTATTTTAAATTAGAACACCACTACAGCTTCTTCTTCATAACACTTATTCCAAGGTTGCTTCTTCATAACATAATCAACGCCTAAGAAACTTGCATAACCAAGTCTTTCATCTGAATCATCTACTAACAACGGTGAAGATTGAGATGATTTGATGCTGTCAACAATTTTCTTGAAGTCAGAATAATTTTCACACATACGGAAATAACCAATATTGCTGTCATAGGCTAATCCATATTCGTCAATTAGATATTTGGCGAACTCTGCTTTTTGCTTTGAAGTCTTCTTAGAAATGTTGCTGCTTACAAAAACAACCAAGCTTCCTTGTTTATGAGCGTTTCTCATAAATACTCTAGCAGGCTCATGTAACTGAGCGCCATTCTGAGCATCATAAACATTGATTTTCTTTAGTTCACTGAATACTTCTTTGTAGTTAATAGCATAACTCTTGTGCTCTTTTTCTTTTATGGCTTTAATTTCTAAACCAAAAGAGTTTTCTACAAATCCCTTAATATCCAAGATTGTGTCATCAATGTCTACAATATAGAACGTTTTCATCTATAAATTTCTCCTTAAAATTATACTCTTTGAATGTATATATAAGTGCTATGCCAATGATTAATTATGGCGGAAACGTGCAATATCTGAGGTGTTCCAGATATTATTCATATCTTCTTCTTTGAAGACAATTTGATACCCTTTTGATTTTTCTTCAATAAAGTTCAAATAATCTTTAAAGTAAGATTCAAAATTGGAATAGTCAATTTTCCCAAAAACAAAGTCATTCTCATTTACTCGTTTAGTGAGTAAGCCGCCTTTAGCAAGGACTTGCAAGAAAGAGTTGCTGACATGAATAAACAAAGTGTCATAACCTTTAGTTTGACTTTGCTGCTTGTTTTTGGCAATAGATAAGGCAGAAACAATTCCATCTAAAACAGAAATAAGATAATTAGGGTTATCAACATTTGTTCTATAACGATAAAATAGTTGTTTTTTCTCATCTCTCATATCTACTAAACTTGACCAAAATCCATTTTGACCTTGCATAGAATCAACAAAAATATTGAGAAAATCAGAAGATGAATTTGCCAAGGCCTTTTCAGACTCATAAGCATGACTCACAACTTCAAATTTGCTCATGTCAATAAACTGAGTAGGAACGAATAAATCATCATAGGTGATACCTGTTAAATATTTATCGCTATCAGCCCAATCTACAAGATAATAAATTCCAGTAGCAATCTCTCTAAGAGCATCACCGTTATATAAAATTAAATTTGAAGAAAAATTTTCAATGCCGTAATAAACATTGTCTACATCTTCAAACTCTATTTCGCCTGTAAGTTTGGAACGATATTTGACACAAATACCATTTTTGCTTTGAATGATTTTTCCTTTTGTTGGGATGAGTTCTCCTTTATTGAGCTTACTAGGAATCCCAATAGTAGAATGTCTCTTCCCCCAAAGCAATTGTTTTCTAATTGAATTATTCATTGTTAATCATTCAATCCTTTCATTTGTTGATTTGATTATATTATACCATATTTTATGGCAAAAAATAAAGCCCTTTGTTACAAAATAAAACAAAGAGCTGTCTCAACTAAAAATAATTATCAAAAACTACAAAAAGTGTAGAAAGAAAATAGATTTAAAAAGAATCTAATTGGAAATAGATTGGATAAAAATCTACTTTGATTATTGAAAAATTATGTTTTAATATTATTTTAATCCATTTTGTAATAAAAGTCAAATTATGTCTGTTTAGCGTTGACAAAATATAAACAAAAGAATAAAATTAAAATTACTCAGACTAAAATAAATAAAAACAAAAAGTGGATTTGAATTTGGATAATGTAAAGAAATATAAAAAGAGAAGGAAGTAAGATTATTGAAAAGCAATGTTTTTAAAAAAGAAAAAATATTAGGAAAAAATAAAAAATATAATATCTTCGGAATTATTGGTGCATTCGCATTATTTGTACTATTATCTTTCTATAGCGTAATTGGTGGCTGGATACTAGTTTATCTTGGTATTTCAATAGCAGACGCTTTGGGTATTTATTCTACTAGCGATTATGTTGCACTTTTTAGTACTATCATCTCTAATCCATGGATTGCTTTAGGAGCTCAGGCGATGTTTATTCTATTAAATGTCTTAATTGTATCTCGTGGTGTCCAAAAAGGAATTGAACGCGCATCAAAAATTATGATGCCATTATTATTCATTATCTTCTTAGTAATTATCGCAAGATCATTAACATTACCTAACGCTATGAGTGGGGTTACGTATTTCTTAAAACCAGATTTTTCTAAAATCACTAGTTCTGGTATTTTATTCGCATTAGGACAATCATTCTTCGCATTATCAATCGGGGTTACAGCTATGCTTACATATGCTTCTTATCTTGATAGAAGAACTAATCTTGTTCAATCTGGTATCTCAGTTGTTTTAATGAACATTGCAGTTTCAGTAATGGCTGGATTAGCAATTTTCCCTGCGATGAGTTCATTCGGTATGGAGTCTGAAGGTGGACCAAGTCTATTATTCATCGTACTACCTCAATTATTTAATAATATGGCATTCGGTAAAATTTTCTATATCTTATTCTTAATATTATTCTTATTCGCTACTATTACTTCATCAGTAGTAATGTTAGAAATTAATGTAGGAAATATAACTAATCAGAGAAACACTAACCGTACTAAATTTAGTGTAATTATCGGAATCTTAACTTTCATCGTTGGAATTCCTTCTGCATTATCTTATGGTTCACTATCTAATACATTAATATTTGGAAAAACAATTTTCGATTTAATGGATTTCTTAGTTTCTAATATTCTAATGCCACTTGGTTGTCTTGCATTATCAATATTCACAGGATATGTACTCGATAAAAAAGTAGCTTTAGAGCAATTACACATCGATGAAAATAAAAAATCAAGCTTGGTATTATTTAAAGTATGGCTATTCTTACTAAGATATGTACTTCCAATTATCATCTTTATCGTTTGTCTATCGCAATTTTTATAATAAATCAAACAAAACTATCACATCATATATTTTATATTTTGTGATAGTTTTTATTTTTTATCATTGACAAGCGTTTTCATTAGTGTTAATATTAAGTCATGAATTAAATATTTCTTCGGGGTCGGGTGTAATTCCCAACCGGCGGTGACTAGTTTACTAGAAGTCCGTGAGCGCAAGCTGATCTGGTGAGATTCCAGAACCGACAGTATAGTCTGGATGGGAGAAGAAATTATAGCATTAAGATAAATATATCTAATACTACTGATAATATA
>ERZ772935.48-NODE-48-length-49009-cov-4.739306_pt1 | contig 49009 bp, 53 predicted proteins | sample MGYA00511683_ERZ772935 | MGnify/ENA primary metagenome ERZ772935 (study PRJEB29015, sample SAMEA2738086) | human oral metagenome | biome: human oral; feature: human-associated habitat; material: saliva | place: China | collected 2228 ...
ATTTTATTGTTTTCTATAAACATATTGGACATAATTATTCATGAAATTTTCTTATTTCTCGAGCTAAATAGCTATCTGGATGTCTTTTTATAAAATATCTTTCTCTTGCAAATCCATTGTTTCCATATTGTAAGCTTTTATAAATCAAAGGTCTCAGGAGCTCTTTATCTCCTGTTTGTATATATTCTAAGATCTCATTGCCATATTGGTATTTTTTGACATAACCTAAATAATTACCTTGCCAATGAGAATTTTCCTCTCTAAAACTTTGGAAACTACTCATTAAATGAAGTAATTTTTCTGTCAGTCCTAATATATATGTCGCGTATATGGCATCTATATCTTCATAATCTAAACATTCATCAGTATACTTACCCAGAACGTCATCAATATTATCCTTATTTAGAGCATTTAGCAAATTATCATCCCATACCTTATTGCCATATTTTTTTCTAATTTCAACTGATTCCATATCACCTTGGTACAAACGCATCTCCTGTTGAATTGAAATTATTGACTCTAAACTTTGATAAGTACTATTTTCATGAACATACTTTTCTTTATAGCCATAATAACTACCATCATTAATAAATTTATCTATTTTTTTCTTTAAAATCTCAGTGTAAAATTCGTTCAGATAAACATCAATAAATGCTATTTTATTGATTTTTTTTGATTCGTTTTTTACACGTTCTTCATAAAATTTCCAAAATAAAGCATCAACATTAAGAGCTTTTTCTGTAGCTCGAAAAATCCCTGTCATAAATAATTCATAATGCTCTTCAAAAAGTATACTATATACTTTTTGAACATCAACAACATCTAATCTTATTTTTTCAAATTCAATATTCAGTGGCATATATCCTAAAACTATTCTCCATAGATTTTCATCATAAGATTCAAAAAGAATATCTAAAATAATAATAGATGATAGGAAAGATGTGAGTTTCCAATGTTCGGAATAATCACCAAAGCAAATTTCATCATAAGATTTAAACATTATATTACGCGCTATATATTTCTTTTTTTCATTACTAACTAAACCTAATTTTGTGCCATATTCATCCAACTTACAATTATTCAAAACATCTTCTATTGCATTAGGAGTATAAAGATATGGATTCTTTGAGGTTACCATCCCTCTTCTAATAAGGCTAATTAACGGAGAATTGCTTGAAGAAATCTCTCTATTCGTAAGTTTTTTATATTTCTTATTTACTTTCTTTTCTTGACCTGTATACCAGTAATACTCTGTTGAAGCCCTTGACTTACGTTCCTCATTTATAATTTTAATTTTAGAATCTAGCCTCAATGAAGCGCAATCAATAAAATACTTCTTTGTCCTTTTAAAAATCATACTCTTCCTTTTTAAAACGTGGTGTTTTTTAGTTGTTATTTTATAAAAATCACCTTAATTATACCACGTTTTTCACTTTATAATGTAATTATCCCTATTTCAATGGAAAATTATGAAGTCCAAAGGTGCACCAAAGGACGGATTGAAACTCAGAACATAGCTATATCCTCAGGTATTCGCTATGTCAAATGTTTCACCGTTTCTTTGGTGTGTTTTTTTCATACTTAGTTCGGTAAACGACTGTGTTTCTCTTCCGTCCAAGGACGGAAAGGAAGTAAAATGACATATAAAAGTGTAATAGAGGAATTATATTGCAAACTGTTAGGTATAGAAATCAAGAGAATACTTAATGAGCGAGAAATGTTACAAAATCAAATTGGATATGAAACAGCTGAAGGGGAAGTTGAGTTATTATCCGAAACAACAGTTGGACAAATTCTAAAGGGAAAAAGAAATATTAGTTTTAATGCTTCGTTAGCTTTTCAGACCAGTTTAGATTATAAAAATCCTAGGGAATTATTTTTCCCGAGTATTGAATTCGAACTGCTACTTATTGAAAATATAATATCTACAATTTTGATAGATCCTACGTTTGAAAATACTTTTTTAAAAAAGTTAATAGCAAAAAAATTTTCTAATATCTCAAAGAAAGAAGTAGCGCAAATCATTGAAAAAAATAAAGAAATTTTTCTAGACTCCTTATCAAGCTTTATTTCAGATTTCCCAGAGGAAGAAACTTCGCATCAAATAGCTGAGAAATTAACTTATTGGTTATCCGAATTAGCCTGTCTCATACCAAAAATTTAAAAGTAGACTGTCAGGAAAACTGACAGTCTACTTTATGAAATTACGTTAAACTAAAATTGTTCTTAGCTAAGACAAATAATCAAATACGAGGTAAATCTAATGAAAACACGTAATCGCAAAGGTGGTTACTCAGTCAATACTGCCAATGAATATATTGACAACAAGCAGGGCATTCTCTGCTTAAGTACAGAACTAGAAGCACAAATTAAATTTGAAGACGGTCAACCAACAGGGGAAATTATCGCTTATAAAGCTTGGTTCTCACAAAAAGGACTTCCGCCCTTTACCGTCAAATTTGAATCCGAAGTGGAGCTACCACCTTATATGGCATTGGTACAGTTTGATAATCTTCAAGCCTGCGAAGTTGGTTTTAACGTCTACTTCAAAGCTGACAATCTCAAGGAGGTTAAATAATGACAAATCGAGAACTAGGACAATACCTGCTCCAAAGCCTCAATATGGGACTTGGAAGCATTATGCAAGGAGAAACTAGCTATACTAACAGCTTTGACTGCAAAATTATGGAAGAAGGCTTCCTCTTTCTTCCTCGTTTGCCAGCTGGTTATATCATTGATGATGAACTCTATCAGAAAATTTTCCTGATTGCGAATGCTGCTCTTTATCCTCGCTTCACTCTTCTCAAACAAAATTCAGCCTATTTTATGGCGCTAGATACAAATGATATTCATGTCCAGCGTGGACTCTTCTTCCCTTGGAAAGCAGGCATTTCTGAACGTCTAGTGATTCCTGATTTGGAAGAATTCACGGCAAAACAAAAGGGAAATCTGATTCCCATGATGAAAAATCTTAATCTTGACTACAACAAAGTAACTTCTATGGCTATCGCTGGGAACAGCGGATCAGGTAAATCCTATGCTCTGACCTATTTTCTCAGCTTACTCAAAAACATTTCTGACTTGATTATTGTAGACCCTAAATTTGACACACCTAGCCGTTGGGCTCGTGAAAATGGAATTGCCGTTCTACACCCTCAGAAAAATCGCTCTAAATCAGACTTTGTTTCAGAAATCAATGAGAACCTAAGCGCCTGCTTGAATCTTATTCAACAGAGACAGGAAATTCTCTATGATAAACCAGACCATCCATTTGAGCATTTGACTATCGTCATTGATGAAGTACTAGCATTATCCGAGGGAGTCAATAAAACTATCAAGGACTCTTTCTTCTCGCTTCTATCTCAAATTGCTTTGCTTGGGCGAGCTACAAAAGTCCATCTTTTTCTAGTCAGTCAGCGTTTCGACCATACATCTATCCCAATTTCTGTTCGGGAACAGTTAAATGTCTTAATTCAAATTGGTAATATCAACAAGAAGACAACACAATTTCTCTTCCCTGACCTAGATCCTGAAGGCATTGTTATCCCTATAGGAAAAGGAACTGGACTTATTCAGATTATTGATAATGAACATCCTTATCAAGTTTTACCTCTCCTTTGCCCTACTTACTATACAAAGAAAGGCATTCTGTAACCTATGAAAAAAACTTTCTTTCAAACGACCTACAACCTAAATGCGAACTTAATACTCCTTGCGTTGCTTAGTTTTTTCTTTAAGATTGGAATCAACTTACTTATTCAAATGATAGAAACCACTAAACTCTCTGGAATGCAGGGACTTTTTACAACAATACTAGACAAGCTGACTGCTCTTGAACATCACATTCAACTATTGTCATTCTGCCTTATTCTCGTTCCTTCCTTTTTGATACTCATTGAGCTCATTCAACGATTATCAAAAGACTCATTTTGGAATTATTTCAAGTCCATCTACCAGACTTCTAGAATGAGACAATTTCTGAAACAAGATGAACATTCTGAACTAGTGGATACTATTGAGAATCAGACTATTACCCGAATCAATCCCATTTTAAAAAATTTCAATCAATCTGTTTCAAGGTGTACAGTGGATGTAAGAAAAGAATCCGTTATTGTTTTACTTGCCATTCCAAGAACTCAACAGGCTCAAAAGTTACTGAAAGAAATGGAAAATGATATCAAGGAAGAAATTTCAAGTAGAAATCCAAACTATTATTTTTCTTCACCCAATCGAAAAGGTAATAAACTTTGGTTTATAGGAACTAAGAGATAAAGGAAAATATGGGGCTTGGCTCACATAGTGAAAGCCAAAAGCCCCATATTTTCAAAATTATCTATTCACGTGTAATGGGGTCACTACGACCCCCATTACACCAATAATCATCAATCATAGAAAGGAAATCAATGACTAAAGAAAAACGCTCGAACAAGTGGGCTTTCCTTCTCTATCAGGAAAGTGCCCCTGAGCATTATCTGGATGTTTTAGAGAACATGCATATCCCCTTTGTTCTCAGCCCATGGCACGACAAAGACATCAACAAGGAAACAGGAGAATTCAAAAAAGCCCACAAGCATGGAGCATTATATTTTGATTCACTCAAAAGTTATTCTCAAGTTTCTGAGTTACTAACTAAGAACCTCAATACACCTGCCCATGTAGAACCTGTTATGTCTCCTAAAGGAATGTATGACTATTTCACTCATGCAGAAAATCCTGAAAAGACTCTGTATGATATCAACGAAATTGAAACTGGTTGTGGCTTCGACCTAGATAAATTTCTTATCAACAATAACAGTAACGAATTTCTTTCAATGGTAATTGATATCATAGAGGAACGTAATTTTACCGAGTTTAATAATCTGGTTAGGTATGCACGAACTGAAAATCCGTTGTTACTGGATTTAATAATTGATAAAACTTATTTCTTTGCAAAGTATCTTGACTCACGTCGTCACTCGGGCTATGGGAAAGAGGAGGAGTTTAATGACTAACAAAGAGTACGCTAAATTAATCCAAATCGAACAACTGCTAAATACTTTAGTTACCATTGTTCAACATCAGCAAGAAAAACAAAAAGATATAAACATTGTAACTCAGAAAGAGTTATTGTCAATTCTTCAAATTTCCCCCAATACCTTGAAAACATGGGAAAAAACAGGATTGAATAGGCTAGAACCTCCAATAGAAGGAACAAGAACAGTCTACTATAAAATCGAGGAAATCATAAAATACTTAACTCCGTAACCCAAATATGCTAAAATAATACTATCACAATAAATGTGAGGTCGTTATTTTAGCCTTTTGTATATTCTGAAGTAAGAAGGCTACTATGCAAAAAGAAATCATCATACACAATAATAGAAAGGTTACTAAAACTACCAAAAAAAACGGAGCTATTAGCTATACCCAAAGAGGAGTCTATATTGGAATCGATGTTAAAACTGGCAAAAAAATCACATCGTCAATTACTGCTAAAACACTAAGAAGCCTTGACCGAAAAATTATTCAAGCTAGATTTGATTTTGAAGCTAAGGGGTCAACTTTAAAAGAGACCTTAAATATCAGCAATTTTGAAGAACTAGCCGAAGCATGGTTTACTAGTTTCGTGACCTGGGTCTCATCTCAAAATACAATCAATCGTGTTAGAGGCTATCTTGACACTTATATCATCCCTAAATTTGGAGAGTATAAACCAGAAGAGATTAAATCTGCTGATATTCAAATTTGGGTCAATAAACTTGCCCAACAATCTAAAAAATCAGTTGAATCTGGAGCTAAAAAATCAAAAAAAGGTCATGCCAAAGATTTTGGAGCAGTCGTTTACAAGTTGAGTGATATCTTTGATTATGGAATCACTAATTTTGAATTAGCCAATAATCCCGCACGGACAGTCAAAATCCCACCAAAGCCAAAAGCCAATAAAGAGCGTATTATGGTACTTCATGAAGATGAACTTGCTGCTTGGCTGACCTATCTAAACAGCTTACCTAATACAAGAGCTAATAGAAGATTTAGGGTTATCTGCGATACTCTGCTTGCTTCTGCTCTGCGAATTAATGAGCTGTTAGCTTTGACTATTCAAGACCTAGATTTTGAAGCTAATGAAATCCTTGTCAATAAAACACTGATGTGGAAGGCAGGGAACAAAAAACTTGGTATCAAGGGCACGATGGTTTGTAAAAATAGTGCTAAAACAGACTCAGGAAATCGTTGTGTTGCTGTTCCAAGACAAATTTTAGAAGATTTGCAAGCATTCCACAATGAAATGAGTTGCTATTTCGAGAAGAATAACCTTCCTACCGTTGATTTGATTTTCCCAACTATCTACGGGAACTATATGTGCGACAGAAACGAGCGTACAACACTAAAAAAACGCCTAACTGAGTTAGGATTGCCAAACTATGGCTTCCACCTCTTTCGCCACACCCATGCTTCTTTAATGCTCAATGCTGGGGCAAACTGGAAAGAGCTTCAAACAAGGATGGGGCATAAATCCATCAAAACAACCATGGATACTTATGCTGAATTAGCTCCTAAAAAGAAGGCTGAAGCGGTTGATATTTATCTAAGGGAAATAGCTAAACTTACAGATTAGTCCTATGACTACATTTCTGACTACATTTTTTAATAAAAATTTTTCAAACGTTGATTTAACAGCGTTTGAGAGACGCTAAAATAACATTTCAAACCTTTACAGAGGTTAAGTAAGGGTTTCAGTACACGTCAATAGACGTCAAAATATTGATTTGAAGCGATTTTTGATTTTTCGAAATTCATTACATTGTGCTACAAATCAATAAAAACTCTACCTTTTACTCTACCTTTTTAGATAATATATCATTTGGATATTGAAGTTAAACCCTGCTATCATTTCGATAGCAGGGTTTTTGATTTTTGCATTTACAACTCAAAGTAGATTCTCAACTAAAATCTGGAACGGAGCTCCCTCACAATTTCATCTTCTCTTTTCTTAATAGCTTGTTCTATATCTTTTATAGTTTTCTCCTTGTTTTTTCGAAATGCTATTTGGTCTGGAAAGAGCGAATCATCGATATACAAAATCTTTAATTGAATCAATTTCGCAATTAAGTCTTGCAAGTTTTGACCATCCAACTTCTCCGTTTCAATGGCAGATTTCAAAGAAAATCTTTGTTTTTCGACTTCTCTACTCCAAGTTTTAGAAAAACTGAATTGAATATTTCGCCAAGTAAATGCATCACAATTAATAACTGCTTGAAATTCATGCTCATCCATTAGAAGAGCTGATACATCTTGAGGTTTAGCTCTAAAGTTATAAGGCAAGTGAATATTGACTACAATATCTTCTATAGAAGAGTAGCATAATACTCTGTTAAAATATCTTTTCAATAAATTCATTCCAACATTAATTTTATGTGGACTCATTTCTATTTTTATAAAAGGATAATAGAAACCTTCTGTTTCTTCTTCCTTTGAAAGACTAAACGTTAAAAATATTCCATAAAAATTCAAGCTGACAGAATCCCTGTTTCTACTAACAATAGAATATTTAACTTGATTTTCTTGTAAAAATTCTTCGGTAGGATAAAGAAGTCCCGAACAAATCTTATTATAAAGCGTTAGCTCCTCCCCCTCTAAACTCTCAATTATACTAGGTTGAAAATCCTTATACCACGTCACTTCCTGTACTATTTTAGCAAACTCTTGATTAACATCATCTGTAATCCCAATAGAACTTATTTCTGAAAAGTCAGATTCTGTAAAAGCTAACTTATGAGAGTAGTCAAACTCCGAATTTAAAATAGAGATAATATTATTAAAACTATCAGCAGATTGTAAATCATATCCCTGTAACATTCCCAAAGGATATTTCAAATCAGAAACACTCACTTTAAAGCACAGTGGTATAACTCTTATATTTTTAGAATATCCGAAGCCTGCTTCAAAAGATAACCATAAATTATTTATTGAGTTTGGAGTCACGAGCAAAAACATAATTCGAGACTCTTCAAGACCACGCTCGATAGTTGACAACCAATTTTTCCCAAATGGTATACTTTCACCATCACTTGAAACAAAAATCTGAACCGTTCCTCCAGTGTACTCAATGAGCTTATCTTTTAAAGACTTGGCGATTTCTTTATCTAAACTAGAGTGACTGAAAAAAACTGTAGGCTTATTCATTTAACCTTTTCCTCTCAAAATATAATTAATAGAATTTCCACTTTTCAGTAAAAATTCTATTTGTTTTTATGCTAATTTTATTGTACCAAACTACTCAGCTATTATTGGATTTGCTAATATCATTCAAAGCCTAAATAACTAGAAAAACCTAGTAAATAGAAAGCCATCGCAATAGATAAATCTTCGGAATCATAGTTTTGTTCAGCAGCAATGTCTCTAATTTCATTAAATACTGTATCATTTGGAATAGTTGAAGAATCTAATTCTGATACAGCCTTATTAATAACTTCTGGCAAAACCATGCACATATTGTAGAAGGCATCTTTCTGTCCTGTCACAAGTGAATAGAATTGGTCTAAACTAACACGTCTTATATATTTATGACCCATTTTTTGACCATCAACTTTTGGCTCCCATTTGATATTTTGAGAATTTTTCGCAATTGCTTCAACTAAAAAACACGCACAATCGTCATCTTGTAATAATTGGTTTTGCATTTTAATAAAAGTTTTACCAGAAGAAGCCGAATTCATTGTATTATGCTTATTTTTCATTTCCACATATACACGACTGACTCGAGAACCATCAGGCATTATTATCCCATTTGTATTTTCAAAAATGACATCCCAACCACCATCTTCTCCATTATTCGGAACTCGACAGTGTTCAATATATTTGAAAATAGTTTGATGAAAATAGCCAATATCGTTATTATTTGATTTATCACGTTGTCTAAAAATCTCATTACTTATAATTTGTTCCCACGAACTTCTATAAACAGATTTATCAAAAATCAATTTTATTGGGTCAACAATATTCTTATTAAATCGTTTCAAATCAAAAGATTGTAGTTTCTCTCCGTATTTATCTATCGTCAATTGAACATGATTATAAAAATCTTTTTCACTAATAAATGATAGCTTCCACATTTATAACGCCTCCAAACTTTCTTTTATTTTCACTCCTACTTCATAAGCTAGATTAACAGGAACAGCATTCCCGACTTGCTTGTATTGATTTCCCATACTACCTTGAAATTCCCAAGAATCTGGGAAACTCTGAATTCGAGCATTCTCACGAATAGTAAACGGACGCGCTTCCAAAGGATGGCAACGTTCCGTCTGTTTTTGAGTTGGAGATGTCAGGACAGTCAACGACGGTTCATCAAGACTCATTCGTCGTAAAATTCCCGTACGACCTCCTCCCATATCCCAAGTCGATTTCATATATTCTTTTGCAATGTCCTCTGGAATATCTCTCCAATACCCCCCTGGAGGCACTAATTCAAATATTTTTCTCTTTTGCTCTGAGTATTGCATTCCTTGACTTGATGGACAATCCATCAAAACATCTCGTAATACAGGTTTATAATTATGTGCCTCTGGATATTCAAAAGAAGTTCTACTTGCTAAATCATTACGGATTCCAACCATGATCATTCGTTCTCGCTTTTGAGCAACACCATAATCCCAAGCATTCAAAACTTTTGATTGTACAGTATAGCCTTCCGATTCAAAAACATTCAAAATTGTTTCGTAAGTTTTTCCCTTGTCATGACTAGTCAAGCCTTTGACGTTTTCAAAAAGAAACATTTTAGGTTGTAACTTTTCCAAAAAAACAGCGTAGTGGTAGAACAATGTTCCTCGTGTATCCTCTAAGCCTAATCGTTTTCCTGCATAAGAAAAAGATTGACAGGGCGCACCACCACTTAGTAAATCTAACTCACCTTTTTTAATTGAAAAATACTCTTCCAAATCTAGTTTAGAAATATTTTCTATATCATCATGTATAACGTTCCAACTTGGACGGTTATATTTTAACGTTGCTGCTGCAGCACTGTCAAACTCTACTAATCCAATTGTATCAAAGCCTGCTTTTTCAATACCAAGTGCTAAACCTCCTGCACCAGCAAATAATTCTATTGCTTTCAAATTTTACTCCTTAATTATAGTAATAATAGCTATCTATCAAAAAAATTAACACTCATTTTATTATATCATTATTTAAGCGAAATAATGTCAAAATATGAGGGCAGAAATAATCCTCCACTATTATATTTTTGTCCGCTATTCGCAAACAATACTGTCATATTTTCAAAGTCATATAGATATTTATCTAAATCATATATATCTCGTTGATTTCTTAAGTGGTCTAACTCATAGAAATCTTCTAACTTCTTTACAGTTGTTGGATAAGTTCTACCTATTTTTTTTAATTTGATTGAATTTTCTTTTACTAATGAAAATTTTTGAATCATCGCTCTAGAGAAATTATGACCAATCATACGCTCCATTAAGAATTGGTCTCTTAGATAAATATTATTTAATAACTCCGTAAATTCTTTTCCAGAAAACAATGTATTGATATAATCATTAGAAAGCTGTTTCAAGCTCTTGTTAAAAACATTTTTTGAGAAAAAATCCACAAATAATTCTAAATGCAATTCTAAAAATTCATTAAATGCATTTATAAATAAAATAAATGATGTCTCTTTCCAGTCAGTAACACTAGCAGAAAAATTACCTAAAGAATTCAGATAGTTGTCAATATAAAAATACTCTACATTAGGTTTTCTTAAGTCTACCCCGTTACACCTAATAATTTCAGAATTGCTTTCTCTCTTAAGAAAATCACAAGCAAAATCAAAATTCCCTAATAATATTCTTAATAAAATAGAGGATTGCTCTGAAAATATACTCCTGCCGTCCATTAAAGAAATATAGAAAGAAGCAAATCTTTCACTGTAAAAGAATGAATCTATTTCTTTCAAAACACCAGCCACCTTTTCTCTGTACGTTTTCATATCTGAAAGATTCATGTCTGTACCACTTTCTAAATCTATAAAATACTTTTGCGATTGGTTGTGATAGTCACCATATCTTTCTTCTGGTAGGTTCAAAAACGCTAATCTAAAAAATTCTTTATCAGAAGCTATATCAATGTCAAATATAGGTGTCTGTTCGACTTGAGGTATATCTGTTCTATATGCCTGTGAATCAGCATTCATAAAAATATTCAACAAAATTAATTTGATCAAACTTTTCTTATCTTCTAAATTTCCAAAAAGAAATTCCTCATTTGAAACACCTAACAGCTCGGAATAAAATTCTATGTAAGCCTCCGTTAAAAAATGGGGGTTTTTCTTTTTATTCCGTTTTCCATTTTCCAAATTTGATAATCGAAATTTATCTAAACTTACCTTTTCCGAAAATTCATCACAAAAATCTTCTTGCGTTAATTTCCGTGATTTTCTGGCATTTAGAATTCTTTCAGAAATAATTAAATCATTCATTTTTTCAAAATTCATAAGTATCCTCCAATGTTGGTAGATTTTATAAATAAATTCTACCATTTTTTACTAACTACAACAAGTAAAAAATCTGGTTTAATAGACTTATCAAGAAAAACTCTTGATAAAAATTTTAATAGTCCAAATTGATGGCCATCAAAGGACAGATTGAAACAAATATGATGATATGACGATAAAGGTCATGTCTTGCATAGAATTGTTTCGCTGTTTCTTTGATGTGCCTTTTGACATACTCAGCGTTCAATATTTGCTCATTTTGTTTCCTTCTGTCCAAGGACAGGAAAGGAGCTCATCATTATGAGCAATAAAGTCAAAGAACGCCGTGAGCGTAAAATCAAAGAAGCTATTAAAGCTAAAAATTGGGATGAAGTAACCCGTTTGCTTCAACAAGAACAAAGTAACGCAGAACGCCGTGATCGTTACCACCATAAACGAAGCATGGAAGAATACATATCTCGTAATGACGGAAAACGGCGTGAACGCTATGAAGTAGTTGCAAGTTCTGATTTGAATCCCGAAGAAGCTTTAATCCGAGAGGAGTTAAAACAGGCTATTCATAAAGCTAAAGAAACCTTATCAGCAATTGACAGTAAAATTGTTGAAATGATAGCAGAACAAGGTTCAAGCTATAAAGAAACGGCTCGCTATATCACTGAACATTACAAAAAAATGAGTGATGTAACTGTCAAATCTCATTATTGTAAAGCACTAAAAAAATTAGCTCCTTTATTAAAAAGTTATCGCTAATACCTCAAATCCAGTGTCTCTGTCACTGGATTTTTTATAAAAAAATTAAAAATTCACCAAATAACTTTGCGTTTGGTTGTCTCATTCTCCTTAGTAATAAGGAGGTGATACATAACTAGAACAACTACGTCCAGCTCATGACCCAAACCGAGCCTGTCGCATTCACACTATCTCTTATTCATAAGGAGGATTTGCCCTATGGCGTTCAAAATGAAAACCACAAAAGGTGGTTATACAACTACATTGGCTGATAAAATTATCAGTCAAAAACAACCAATTTACTCACTTAGTACCGAACTTGAACCACAACAACGGTTTGAAGAAGGAAAACCAACTGGAGAAATCGTTGCCTATAAAGCATGGTTTGTACAGGAAGGGCAAGACCCTTTCCAGGTGAAATTTGAAGATACGATTGAGCTTCCAGTTTTTCAATCCATGATTCAATTTGACACCCTACAAGCCTGTGAAGTAAAATATAACGTTTACTTCAAAGCAAATGGTATCAAGGAGGTTCGGTAATGACTTCACAATCTCGTGATGTGCTGAACCAATCTTTCCTGCAATCTTACCTGCTCCAGAGCCTAAACATGGCTCTGGGGGCTTTAATGCAGGGAGAAACCAGCTACACCAATTCTTTTAATATTATTATTCAAGAAGACGGCTTTATCTTTGTCCCTCGCCTACCGTGTGCTTATATCCTAGATGATGACTTGTACAAGAAAATCTTTCTGATTGCAAATGCTTCACTTTACCCACAATATACGCTTCTAAAACAAAACGCTACCTATTTTGTCCCTCTAGAAACAGATGACTTACACACTCAACGTGGATTATTTTTCCCTTGGAAAAAGGGAATTTCAGAACGTTTAGCCATTCCAGATTTGGATAAGTTTTCAGCTAGCTTGCCACAGAGGAAAATCCCTATCATGAAGCATTTTGAACTCAATTTAGATAAGGTTAATCACTGGGCTATTGCTGGAAATTCAGGTTCTGGGAAATCGTACGCTCTCACTTACTTCTTGAGTGTACTGAAGCATATGTCTGACTTGATTATCATTGACCCTAAATTTGATACCCCAAGTCGATGGGCAAGGGAAAATCACGTTGCTGTTATACACCCTGTTGAAAACCGTTCAAAATCAGATTTTGTCTCACAGGTCAATGAACAATTAAGTCAGTGTGCAACTCTCATTCAGAAACGACAAGCTATCTTGTATGATAATCCCAATCATCAATTTACCCATCTAACTATTGTTATTGATGAAGTCCTCGCTCTATCAGAGGGAGTCAATAAGAATATCAAAGAAGCCTTTTTCTCCCTACTCTCACAAATTGCCTTGTTAGGACGTGCTACAAAAATCCATCTATTTTTGGTAAGCCAGCGTTTTGACCACAATACCATTCCTATATCCGTAAGGGAACAACTAAACGTATTGATACAAATTGGAAATATCAATCATAAAACCACTCAATTCTTATTTCCAGACCTAGACCCAGAGGGTATTGTCATTCCAACAGGACATGGAACAGGCATCATTCAAGTTATCGACAATGAACACCCCTACCAAGTTCTGCCCCTACTCTGTCCAACCTACTACACTAAGCGAGGTATTTTATGACCACTAAAACCTACTTTATGAGAAGTTTCAATCTCATACTATACTTACTTCTATTTGCTCCTATCTGCTCTGCATTTGGTTGCTTATTCAATTTTCTTTCCGTCCAATTAGCCAACATCTCATTTGTCAACCTAGATACGGTTAAAAACATTACTGACACCATCAGTTCTGTAAGTCACGAATCAGCTCTTATTGCACTACTACTTGCCTTATTATTGGCTGGATTAGAGATAATACAACGGTTGAAAACAGATAGTTTTCGGAACTATATCCAATCTGTCTATCACACTTTCCTGTTGCGACACTTCCTGTTTCAGCGTGAACGAGTACAGAAGATAAGCAGCCTTGAACACCAGACCGTTACAACTATCAATCCAATCCATAACGGGTTTAACCGAGCTGTACGCAAGTGTATCGTAGATATACGAAAAGATGCTATTACTATATTTCTAAAAATTCCTAGAGACCAACAGGGGCAAAAACTCCTAAAGGATATGGAAGTACAACTGAAAGAAGAGGTTGTCAGCCAACACACAGACTATTATTTCTCTTCTCCTGTTCGAGTTCGTAACCAATTGTGGTTTATTGGTCAAAAGCGTTAATTCCTTGGGGCTGTGGCTTGCGTTAAGCAAAAGCCAGACAGCCCCCTTTTTATGTTCTTATCTATCATGACCTATTGGGGTTACTACGACCCCCAATAGGTCAATAATCAATAATCACAAAAAATTTAATTTTTTTCAAAAAAACTTTGCATCTGACCTGCCATTTCTCCTTAGTAGTAGAACCCAAAAGAAATGAGGTAACTGCCTATGGCAAAAGAACAGCGCTCAACCAAATGGACGTTTCTCTTCTACGAGGAAAGCGCACCTGAGAACTACTTGAATATATTAGAGGAACTCCATATTCCATTTATTCTTAGTCCTTGGCACGATAAGGACGTTAATAGACAGACGGGAGAGTTCAAGAAATCGCACAAACACGGTGCTTTCTTCTTTGATTCACTGAAAAGCTATTCACAAGTATCAAATATCATCAGTGACAAACTAAACGGTCCAGCACATGTGGAGGTAGTTATGTCTCCCACTGGTTTATTTGACTACTTTACCCATGCGGAAAATCCAGATAAGACCCCCTACAACATTGAAGATATTGAAGTCGGTTGTGGCTTTAATTTAGAAAAATTCTTGATGGAGATGAACTCCTCGGATTTTATACATGAAGTAGTCGATATTATCGAAGAGAACGACTTTACCGAATTTGAAGAATTGGTCTGGTATGCCCGAGCAAACAATACCAATTTATTAGGACTTATCATTGAACGTACATATTTCTTCGCCAAATACCTAGATTCACGAAGATACAATCCTAATCGACTCCATAATTCAAACACAGAGGAGAAAGAGAATAATGAATAACGAAAAATTAGAACAAATTGAACAATTATTGCAAACACTTATCAAACTCATTCAAATCAAAGAACAGAACATACCACTAAAGATAGTACAACAGCGAGAATTGCTAAAACAGTTAAATATCTCCCCAAACACACTAAAAACTTGGGAACAAAAAGGATTAAAAAGATTAGAACCTCCTATAGAGGGAACTCGAACCGTCTTCTATCTACTAGATGATATTATCAATTTTTTACAATCCTAATTCTAAAAATTTGTGCTAAAATAGTTTTATCTAAAAGAAAGAGTGGTAACTATTTTAGCCTACTTCAATATCCATGAAGAAAGGCAAATATGGAGACTGAAACAATTATTCATAATGGCAAAAAAGTCATTAAAAAAATCAAAAAAGATAAGTCCATCTCATACACTTTGAAGGGGGCATTTCTGGGAAAAGATATCAAAACTGGTAAGCAAGTCACTACTACCATTACAGCCAAGACACTAAAACAGTTAGATAGAGCAATCATTCAAGCACGACTAGAATTTGAAAGAAATGGCTCAACACGAGAAAAAGTTATCGTCATTGATACACTGGAAGATTTAGCTGAAGAATGGTTTAAATCATATAAGACATGGGTCAACTCGCATAATACTCTGAACAGAGTAAGAGGTTATCTTGATAATTATATTATCCCTAAATTTGGAGATTACAAACCAGATAAAATAGAATCTGCGGATATCCAGCTTTGGTTAAATGGTTTAGCAAAGAAATCAAAAGAGTCCATTGAATCTGGTATAAAGCGTGCTGATAAAGGTAGTGCTAAAGATTTTGGTGCTGTTATCCATAAGTTGAAAGATATTTTTGACTTTGGAATTACAAACTATGGACTAATCACTAATCCTGTTAGCTCTGTTAAGATACCACCTAAGCCAAAATCAAATAAGCAACGCATCATGGTATTACATGATGATAGTCTTGTAATATGGCTTAATTATCTTGAAAGTTTAGATAACAATAGAGCCAATCGTAGATTTAAGTTAATTTGTAATACTTTATTAGCCTCCGCTTTGCGAATAAATGAACTACTTGCATTGACGATTGATGACCTAGATTTTGAAAATTCTTCTATTAACGTCAGTAAAACATTGATGTGGAAAACTGCAAATAAAAAAGATGGGACAAAAGGGGAAGTTATCTGTAAAGCTACACCAAAAACTGATGCAGGAAATCGCTCTGTCCCTGTCCCTCTCCCCATAATAGAAAAACTCAGAGATTTCCACCACGAAATGAACAAGTATCTTGAATTGCATAACAGACATAGAACAAAACTGATTTTCCCTACAATCTATGGCAACTATATGTGTGATAGAAACGAGAGAACAACTCTTAAGAAAAGGTTAGTAGGTCTTGGATTACCAAACTATGGTTTCCATTTGTTCCGACATACTCATGCTTCAATGTTGCTCAACGCTGGCACAAATTGGAAAGAACTCCAAGTCAGAATGGGACATAAATCAATTTCAACTACAATGGATACTTACGCTGAATTAGCACCACAACGAAAGTTAGAAGCTGTGGGTATTTATCTTGAAAAGATTGCTGAACTAACGCGATAACTACTCTACCATTCACTCTACCTTTTATTATGTAGCATTCTAAAAACGTTGATGTACCAACGTTTCTAACAGCTAAAATAGAAATTATTTAACCTTTACAGAAGTTAAATAAGGGTTCACTACACGTCAGTAGACTTTAGAAACCTTGATTTAAAGCAATTCTTGAATTTCGAAATTTCACTACATTGCGATATAAATCAATCGAATCACTACCTTTTTCACTACCTTTTATGAAATAAGAAACTGATTCATTTATTTAAAAAGAAGAGGAATTTTAAAACGAATTCCTTTTTTTAATTTCTAAAACGGTAAAACACCCTTATTACTAACTGTCTTACACCTGTAACATTACTTTGATATAATAGAAATGGAGGTAAGCAAATGAAAAAATTTATCACCTTACTTTTAGTGTCTCTATCTACAATTCTATTAATTGCCTGTTCTAACCAATCAAGCAATTCTTTAGATGGCGAATACTACTGGATAAACGAAAGTAGAAATGAAGTTGCCTTTACCATTTCAGGTAACAAAGGAAATATCAATAAAGGGGAGGCTGATGCCTTTACAATTGATAAAGATAGTTCAACAATCGAACTGACTGGTTCCAATATCATAAACCGAAAAGAGAATTATACCTTCAAGAATGGCGTATTCACTGTAGATATTTCAGGAACGAAGCAGGACTATTACAAAAAGGATAGTGAAGCATATAAAGAAGCAGTGAAGAAATACGGCAACAAGTAAAACTCTCAAACTATTCGTTGTTCTTTATACAATAAAAACGCTGATTAGAGCGTTTTTTGTTGCCCTATTAACAGAGGAAAATTGGGCATAATTTATTTTTTAGTGCTTTTCAGGCTATATTTTGATCATTTGAGGAAAGCAACATTATTTTTAAGAATTTATCTGATAAGATAGGAGTATGAAAAATTTAAAAGAAGATAACATTCAAAAATCCTTATGGCACATCAAACGACATTGCGAGAATATAGAGAAAAATACTGATGTTCTTAGAAGAAAAATCGAACTCCTTCATCTGAAGGAAAGTGTCGAGATACTAAAGAGAGTTTTTAACGATAAGAAACCCTATCCGAATTTGGATAGGGAGGAAGTGTTTTAAAACATGTTTCACTATATTTTAGTCCAGATTCTATTTTTTGTAAGATCTGGTTTAATAAGCATGTATTTCAACCAGTTCCAAAAAGCTTTAGCTTCAGCATTACTAAAGATTCCGTTCAGATTTATTTTTTACTATACTTAATTAAGTTTTAGTTGAATGATGTCAATTTTAACTCCTAGTGTAAGCGAGTTTGTTATTTTAAATCTCGTTACTTTTATTAGCATTATATCATAAATTCGATTCAATCATTTTCTGTTTAAACGAACATTTTCAAAACTTTCCGTTATAAAGGACTTCACATGTTTAATAGTAGAGAAATAATTATCTGATATAATAGTAGCAAAGGAGAAATTCGTCATGAAAAAAATCCTATCACTTCTACTTCTTACCTTATCAGTTTTCCTTCTCATTTCTTATTCATCACAAGACAACCTAGATGGCAACTACTATTGAATTGATACCAAGAATGGTCTAAGAAATGAGTTGTCATTCTCTATCAAAGGTACTGAAGGTATGATTGAGAAGGGAGAGCACGATAAATTCACCATCAATAGTAAAAATAACACCTTTGAACTTTCTGGTGAAGAGGCTTAAGCTAAAAAAGTGACTTACAAACATTCTGACGGAGTCATCACTGTTGATATCAGCGGTACTGAACATGAGTATTATAAAAAAGTACTGATGCTTACGATTAAGCCATTAGGAAATATAATGAATTACAACAATAATTAAACCACTTCATATTTGAAGTGGTTTTTACTATATACATTCAGGAGGAATTACAATGAATTATAAAATTAAAAATGAAATTAAGAAAAAATATCCGATAGGTTCAATAATAAAACTAACAAAGATGGACGATCCATACGCTCCCCCGATTGGAACAATTGGTAAGATTGTTGGTATAGATGATATAGGTTCCCTTCTCATAAGATGGGAGAATGGTAGTTCTTTAAGAGTTACAGTTCCTGATGATAAAATTGAAATTGTTAAAAATTTCTAATATTGATTTTTAGTTTTTATTTTTTAACAAATTAATCTTAAGTTCCTTAGGAAATTTCGAACCGACCTCTATGACTTTTTTTAAATTTACTTTATGTTCAATAATCTTCAATCCATCAATAAAATTTTTATCTAGAGTTGTAAACTGTGATGTTCTAGGGTCATATATAATTTTTGTTTCCCTATCAATATGAACTGCGTGAGAATATACTGATGACGTTGGTAAAATCAAGCCATTTACTATACGTTTCCCCGGAAACTGTGATAACAAGTAATAATAATAAAATGCCTGTTTATAATTTAGTCCTTTTATTTTATCATCCTTTACATACTTTGAATCAAATAATAGAATTTCAGATTCATCGAATCTTATATGATCAAATTCAATTGAAAAACCGTTTCTCTCCTGAATAGCAAGCAATTGGCTATCTTCAACTTTTAATTTTTTATCTTTAAATGCAAATTTTTCTTTCAAATTCTTCTCGAAATTAATCATCCCACTTGAAGATACAGAAGAAAAATGCTCGTTTAAGTATATCGCAATCAATGCTTCCCAATAAAGTTCAAAATTCTTTGTCACTATCATTACTGGCGTATCATATGCTGAAAGCCAATCAAAATATTCAATTAGTGCATCAATTAGCTTTTTTTCTAAATCCTTAAATAATTTTTCTCTGATTCGTTGCAACTCAGTTTTACAGCGTTTAAAGTCATTAAAGATTGGATTCTTTATCTTGTGATCATAGGGTGTTAAAAAATCAAGATACTGTTGAAAGTGATTATATGTATTGCCTAAGACAAATTCCATACATTCACTTATAAAAGTACTGATATCAATCTTTTTTTCTAGTTGAAAAGGTAAAAATAAAATACCATTGTTTTGAACCACCTTCTGAGACTTTTGTACAGTTTTTTTCCAGTTAATTCTCCCAAAGTATCCAGAAAATTCCGATTTAATCTTTCTAGTATATAAACCATATTTCTTGTAAAACTCTTGGACTATCAAATAACTATCAATAGGTAAGTTATCTTCCTTTTTTCCTGTTATACTAGATTCACCTTTGACTATGATGCTCAATAAATCTTTCACATCAGCTACTATTTGTCCTTTTGTTAGAAGAGAATTACTGCCAAACTCTTCACGATTATAAAAATGTTTTGGAACTGAGATAATCACATCTTGTTTGTTCAAGACAATACCAACAAAAGAAATATAGCAACTTTCTCCTTGTCTACTAGTCAATCTTGACAACCTCTTATCCTTAACGAAGTTTTCAGAAATCTTTTCTCCGTCTTGTACCAAAATCATATTTTCTTTTCTTAACATTTATTATTTCCGTCTTTTCAGTATGGTTAATTCAATGAATAATTATCATAGCATTCCAAAAATTCTTCAGAAAAAATTTCCTCTGCCGGTGTTGTATCCAAGAATTTTTTGTATAACTTCGAAAAAGAATTAATTTTTGAATTATTATCATCTCCAACAAAAAATAAAGATGTCTCAGCAAACGATGCTCTTTCTATATCATCCCAAAGGTAATTCAGGAGTTTATTTTTTATCAATTCAAAGTTTTGAGTATTATCTGACGTAAATTGAATAAAAAATTGTCCTAATTGTTTATCTTCAGGCAAATTTAACTTTTCAACTATAAATTCATTTAAAGACATATAAAACTTAATCCAATTGAAAGACTTACCGCCTAGACTAAATTGATAGTCGTTCCGGTATATTTGATTTCCCTGAGCATTTGGTTGTGGTTCAAAAACTGGCTCCACCCCAACATAAACAAAATCAAATCTTCGTTTAAAAGCAGTGTCTAAAACATTTACATTTTGATCGCTTGTATTAACTGTCCCTAAAATGTGAAAATTTGGAGGCAATTTAACTTTTGAGTCCGGTAATGCGATTATATCTTTAGCTATTAATTCATTATTGATGAAATATTTACTGTAGCCAGTATTCATTCCTTTGGTTTCTCTATCCAATAATTGGAAGATATCTCCAAAAATTGCAGCACTGTCTCCTCGTGACATTTCTTCGATAACCAAGTAGACATCTTCAGATAAATTCATATACGCTTTTTCCAAAGCTTGAGTAAAAATACCTTTACTAAAATCATACGTTATCGTATTCTGTCCACCAGGTTGCTGACTAGGAATTACTTTTGGGAGTAGTTGCCCAATAAAGTCAGTATAGGTAAAATCACTATAAAATGTTATCCTAAAAACATTAGCATCATCAACATTTTTTAAGATTTTGCTATCTATCTCATAACTCTTCCCCGTCCCAGGAGCTCCAAAAAATATCTTTTGCATCTTACTTCTCCAATTCTCAAAATTTATTCAAATAAATATTCAATTCAGAAAACTCATTTGCCGTCAATTGAGAGCTATCTACTGTGTATTCTTTATTTTTAGCAATATAACAAATAGGCAATATTCTAGGCAGGTATCTATAAATCTCAGCACTTGGGTTTGTACTTCGAGTAACTTTCTGTGGTAGCAATGTTACTGTTTTATTAGCGGAATTTATCATAAAAAATCCATTGCTATTATTTTCAGAAACAAAAGCGTCATATTTATCAATATCCAACAAAGACTCAAGTGGTTCATTATTGGGAATGACGTCCAAATAGTTTCGATCAAATAAATCAAGATAATTAAAATTCAATAACATGTTGCAGACAACAGCCTTCTTAAATGAAGATTGTCCTACTCGAGGAGTTGTATTTAAATTCACAATAAAAACAGGCGTATTGTTATAATATAAGTTTTTATTATTTAGAATTCCTCTATTTATCCCAATCATTGTCGGCCATATATTACGGGTCATTAAATCATTTCCAGAATTAGAAGTTGGGTCAACATAAAAAAACAAACCTAAAACATTTTTCTTTTCATCTTCTAAATAACCTGCAAAAATACTTCTATTCCCATTGTTGTTTAAAACTGATTTGATATTATTCTCATCATCAAAACGATGAGATATTATATTTAATTTTAAAAATTTAGAATTTAAACTATCAATCATTTGTTTTATTAAGTCAGATGTATTTGCAATCCCTAGATTCGTCCATTCCTGAGGGGGGACTGCAATATTATCAAGTTTGTTTTTTAACTCATTCGGCAAAACTAATTTGTGTTCCATAGTTTCTCACTTAAAATTTTTTATTATTACTTCTTCTTTAGCATATCGCCATCCAGAAGTTCCTGCACTAATGACAGAGCAATTATGCTCAGTAAGCCAATTTTCTAATAAGTGATTTACTTTATCTTTATGTTTGATCACATTTGACAAAATAAACTTATATCCGGCTTTATCTAATCTACTTAAATAATTTAGTAATTCTGTTTCTTGTTCTGCATCCCAGCCTTTAATTCCTCTTTTACCATCATTGTATGATGCATTCGTCAAAAAATAAGGAGGGTCAAAATAAAAGATTGTATCTATTGGAAATTCATGAAAATCTATTTCCGTAAAATCTTTATTATATAATGTCACATTTTTTGTCTTTGTAGAAAATGATTCGATTCTTTTTATCATATCCTCACTAAAACCTGCGACTCCCACTGGAGTGTTGAATTGATGATTACTATTGAATCTAATCATATTTTGGAAAGAGTACAAATGTAAAACATATAATTTTTCAACTGTTTGATTTAGGTTGTACGAGTTTCTTAACTCTAGATACGCTTCTTTCCCACCTTTTGTAAGTGAATAAAATTCTATAGTATTTTTTATTGAAGAAATTATGTCACTTCTTTTTTCTTTCAGTAACCAGTTCATCAATTGAAAAATATACGTATTAATCTCATTATAATAAACGTGCTCAGTAGCAACAACATTTGCTCCTACATTAAATGCACCACCCATCATATCAACAAATACTTCTACATGCTTAGGTAGTTCTTTAGTAATCGATGAAATTAACTTATCCTTACTTCCTGAATAATTTAGAGGTGATTTATTTACTGTATTATCTTTTTTGAAATATATAATTACTTCTTTAAGCTTCTTCCCCCCACCCTTATTACTTGAACGGTGATTCTTATATTCCTTATATCCTTGATACTCTATAAAAACCTCACCATCAATAGCAAATTTCTTTGCTAGATTGACTAATTCATCAATAGAAACCAACCCTTGGGTACTATAACTAACTAAAATATGCTTGAATTGAATTTGTCTAAATAGATCTTCAAATTCAACTAGTGCATCTTTTTTTCGTGCATACAGAGAGTTTTGGTCCCCTCTATCTCGCTTTCCTCCAACTCCTTTTATAGATGGGAAATCATACTTTGCAATTGTTTCAAGCATATGATACGCTGAAACATATTGAGTAACAGTATAGGGTGGATCAATGTAAGCAATATCACCTTTAATTTTTCTGACTAAAGAATTCGTATTCTCTCGAAAAATCATATTTTCTTTAATTGACGTACTACGCTCAATTTCTAAGGGCAATATCACAAAGTCATTTTGTGACCTTCTTTCCCAAAATTTGAAGAAAGCCTCAAAAGTTCCAGAAGTGTTTGCAACTTTAGTAACACTCTCAAGTAAAGATGCTAATAAGAAATAGTACTCTGCATTATTTAATAGTTCTTCTAAAAGAAGTTCTTCTATTTTAATTCTTATACCATCAATTTTAATAGCATTTTTTTCAGAAAAAAAATAACGTTCCCCAACAGGTGAATAATTATTATATATAAAGTAGTAATCAGTTGGACTGAAAAATAACTCGTTCAACCAGCTAAAAATTTCTTTATTATACTTCTTCCTAAACTTCTGGAATTTCGGCGGTGTGGCATTAAGTAATTTTGCTTTATTAATAACGTAGGAAAAATATAAAAAATCGTTAGAAATAACTTGATAGTCTTGTTTAAAATGATCTCCTACCGTTCCCGTTCCAGCAAATAAATCTGCAAATGTCTCACCTTCTATATTGTATTTCTTGATAACTGAATCAATAAATGGTAACAACTTAGTCTTGTTCCCAAGATATCTCATACTCTATGTTCTCTCTTCTATTTAGCTTTCTTAATTATATCATTTATCCAATAATTTTTAAAACTTAACAAATAAGACTCGAAAATAATCAAAAATTTTCACCATATCTTTGGAATTTACTCCTCTAACGGAACAAAGTTTCCGACAATTTTTCCGACAATGCGAGGATCATCGTCATAAGGAGCGAATTTATCTTTGTATTTCTTGTTGATGGAAACGAGGCGCAAGCCGTCTTCTTCCAAGTAGACACGCTTGATATAGGTCTGCTCATTCCAAACAACTGCATAAACTGCTCCGTCATAATCAAAGCCTGTCTCACGAATAAGGGCAACGGAACCATTCGGATATTTAGGCTCCATAGAGTCCCCTGAAACCCAAGAAGCGAAATCATGTCCCAGCTCCTCATCATAATAAACCGTATCGTATTCTTTTTCTCCATAAATAGTGGCGCCAAGACCAGCAGACATTTCTTCATAGACCTGATATTCATAGCGTGGCTCAGCAATAGAGACCACTTTCTTATTTTGCTCTTCTGCGACTAAGTCACGAGCATAAGATACAACTTGTTCTTTTCCTTTGGGTGAGAGGACATTATAAAGTCTGACAATCTCTATCTCAGTGAAATAGCCTTTTGGGACACTCAGAATCTTTTCTAGTAAAGCTACTTTCTCAGTAGAAGGTTCTTTAACTCCACGTTCCCAAGCAGAATAGGCTTGATAGCTAATTCCTAGTTTATCTGCAATATCTTTTTGTGTTAGTTTTAGCTCTTTCCTCCGAGCTTTTAATTTTTCTGGTTGATACATGATTCACCTCACATGACTAATAATTCTAAATTTGCCTTTCTTCTAGCTTCTGTCTCTGATAGTTTGTTGCTATCCCACACATAGGCTAAAGATTTTCCCTTATTGTAAACAAGCCACACCTTGAATTTCTTTACTGCTCTAATCTCGTCCCACCTTGTCTGGTCAAGCAATTCTGGTAATTCTTGACTCGTCACGAAATTGGTTTGTTTCAATCTCTTTTTTAGCCGTGCTATAAGAGAGGGTTGATATTGATTGAACTCTTCAATCAATATTTCTTTCAGTTGATGAAAGTAATGGTGAAGGGATGCGTTTTGACCGTCTAGGTATTCATCTACTGCCTGCTTGATGGCTAACTCAGTACCCATTTTGTAAACTCTCAACAAGTCAATCAGTCGGAAATGAAGTGCCTGCTTTGAAACTTCTAAATCCTCTTTGACCTTTTGGAAAGAATAACAAGCGTAGTAAATCTTGGATAGTAACACTATATCAGGCATGAGTACAATAGCTGAAAATACATTGGCTTCTCGCTCTAGAATCGATTCTTTATTATCCACCGACTCTGTAAAATAAGAGCCATCATGCTTCAAAATGAAGTGCCCTAATTCATGACATAAGGTAAAGTGACGCTTGACTACAGGATTGTCTTGCTCATAGGAAAAACTCGTTCCTAGTTCATCAATAACCGTCAACCCTTCAATTTTATGGTTTGAAAAGTGATGAGCGATGACTTGAATCTGATTCACATCAATACAATGGTCAAAATAGTAGCGAAAGTGATAGTTCAGGGTTGAAATTTCTTCCTCTTTCATATAGGGATAAAGGACTTGTTTTGTGATTTCACTTACTCTTGAATACAATTCATCCAACGAACAGTACCTCCTTTAAATCACAATTTTCAAAACTAAACCAAATTGGTTGAGTATATTGTATAAAAAATGTGGACGATTGTCCACTGAAAATAAGTTAAAGAATTATTTCATTAATCTTTAATAAATTGATAATTCTCCATTTAATTCACTATCAATTTCATTCCTTAACAATTGGTCAAATTTTTCTGGATGAATTTCAATGGTTTCATTAGTTAGATTCAAGTATTTTTCTGATAAACAATCCTTCTTATGAACTATTTCTTTATGCTTTATTTTTAATTTTCTATTTTCTTCATAAAATTTCTTTATCACTTCAGTAACTAGAAATTTTTGTTTACAATTCGGACATTCAAGAACGTAAGCTATTTCTGTGCTCTCGTTTTTCTTAATCATCTTTTTATTATAATACATTAACTTAAAGTTAAAAATTAAATCTACTTCAAGCTCTATTATTTTCAATGCTAAAGAAATAAAATTATTATGTTCTTGTTTATCTATAATTGAGCCATTGATTCTAAATGTTCTCTTGATTGGTTTATTGTTATCGAATGAATAACCATGACTATATCTTGAAAAAATTGACTGATAATGGGTTACATAATTACGCAAAATTTTCAAAGATTGTAGCTCTTTACTATGAATTATTGCCTTAATATCATCAAAATACTCGTTCGAACTATAATTTGATTCTAAACTTCGATATACCTCTTCAAGCGTTACTGCCCTACTGCCTTTTAAATTATCGACTCCATTAATTGCTTGTTTAACTATGCCATAATCTCCATAAATATCAAATATAGGAGTAATATTTTTTCTCAAAGGAACTAATTCTAAGTCATAGAAGCTATTTAATATTTGTGCATATAAATCTAAGAATGAAGCTAGGAGTCTGATTAATATATTAGAGTGGAAACGTTGTTCATTAATATCGTTGCTATAAGATGCTCTAACCAAACAATAGAGTATCTCCTCATACATATAATTTTCCAATTGATAATCAAAACCATCAAAGAGTGAATTAGGATTGAAATCACTAACCTTAAGACTTTTCTTTAAATAATTCTCAATGTCTTTTTTTAAAAAATTGTACTTTCTATTAATTTTTAAACGATTGAAAATACCCATTATTTATCCCCATTAAATAACTTCTTCCGTTCTTCCATAAACTCAATCAACTCCTTCTTGAAGATCTCTTTTTCTTCTTCAGTCAGTCCCTTTGAGTTCATACGGAAAAGCAATTCAATATTGTCTAATTCATCTGATTTTTCTTCTGAGTTTCCAACTAAATAGTCAACTGACACATTTAAAACTTGTGCAATCTTAACAAGATTTTCTTGTGTTGGTTTTTTTACTCCACGTTCCCATGAAGCATATGCTTGTTGGGAAATATCTAGTTTTTCAGCTATTTGAGCCTGTGTTAGTTTTACTTGTTTCCTTAGTGTTTTCAAGCGTTCTGCGAATTCCATATGTGACCTCAAAAAAATATTTTAAAATTTTGCAGAAAACCGTTGACATTTACAACTAATGGTTGTATAATATAATCAACAACTGATAGTTGTATAGCGGTTGAAAATAATAACCTTATCTTCAAGGCTAAATCACGATCATTGACAATTAAATAAAAAGTGCGTCTGACAACCAGAGGACTGATTGCCAAAACTACACTAAACTTCGTACCTTTATTGTAAACGTTTTGGAAAGAAAAGTCAAGTCTGTTTGATGGTTGAAGTGAAGATTTAAAAACATTTTTTGTGGGCTTCCACGCATTTCGGACTTTCGCACTTTTCCGAATAGTAAAGTGAACTGGCTTCGCCAAAGGGCGTAAGAGAATCTTAAGGGTATGACAATGACTACCTGATGAGATTGGCTGGGCAAGCGATGGTAATTGATGCAATGCACCTTGCTAAACGTTGCCACCGTGAAGGAGGAATCCTTCAACCAAATAACTTTTCTCTACTGCTGTCTATCTAATTTACTAGATAGATTTACTTTAGCTACTAAGTCCATTTTCTTAGTAGCTTTTTACTTTTACAATAAAGGAGAACATATGACTAACTTTTTTCGCACAACAATGTGAACGAATCTATAAAAACTACATTTTCACCTATGATATCTTTTCCTCATCGGAACAACTCCAGGGGCAACTCTATCATCAAGCCCAAAAGGATTTAGATAAACTTGCCAATCAATCACTGCTTACTGGCTTTGCTCAGGGTGAAGTACAATTTTATACAAGAATGTTTAAACGAAAACTTTTTACTCATTACTATTCAAGAGTGAAGCAACTAGCTTAACTCTTTTTATTTTACACTCAGAAAGGAAACACTTATGATCCCAGAAACACTTGTTATGCTACCAGAATTTATCGGCACTGCTTACTACGAAAAATTAGGCAATGCGCCACGTTATGTCTTCGGAAAAGAAGGCAAATACCAACGCCACGTGCTAAACAATGAACAACACGGAGCCTTCCACGTAATCACACCAGCTTCTGCTACCGTCTTTCCAGAAGATGCTCTAGTCGAAGTGGTCAATCCCATTTTCCTCGCAGATACTTCCCTAAACGGAAATTCTGTTGCCCCAGCACTTAATGTATTTGCTGAAAAACTGGTTTTAAAAAAATAAGAAAGAATAGGAGAAAACATACATGGCTAAAATTGGATTAAACTACGGAGAAAAACTTCAAATTGCAGATAAAACCTATCGGGTTATTTCAGAAGGTCTTAATATTCCTCAAGTCTTTGGAAAACTGACTTTCCGAGGGATTGAAGGAACAGATACCATCTATGAAATTGACCGTTCCCAACGCAATCCTGACGGCTCCTACGTTCAGGTTAATACGGGGGAAATTCGGGGTGTTGTGGTAGGGATTCATTCTTCAGTCCAACATGAAACCCTCTTTTTCACTATTGCCGATATGGCGGAGTCAGAAATCGAAGACTTGGGACTCAAATACCGCGAGGAAGTCGAGCTAGAAGACATTGTCGTAACTCATACTCATGTTAACCGAAATGATATCTACAAGCTCTTTGCTTCTAAGATTAAGAAAAAAGGGGCAAGTCCTAAAGACTCTAAACCCGTAGAAAACAAGAAAGAAAACTAGGAGGTGACACATGAAACTCTTTACCTATCGTGGACAAAGAGTTCAAGTCTATCATCGACATATCAAGGCAATCACTTGGTTTATCTTGTGGTCGCCTTTTTTATTTGCCTTAGCTTATTATGTCTATCAACACCACTTGGAACTACAAGCCCAACCCCTTCCCACAACCTACTACTTAGTTACCTTTGCCTTACTATCCGCTCTCATTTCTCAAATCCTGAATTGGCTTTGCTACGAAAAACTACTCGCTTTTCAAAAACTCAATAGCTTACGAATTCTTTCTCGTTTCCTCTTAGAAAACAATCTCTATCTAGTCAAAAAAATTAAACGAGAGAAAAGGATAATAGATAAAATTAGACTTCCTCAAGTTTATCTCAAACAATCCCGTTATGGTTTGGAAGTGAGTTTTATCCTAGAAGGAAATAAGTTTCAAGATCGATTTCTCAATCTTGGGGCAACACTTGAAGTCATGTTTAATGGTGATTTTCGAAACAAGACCTTTGATAAACGGTTTATTAAGTACGATATCGCCATTAACCGCATTGATAGCCGAATTGGCATTGACCAAGTAGTGGTCAAGGGTTCAAAACTCCAACTTATGAAAGATGTTGTTTGGGACTTCATCGAAGAACCACACTTACTGATTGGTGGAGGTACAGGAGGAGGGAAGACAATTCTTCTCATGTCCATCATCTATGCTCTTGCTAAGGTTGGTTTTATTGATATTTGTGATCCGAAAAACTCAGATCTATCTGGTTTGAAAAAAATCCCTGTCTTTCATGGTCGAGTCTTTACCAGTAAGGAAGATATTATCCAGTGCTTTAGAGAAAACGTGGAGTTCATGGAGAAACGCTATGAACTCATGTCTACCTCTCCTAAATTTCAAGCTGGTAAGAACTTTACGTATTACGGGATGAAGCCTAAATTCATTCTAGTAGATGAATGGGCAGCCCTCATCGCTAAAATCGAACGTGATTATAGCCTACAAGCTGAAGTCACTGAATACCTGACCCAATTAGTCCTAGAAGGTCGTCAAGCTGGAGTTTATGTGATTTTTGCTATGCAACGTCCTGACGGGGAATTTGTCAAAACAGCTCTTCGGGATAACTTTATGAAGCGCCTCTCAGTCGGTCATTTAGAATCAACAGGTTATGACATGATGTTTGGAGATGCTAATAAAACCAAAGAGTTCAAAAAACTGGATGAAATCAATGGCGTTAAGGTCAAGGGACGGGGCTATATCGCAAACAACGGAGACCTGGCTGGTGAGTTTTTCTCACCTTATGTACCCTTAGACCAGGGCTTTTCTTTCTATGAGGCCTACTCGCAAATTCCCATTTTAGAATTTGAAGGAGAAGAGTTTTCTGTCTTTAAAGACTATGAAACACAAGTTCTAACAGAAGATTTGATAGAGGAGGTAGAACAGTTAGAAAACCGTGTCAACCAACGACCACTAAAAGATTTTGCGGAAGAGCAGGAACTAAAAGTCGCAACGCTTCGAAAGATTATCTATCTCTTAGAAGAACAAGGAATTAATTTTGACCGTTCTGACTCGGCTATTTTGGTGACTCCTCTTCAAGAAGAACTCCTTTTAGAAACTCTGGTTCACTTTGAAGAGGGCGGACGAAAATCATATGCCAAAGCCGTGCAGATGGCACTTAGTCATCAGGAACTAGGACAAGGGCAAGGGCAAGCCTGACGACAAGTCAGGCGCAGACCGTAGCCCGAAGTTCCTAGTTTCTGATGATGAAACCCCCGATTTCTAATAGGGGGGTTACATTTGGCAAAATGGCAAAGTCCAACCCTCCTCATTCCTTGTGGGAGTTGGGATTGCGAATTTTAGAAAGTGTGTCACTTTGGCAAAAAAAGTGTGTCACTCATAAAAAAGGAGGTGTCCCCATGAATGGATAAAATCAGCCCATTCAATCTTAAGAAATTTCGTCAAGAAACAGGTATGAGCCAAAAACAATTTGCAGAAGCGGTTGACCTACCTACTAGAACCTATCGCTCCTACGAAGCTGGCGAAAGAGGATTGAGCATTGAAAAATTCCGTGACCTAAAAGCCAAACTAGGCTTTCATAGAGAGCATGAAAAACAAAGTTTGCGTGCTCGAATTGACTACTTGCGAATCTCTTTTCCTGCTCTACGTGACTTAGAGTCTTTTTGTGAAAACTTTCTCTTCTGTCATCTGAGCGAATTTAGCGCTCAAGAAACACGTCTCATGAACTTCACCCATCTTTGGCAACGAGGCAATATCTGGATTTTTGATTTCTTTGATAAAGCAGAAACCAAAGACTACCAATCCTGTCTCCAACTATCAGGGCAAGGGTGCCGTGAGTTGGAAGTACTCCTAGAATACAAAGGCATTACCTGGCAAACCTTCCTTCAAAATCTCCTCTATGCTTATGAGGATTGCCGAATTAAAAGGTTAGATATCGCTCTAGATGAGATCTACAAGGGTTTTGGAAAAGAAGACCAGCAGATTCACCTACCTAAGTTGATTGAGAAGCTCTACGCAAAAGAAATTGTCCTCAATACCTTTCGAAAATGGAATGTAACAGGGGGAGGTTCTTTTATTGATAATGAGGATATGGAAGCCAATCACGGTTTATCTCTCTACTTTGGCTCAAGGCAAAGCCAACTCTACTTTAACTTTTATGAGAAACGCTATGAACTAGCCCGTCAAGAAAATATCTCCTTGGAAGAATCCTTGGAGATTTTTGGTATTTGGAATCGCTACGAACTTCGCTTTTCAGACCAGAAAGCACATGGAGCTATCGAGGAATACATTAACGGTGTAGACCTTGGGGAAATCGCCCGTGGGGTTATCAATCATGAAATGCAAGTCTATGATGGAATCAATCAATTTGGAGCTTATAAACCTGATCAGAAATGGCAACAACTTTTTGGTGGGGTAGAACCCTTGAAACTCTCAACCAGTCCCCAACCCTACTCTATTGAACGAACCATCCGCTGGCTGACCTATCAAGTAGCAAACTCTCTAGCCTTAGTCTCAGAGGCAGATCGAATCATGCAAACAGAGTACATGAAGATGATTCAGAATAGCGGTGAAATTACAGATCGTGGGAAGGCAATGTTAAAACTACTCAAAGCGAGTAAACATTATGAATATTAGAAAGGAAAACAACCTATGGAATACAAAGTTGAGATTAATTCACTAGAAAACTTTAAAGCTTGGTCAGGCGGATTAACAACCCTAAACACTGTTCGTGAACGTGGAGGATTGGATACCCTCACCATTATTTGTGAAGATATCTTCTGTGGAGATACCCCAACGGAAACTCAAATCAATGATTGGCTCTGGTTTGATTCTGATTTTATCTTCCAAGCACTTGGCTATGATGATCTTCTAGAGGCTTCTTAAATTGCTTAAGAAAATCTATCAAGCAGACTTCTTTCTCTTACCTGACAAAGAGTTTTGGCATTTCTACATTCTTTTAAGAAAAGGAAAGGAGTTCTACTATGAATGTGCTGGAAGATGCACCGAAAAGGAGCCAAATTCTAGAGGCGTCTATGACTATGAACATGCTTGCTTCACGATAGAGGGACAAGTTCTTTCCCTCAATCAAAAGATGCGTCCCTCACTGCTTGCTTACATCCAACAAACCATCAAGCAAAATCAAGAACAGTTTAGAAAGGAAATCGAAATGGCAACAAAAACAACCTTCACCCGACAAGTAGAACAAGTCGCTAATGAATTAGGAGAATTACTCAAAAAGAAAGATTACAAAGAATCTTGGACAAAAGCATGTGAATTAAATAGCTTGCTGAAAAAAGAGGAAGCAAAGACTTTAGCTCCCCAATTACTGGAACAACTCCAATACGAGCTAAAAGGCTATTACTTTATCAATTCAGAAATGGAAAAGCTTAATAAACGATTCTATGCAAAGGGGATCAAACTTATTGAGTTAGCTCAAGTGTAACAGGAGGAACTATGGACAATTTAAAATCCTATCTCTTAAAGGTGAGGCAATTTCTAGAACAATTTAAAAAGGTTGAACAGAAAAAGAAACCTCCAAAACTTAAAATCCTCACCAAAAAACAAGTTAATCTTGCCGTAGTTGGCGGAACTTGCTGCCTTCTCTTGATTGGACTCATGGGCTCCTTTCGAGCTATCACTCTATCCAATCAGGTTTCAAGTCTTAAAACAAGCATTGAAAACTTTGAAAAGGAAAAATCAGACGCCCCTTCAACTACTAGGCAATATGACTACCGTCTACAATACTACCTGAATGATTTTGTTTATGCTTACTTTACCCTTTCACAAGAACATAGCAAACAAACCGAACAAATTAATCATCTGAATTCCTTTTATGGTGCCCTTCCTGACACCAAGTCACAAGGGCAAGTCCGAAACCCTAGCGAGGTGATTTATTCGCAACTCGTCACTGTAACTGATAAAGTGGCAACCTACCGTGTCAAATACAAGGAATGGATCAAAAAGGACAACAACACCGAGAAAAAGGAAATCACAACAGGATTTAATATTCCTTTTGAGGAAGTCAGTGGTAAATATCGTATCGCTGGTCTACCTTGGTTTTCAAGTCTTGACTCCTCACAAGCAACTCCATCTTCAAAAGACGAGCAATTATCCCTGTCAGCAACCGATCGTCTATCGGAGGATGAACACAAGAAAATAGACAAGTTTTTAACTATCTTTTTCACCAACTACACTACAAATCAAGACAATCTGAATTTGATTGCTAAAGATGTTTCTGTAGTCGCAAATACTACCTTTAAAAGTATTGACTACACCTATCTAAAAGAAGATGGGGAAAAGCTCATCGCAACTGTTCAAGTTACTTTTGAAGTAGGGGCTTCAACTCATTCAGAGAATTTCACTCTCACTCTTACTCAAAATAACGGGACTTACTTTGTAGATGAGTTAGCTCACACCATCCCTATTAACTACGCAAAACAAGAAAAATAAAGGAGAACAACATGAACACAGAAAATCTACGAGCATTCCTACAAGGAGATGCTGTTTGGGTACTAGGAGCAATTGCCGTCCTACTTGCAGTTAAAGCTTGGCGCAACAGCTCCTGGATTCAACTTTTTTCAGTAGTTTGCTTTTATGCTACCATTGTCTCAATCACAAAAGGACAAGACATTCTAAAAGCATTTGGCTGGTTCCTTCGCCTCTTTGGGATTGAAACAGGACTCTAACCATGAAAGATGAAAAGCTATATGATTACGCCAAGGGGCTTAACGCTCCTTATTGGATTCAAGAGATTAAAACAAAGAAGGGTACTCGCATTTGGTACTTTGCTACACCCATGCAACTATCCTTTTTTATAGTCTTTATCTTCATCTTTGTAGCCATGCTACTCTTTGGTGGTTTTATTCTTGTACCTCTAGCTAAAGCCACTCACTCGATTTCGTTAATTCTCTACTGGTTTATCCCTTATAAGCTAGCAAAGTTTTATACAGAATACGAACCACATGGAAAGAAAATGCATCTCTTTCTAGCAGATTACCTAATCTACTGTTGGGATTTTAAACTTAACAAAAAAGCAATCTACCATGAAGATCGTATTGAACCAGTTGAAGAAATTGTATTCGAAAAAACAAACCTCTAGAAAGGAGGATCTATGTCTTTAACACTAACTTATCCCATCCTACAAACTCATGACAATCTTGTCTTGAAACGGGATCGGTCAGTAATGGCTTACTACCGTATTCCGAATACCCCAATTACCATAACGGATGACGGACGAAAAAATAAGCATAAATTAACCGTTGCTCAAATGATGAAGAAACTTCAAAAAAATCAATATTTTGAGGTTTCCCTCATTCCTAAGGACTATCTTCTAGAGGAAAAATTAAAGGACTTCTCAGAAGCACTAGCAGATGATAGTAGAGAGCTCGGTGAAGAACTCCTCCTCTACACCGTTGACCATTTAACAAATGAAATGGAAATCCCTTATCAATTTGATTGGGTGATTGGAGTTAACCTAAGAAAACAAAATCATGGACAAACAATCAAAGAATTAGCCCTTGAAAGCCTAACTGATTTTTCCGAAAAAATCGCTCAGGGGTTTGGCTACGAATATGAACTCGCTGAAAACTGGTATGAGGACTACCGTGCAGATGAGTTTACCATTTACCAAGCCCTCGCTCCCTTACGAGCAAAAGCTTTATCGGATGAGGAATTGTTCTACTATCAACGGATGCAATATCTCCGCTATATTCCCCACTACAAAAAGGAAGTCCTCGCCAATCGTTCCCAATTTAACATCACGGATACTCTAATCAAAGTCACCAAGGGTGGCTTTTTAAAACTAGAAAGTCCTTATGGTTCTTCTTTTGTTACCATTCTTCCTGTTGGAAAATTTCCCATTCAGTTTAACGGCTTTCATCTAGGAGAATTTGTCCAACGGCTTAACTTCCCAGTTGAATTGCGTATTAAGGCAGAATTTATTGATAACAATAAAATCAAAGGGAAAATGGGACGATCCAATACCCGCTATCGCAATATTATGGAAGAGGCAGAAAATACTGATACTGTTCAACAAGATAAAATCATCATGGGGTCACTTTCTCTGAAAGACTTGATGAAGAAGGTAGGAAATAAAGAAAATATCATCGAATATGGAGCTTATCTTATTGTCTCTGCCTCCAGCATTGGACAACTACGACAACGTAGACAAGTAGTTCTCAATTACTTTGACGATATGGGCGTTGAAATCAGTGAAGCTAGCCAAGATGCACCCTACCTTTTTCAAGCCCTCCTCTATGGTCAGCATCTTCAAAAGAAAACGAGAACTTGGACTCATATGGTAACTCCTCGTGGTTTCTCAGAACTGATGCCCTTTACCAATAGCTCTTCAGGAAATCGGATTGGCTGGTATATCGGACGAGTAGACAACTGGACAGGGCGTTGGGATTCGATTGAAAAAGCTATCGAATCCTCCAAAAACATTGTTCTATATAATGCCACTGTCGGAAACAAAGAGGATATCGCTGGTAAAGTCACCAAGAATCCACACATCATCATCACAGGTGCTACAGGACAAGGGAAATCCTTCTTGGCTCAGATTATTTTCTTAAGCGTTGCCCTGCAAGATGTCAAAACCCTCTACATTGATCCGAAACGAGAGCTCAGAAATCACTACCAACAAGTGATTCACTCGCCAGAATTTGCAAATCTATATCCTAAACGTAAGAAACAGATTGAGGCATTTAACTTTGTCACTCTTGATAGTTCGCTACCTTCTAACCATGGCGTTTTGGATCCTATCGTCGTTCTTGAGAAAGAACAGGCAGTCGAAGTCGCAAAAAATATGTTGGAATTTCTCCTGCAAGCCGTAGATGATGTTACCATGGATCAAAAAACAGCCATTACAGAGGCTATAAACATCATTGCAGAGAAAAGAGAACAAGGTCAAGCTGTTGGATTTAAACAGGTCTTAGAACGCTTGAAAATGGACGAGAAGGACGACATTGCTTCTGTTGGACGTTATCTAACTTCTATTGTCACGAATTCCATCTTGGAACTTGCCTTTTCAGATGGAACCACTCAAGGACTCAACTATGATTCCCGAGTCACCATTCTAGAAGTTAACAACCTTAAACTGCCTAAAGATAATTCCACAAAGATTTCCGATCACGAAAGAAATTCTATTGCTCTCATGTTTGCGCTTGGTGCCTTTTGTACTCACTTTGGAGAGCGCAATGAAAATGAGGATACCATCGAATTTTTCGATGAAGCATGGATTCTGATGAAATCCGCAGAAGGAAAAGCCGTTATAAAAAACATGAGACGTATTGGGCGTTCAAAAAATAATACCCTTGCTCTCATTACTCAATCTGTACATGATGCTGAAAATGACGATGACACAACGGGCTTTGGAACCATATTTGCCTTTTACGAAAAGTCAGAAAGAGAAGATATTCTTCGTCATGTCAACCTAGAAGACAACGAACAAAACCTAGAATGGATTGATAATATGATTTCAGGGCAATGCCTCTACTATGACGTCTATGGCAACCTCAACATGATTTCTGTTCACAATCTTTTTGAAGATATTGATATGCTACTAAAACCTATGAAAGCAACAGTTTCTTCAAGTCTTGAAAATAAATACGCTAGTTAGGAGGTGAAACCATGCAAGAAGCTTTTGAGAAATTAAAAGGCGTTGATATTTTCTCGCTCAAGTCCTATATGGAGCCAACTGGATTCGGTTCCTTTAACGGTGCATGGGTAATGATTAATGAAATCTTCGTCAATTTTTTCTTTTTCCTGCTCAATGCCATTGTCGGTTTCTTCTCTCTTCTAATTCGTATCTTAGAACAAGTAGATCTCTACTCCGCCTACAAGACCTATGTCTTTAACGGTGCAAGTTCTATCTGGGAAGGATTCACGGCTTCAACCACTAACGGAGTTGGAAAAGATTCCCTCATTTCAATGTCTCTACTTATTCTTGGGATTTATCTATTTTATCAATACTTCTTTTCTAAAGGGAGTTTCTCAAGAACAGTAATTCATGTCTGTTTAGTAATTCTCTTAGGATTTAGCTACTTTGGAACAATCGCAGGAACTTCAGGCGGACTTTATCTGCTTGATACCATCCACAATGTTTCAAAAGATGTCTCCTCAAAAATTTCCAAAATTGAAGTCAACTATGATAAAGATAAGTCTATCAAAATTGGCGATTCAATGGCTGATAGCTATATTGCTGAAACTTCCTATAAAGCCTATATCTTTGTGAACACTGGGCAAGAAAACGGCAAATACAGGAATAGTCAGGATGGAAAAGAAGAGGAATTTGATAATAGTAAAGTATTAGGTACTTCTGATTCAAACGGAAACTTTACAGCAGTTAAAGCGAAAGAGCGCTCTGACTATCTAGATAAAATCGGAAATGGTGCTAATGAAGATGGCGAAAAGAACCGCTGGGTCTCTGCAATGCCTGACTTCATCTTTATTCGTATGTTTTATATCATCTTTAAAATTGTAGAAGCCATTGTTTTAGCTATCCCAGTTATATTGATTCAAATTCTAAATATCCTAGCTCAAGTTCTAGTTCTTATGATGATTTTATTATTCCCAATTGCTCTTCTTGTTTCCTTTATTCCTCGGATGCAGGATTTAATTTTTGGAGTTCTTAAAGTCATGTTTTCAGGCTTAGCCTTTCCAGCGATTACTAGCCTCTTAACACTATTCATCTTTTACATTGAGCAATTAGTTGAAAACTTGGTAACGTCTGGCTTTGATGGTGTTTTGAAGACTCTCCCTTCTCTTCTGCTTTTTGGACTCGTCTTTAAACTCTTAGTTTCTGTCGCTTCTAAAGCCATGATATTTTTCCTCCTTTGGAAATACAAGGCAGAAATTATTCAGTTTATTCTTGGTTCTAAAGCTCGTCTGGTAGCAAATGATATCGGACACAAGGTCACGCAAACTGTTAGCCAAACAAAGGAATTAGCTTCACAAGTACCAACTAGGGCTCTTTCATCTGCTCAAGGATTAGGTAATTTTGTCCTTTCTAGTGCTGGATACGGGGTTGGGGCAGTCATGAATGCGAGGAGCCAATTCCAACAAGTTGGGTCATTCTTTACTAGCAAGCAACCAGCTGAGGAAGAACCTTTACCATCCATAGAAACAGAGCAAGTACAAGAAGATAGGGCTAAATTATATCCTAGGGTTCAGCATAGCATGACGCAACAAGAAACAACACCTTCATCTAACTTTGAACCAGTTTTGCAACCATACAATGAAAAAGTCAACCCAGAAGAAGAATTTGAAACTCTCAAAGAAGAATGGATTTCTCCTATCAAGCAATACCGTATCAATCGTATAGAGGCAAAACTAGAAGATTACAAAGATCCTCAATCCATGTTTAAAGCGCAAGGTTCAAATTCCTTTACCCGTGCATACAGAAAAACTATGACAAGGGATGATAAAATCAAGGCTAATATTGAACGCAGAAACAGACTAACCGAGAGACTAAACCAATTAAGAGGTGAGGCAAATGAACACAAAAATTCGTTCTAGAACCTCATTCCCAAGAGTTCTAGAAGATACACTCTATCAAGCCTATCAAGAAGGAAAACGCTCAGTCGATTTCCTTCTTTTATTTCCAGTAAAGGATACTGAAAGAGAAATTATTATCTCCCAAGTAAAAGCACATACAATTGTCTTAGATGCCAAATGGCGCTTTGGAACAGTTCTCTTTACTGCCTACATTCGCTATTAAGAATAGGAGGGTTTATGAAAAAAATCAAATGGTTTCTCATCCTTGGTCTCCTTCCTCTACTCATGCCGATTCTTGTTATTCTCATTCTTGCCTCTGCTATGGCTGGGGGCTCCATTGGTGGAAATTCCAACAGTCAAAACGAAGTTACCTATTCTGAACACTGGTCAGACGGGGACGCCTACACACATAATCTATTAGTTCATCGTTACGGCATCAAGGCTTCACAATTAGATGGATTCCTAAAAACTCTAGGAATCAACTATGATTCAAGTCGCATCAATGGGACAAAATTGCTAGAGTGGGAAGCCAAGTCAAATCTAGATGTTCGAGCGATACTCGCAATTGCATTGAATGAAAGTTCACTAGGAACTGCTGGGGTTGCGACAAATCCAGGGGCCAATATGTTTGGCTATGGAGCTTTTGACTCTAATCCTGAAAATGCAAATAATTTCAATGATGAGGTTGCCGTAGTCGCTCTTACCCAACAAACTATCATTGGCAATAAGAATCAAACCTTCAAAATCCAAGATGACAAGGCAAAGAAGTTAGCTTCTGGCATTTTGAATACTGCTGTTGATGGAGGGGTCTACTTTACAGACACTTCTGGTTCAGGAAAAAGAAGAGCTGAAACTATGCAAAAACTGGATACTTACATTGATGAAAACGGAGGAACCCCAAAAGCACCTAAACAAACTACAGGCAAAACAAGAGACGGTGGTGGTGTTACTTCAAGCGATATTCCTGAAGGCTATAGTCTTACCCAAGCTATTGATTCTACTAACTATATTGCAAGCTCTTATCCATGGGGGCAATGTACTTGGTTTGTCTATAACCGTGGAAAAGAAGTTGGTGTCAACTTCGACCCTTATATGGGGAATGGTAATCAATGGATGGAAAAACCAGGTTATACAACTACAAATACACCAACCGAACACTCTGCCTTATCCTTCTCATCGAGTCAAGCTGGCGCAGACCCAGTATATGGCCACGTAGCGTTTGTTGAACAAGTCAAATCAGATGGTTCCATTTTAATCTCTGAAAGTAACTATAAGGGGCTTGGGATCATATCTTATAGAACTTTTGATGCAGAGACAGCAAAACAATTTACCTATGTAATTGGAAAATAGAAAGGAGAAGAATATGGATACACTTCAACAAGTTAAATTGGATAAAATTGAAAATCTATTGCAACTACTAGTGAATCTTCTTGATAAGAAGGCAGATATAAATCAATTAGAAATCATGACACAAAAAGAGGTTCTCAAAGAACTTAGTATTTCTCCAAACACACTAAAAAGTTGGGAGCGAAAAGGGCTACCTCGTCTGGAACCTCCAATAGAAGGAACTCGAACAGTATATTATAAACGTAATGACATTCTAAAATTTTTGACTAATTAGAATAGAATCCAAATAATCTCTATATTTGAGTTTATTCTTCTAAAATATGCTAAAATAAAATCATCTTTTAAAAAATGAAGGTCTTATTTTAGCCTTTTAAATTACCAAACCAAAGAGGCTATATGAGTAAAGAAATTATACGACACAATAATAAAAGGGTAACTAAGGTCACCAAAAAGAACGGAGATGTCAGTTATTCAATAAAGGGTGTTTACATTGGGACTGATGTCAAAACTGGAAAAAGAATCACAAAAACAATTACTGCTAAAACATTGAAAAGCCTCGATAGGAAAATTATTGAGACTAAAATTCAATTTGAAAAATCTGGCTCAACAATAAAAGAAACAATCTCAATTGACAACTTTGAAAATCTAGCTGAGGTATGGTTTTCAAATTTCAAAACGTGGGTATCATCTCACAATACTATCAATCGAGTCAGAGGTTACCTTGATACCTATATCATTCCACACTTTGGGGACTACAAACCTGACCAGATTGAGCCTTCTGATGTTCAACTTTGGGTAAACAAGTTAGCGAGAAGAGCCAAGAAATCTGTTGATTCTGGGGTGAAACGTGCTCCAAAAGGAAGTGCAAAAGATTTTGGGGCTATGGCTCACAAAGTCAGTGATATTTTTGATTTTGGAATTACAAATTGCGGTTTGACTACCAATCCGGCTAAAGCAATCAAAATCCCACCCAAGCCTAAAGCGAACAAAGAACGTATCATGGTACTTCACGATGAGGATCTCAAACTCTGGCTATCCTATCTTGAAACCTTACAAAATACCAGAGCAAACAGACGTTTTAAAGTTATTTGTAATACACTACTCGCTTCTGCATTACGTATTAATGAATTATTAGCACTAGAAATTACTGACCTCGATTTTGAAACTAATGAAATTCTTGTCAGTAAAACACTCATGTGGAAAAGCGCAAATAAAAAATTAGGTATCAAAGGGGAAATGGTTTGTAAACAAGCTCCAAAAACTGATTCTGGAAATCGTAGGGTCGCTGTTCCACTTTCAATAATGAAAAATCTCAAAGAATTTCATGAAGAAATGACTGCCTATTTTGAAAAACATGGTCTACCAAAATCTACACTTATTTTCCCAACTATCTATGGTAACTATATGTGCGATAGAAACGAACGTGCAACTCTTAAAAAGCGTCTGTCTGCTCTGGGCATACCTGATTATGGTTTCCATCTATTCCGCCACACTCATGCGTCTTTAATGTTAAATGCAGGGATGAACTGGAAAGAACTGCAACATAGAATGGGGCACAAATCTATCACAACAACTATGGATACTTACGCTGAATTAGCACCTAAAAAGAAACTTGAGGCAGTGGATATTTTCCTAAATAAAATGGAAGAACTAGCAGATTGATTTCATCACTACCTTTATCACTACCTTTTTACTTCAAAAGCCTATAACCCTTGATATTACAAGGTTTATAGCGTAATTATTTAACCCTTACAGAAGTGAAATAAGCACACCTAACTCAAAACGCCTTACTGGGCGTTTTTTGCTTTATTGGTTAGCGATTTATAGCCTTTCAGGAGAGATTTATGGCATTTTATCTTTGGATGTTCCCGCTACTCTTTATCTTTCACGATATGGAAGAAATTATCGGTCTTGTCCCTTGGATTCATCTCAACGAGACCTTGCTGGCTCAAAAGGCTCCAGCTATTCTCAAGATTCACAAAGGAATTACAACAGAGGGATTTGCCCTTGCTGTTTTTGAGGAGTTTATCATTGTCTTATCCATCACTTTATTAGCGTATTTTAGTCAATCTAGAGCGCTCGAATTAGTTTGGTTGGGGGGATTTGTAGCCTTTGCACTTCATCTCTTGATCCATATTGGACAATCAATTCTTCTTCGCAAGTATATACCTGCTCTGATCACTTCTATCCTTTGTTTTCCTATCAGTGCTTATTTGATTACAGGCATTGTGCATTTGTGGCGGGTTTCGACTAGCGAATTTTTCCTATTTTCACTAGTCGGCTCAGGCATCGTCGTCATCAATCTCCTCTTTGCTCTCTGGCTTGGGAAAAAATATTCCGCCTGGCTTGCCCATTACCATTAACAAAAGAATCTGAGACAAAATGGTTCTCAAATTCTTAGTTATAAAAGAGAATAGGCGAAACCGCCGAATGTCGCCCCCACTAGCTAAGTAGCGCGTTGGTAATAGATATTTTGTGTCCTACTATATAGCTATACTTTCATGCCACTAATTCTTGTTATTACATAGAGACAAACAAATTAATTATTCCAAGCGATTCCTGATAATTTTACTATATTACAAAGATAATACAGTAGTCGTTTTAACATCGAGATGAATTTTTCCTGTTACCTAATAGTATCCTTTTAGGTTAATTACCAATTATTTATGAAATTCTCTGTATGCCATATGTTACTGTTCTATACATAATTAGTCTTTTATAACTGATACGGAACCATTTGAGCTAATTGCTCGACAACAGTCTGTATAAACTTCGATAAAATCATATCCTCCATGTAAAGCAATGCTTTTGGCTTTATCGAGTCCACCAGGTAATATCTCTCCTCGTTTATAATGCTCAATGATTTCTCCAACTAAGTCTAGGGTGTGCGCTTCGTAAGGTGCTCCTAAATAACATTTTGCTACAAAACCTAGGAGAATTCCATTAATATCCACATCTGGGAATTCCGACTTGATTGTATTAATAATTTCATTTACTTCCTTTTTATTATGAACATGTCCTCCTGCATCTAGTTGATGAATAGCATCCATATATTCTTTAGACCGTGATTTTCTTAGAAGCCTATCTAAACTCAATTTATCTATTTGTGGTTGTTTTAAGTTAGAAGTCATGATATGGCTTGCTTGTGTTTGTTTTTGGGATTGGTATGGATTTAACATTGGTCTAGGCATCTATTTTTCTCCTAATCGTGTTATAAGTTATATTTTGCAATTTAAGATTCCTTTTAATGGTACTCTCAGAATAGATCTTCATTTAAGGAATTATAAAAATGGACACGAAACTGAGATTACAGTTACCGTGTCCAAATAATGAACTTATTAAACAAGTACTTTTCTTGTTTTAAGTCCACTTTGTTTATGAACAAGTCCCTCTCCACCGATTGGTTTTCCAGATGCAGGAACAGCTCTTTCTTTCCCCCAATCTCTAATAGCCTCAATTTTTTCTGGGCTAGTTTGAGAGAGTGGGACTACATTATTGAAAGCATTCATGATATTCTCTTCGTTGAGAATAAAATTGTTATTAGCGATAGCTCGGTAAGCTAAATCTCTAACTGTCGATTCTAAGTCCGCACCAGTGAAACCATCACTTATTTGAATGATATTATCAGCAAACTCTCCTTCAAATTCTAGACTTAAGTATTTTTTAAAATACAAAGCAAGTATTTCTTTACGCTCATCTGCAGTAGGTAAATCAACAAAGAATAACTCATCAAACCTTCCTCGACGGAGAAGTTCTGATGGAAGCATAGACACATCATTAGCTGTTGCAACTACAAAAACTTGTTTTTTGCATTCTTGCATCCAGAATAAGAATTGACCAACCATACGAGTAGATACACCACCATCATTAGCGCCTCCAGTAGCTCCTGACAGTCCTTTTTCTATTTCATCAATCCATAAAATACATGGAGATACATTCTCAGCGGTAGTTAGAGCATCTTTGAGTTGCTGTTCAGACTGACCTACATAACTTCCTTGAACCGTTGCAAAATCTAAACGATATAATGGAAGTTTCCAGTTAGCGGAAATTGATTTAGCAGATAAAGATTTTCCGCATCCAGGGACACCTACTAGGAGTATTCCTCTAGGTGGCTGCAATCCTTTCTCACGTAACATATCTTTCTTTTCGGGAGTTAGCAATTCTTTCTTTTCATCAAGCCACTTCCTTAATCCTTCAAGTCCTCCGACATCCTTTACAGAATCATCTACAACGATTTTTTCTAGACCAGAGATATCAGAGAATAGGCGATCTTTTGCAAATCTTATCTCATCTAAATCAGATTTTCTTATACACTTATTTGCAATCAAAGCAGCGATAACGTTCTCCGCCTCAATTCTAGTTACCCCATTGAGAGCTGCTGCAGCTTCTCGAATATCGGAGTTGTCCCATTCAATCTGGATATCGTTTCTATAGTCGTCAATGTATTCTTGAATTATTGAGTACATTTCCTCTTCGTTAGGTAAATCTATTTTTACTGTCATACCTTGCCGTTGAAGTTGATTCCAAATAGGGGTATTGGTAAAAACTATTACAACGCCTCCAGTTTCATTGGCTAGATTGACCAGTGCTAAGACTTGTTTAGAATCGCTATTTTCATTACTAAGATCCGGAACTTCTGTCAGTACAATAGTTTGGTATTGTTTCTTTTGCATTTGGTCCGTCATGTAATCTATTGCACCATAAACAGATTTATCATCGTTAACATTCTTACCAGAACTAAGATCATACACACCTTTGGTGAGAGTATGTACGTTGAACGGAAGTTGTAATTCTTCAGATATTTCCTTTAACATATCTAATGTTCTACTTGGCTCAATGGTATTGATAGCAATAAAAGGAATTCTTGCAAGTGAATATCTCGTAAGAAGTTCTTTGCTTTTTACTATATTGCTCATTTACTGTTCACCTTTATTTAAAAAAGAATTAATTTTATGATTTCTAATAATACTTGACATTTTCCCGCTTCGGTCCTGTTTTGCAGATTCTTCTAAAGATTTTTGCATACTATTAGCTTGTTCTATAACGAGATTTAGGTAGTGTTGTCGCTCTTTATCCGGAATTACAGGAAGATTGATTGCTTCAGCTAAGAACGTCATTTCTTTTCTCAAAGAAAGAATTGCTTGAATAATAGCTCCCTCGTATCCTTGGGATTTTAGTAAATCATTTTGAAACTTATCTGAAGCTACATTCATACGGTAATTAACAGCGTCAATTAACTTTGTAGAGAAACGTTCTGCCACACCGTATTGCCATTCGATAGTTCCAGATTTCATCATTTTTAAAACTGTTTCATCATCTTTGTTTTTAAAAATAGCTAAGACATTTACCCATTCTGCATATGTTTGTGGTTTATTCATTATTTTTGCCGTTTCCTTCTGACTAGCAATTGTGGGGGCACAATATCCCATGAAGGGAGTCCCTCAGCAAACACGCTCATAGGTTCTTCAGTGATATCTTCTTCAGTATTAATGCTCTTAAATGGAGTGGTGTTATTAGATGATAGCTTACTATCGCCTTTATATTTTTCATCCATGTCAATTACCTCCTCAAATTTTAATCTTTCTATTAGATGATGCCAACTTGTTTACATATTGTTCAGGTCTTATTTGTTCGAGGAAATCAAGAACTTTAGTGCTTTCAGCATCTTTCTCTGCGAATTCAATTCTAAAGTCTACAATTTCAGCTAGAGTAGCTCTTATAATTTGTTCACCATTCACTCTTTTATTCTCGTATTGTTCTTCAATTTTCTTGCGATTCGTTTCAATGTTTTCAATATTAGATTTATGCTTAAGAACCATAACAATCCCCGCTATAATAGCTATTAAACCTAAGAAAATATTCCCAAAAATCATCATTAAACCGATTACTCCGATAGCTATACCACCATACAAAAGGAATTTATCAAATAAACTTGGGAAGTAGTTTGACAAAGTTTGTTCTTTTTCAGAGTCAATCTGAGAATTGAATTTTTCAATCAACTCGTTTTCGTTTTGGCCATCTGTTGATTTATCATTAAAAGTATCCACATTAATTTCAATTTCGTAAGGAATCTTCATGCGATTTTTTGCAGTAACGTCATTATAAGCGTTTGTTACCCAATCACGAGAAAGAGCCAGTGCAAATTTTTGGGTTGATATACTTGAGTGAGAAGATTCGGGTTTCATTGCTGCATCGGTAAGCAACTGGGTGAAGTCTTTATGGGTTTCAAATGCAGTCACCTCAATATCCATGTTTTGATGAGCACGGTTGTCATCTCCTCCAAAGTCAACCACAAACTGCTCGAATTTTTCTTGTTTTCGAAGAGCTAGTTCCTCGTTATCAAAATCAGTCACAAGTGTGTCTAAAATATCATCTAATTGTTCTTTGACGCTTTCTGTAGACCCTTTTTTCTCAAAAATATCAGTTAGATAGTTTAATATTTGTTCATGGAGATGAGCACCTTCTAAAATATCCTCTAGAACAGGCCAACTATTACTATATTTTCTTAAGTTAGGGTATAAATCTTCATCTAGTTCTCTTCTTTTTAAGTTAATGGCTTCGGACCATTGTTCTGTTTGCTGTTCAGTAAAACCAGGTTTTTCTTCAAGTCGACTGAGCCATTCATTCATTTGACGTGAGATGACTCCTTCGGTATCAGCTCCCAAGAGTCCACTCGCAAAAGCATCTAAGATAATTATAGAATTTCTGTCGAGATTTTCTTCATCTTGATTAGCTAGATAACGTTGAGTCCACTTAAGGCATGCGTTCTTTCTGTTAGCTCTTCTACAAATTAAGGCAAAGAAAAGGGAGGTTTTTTCATCGTTTCGTTTAATCCCTTCCTTGACTGCTTTTTCAGCTAACTCGGGTTTATCATTTATCCATGCTGCTAATGCAACCAAGCATGGAGCAAGCCAGTAGCCTGGAGTTGATATCATTAGTTCTTCTGTTGCAGTACTGATTGTTTCTTTTTTGACAATTCCTAAATCATCAGCTTGTAAAATCCCTGTGGTAGTACGACGAACAATATCATAATGTCCGTATTTCTTCTCAATTTCCTGACGTATTTTTACCAGTCGAGTTTCAGCTTGTCCTAATCTATTAGCTTTTTGTTGGATATTCACAAATTCATGAAATTCTTGTGCTAAACTACCAATTTCATCGTACACGATTTGAAGATTTTCGTTTGCTACATCAACTCTAGCATCAATTGTTCGTAATCCTTCATGGATAGAGCGCAAGTTGTTCTCGATAGCTCGAAGATCAGCTTGATGTATTATTCTTTCAGCCATAATATCTCCCTTGATAATGATTTCCAAATTAATTAGAAAAAATTTTGACTAATTTTCTAAATAAACTATCTTAAAATCATTTTGATTTTTTTCCTTATAGAAAAAGAATATCATAATTATTTTATTAATTCAACTTATCATAAGAATGAAGCGAAAGTATTTGATTCGCGCTGACCTTATAGTTACTCGATAGGTATTTTTGGTATATAGAAATCGATTATCATATCAATGAGGCTCTAGCGCTTGAATGGTCTGATATTGACTTAGATAATGCCATTGTGCATATCACAAAAACACTAAACTATAATCAAGAACTCAATAGTCCTAAATCAAAATCTAGCTATCGTGATATCGATATAAATCAAGCAACTGTTAGTATGCTGAAGCAGTACAAACATAGACAAGTACAAGAAGCTTGGCAACTTGGGCACTCTGAAACTGTAGTCTTTTCTGACTTCATAAATGAGTACCCCAATAATCGAACTCTACAAACCAGGTTAAGAACTCACTTTAAACGTGCTGACGTATCTAACATTGGTTTTCATGGTTTTCGCCATACTCACGCTACTTTATTATATGAAAGTGGTGTTGATATTAAAGATATTTCAAATAGATTAGGTCACTCAAATATAAAAACAACACTAGATGTATATACACATCTCACTGAAGATAAAAAGAAAGATGTTACTGAAAAATTCAGTAAATTTATGAGTATGTAACGTTCAACGGAAAGCTAACGGAAAGTAAAATAAATAGAGCCTTGATTTTAAAGGCTCTATAAACTTTTATTCACTTTCTTCTAGATTATACAATAACTCGTATAATTCTTTAGCATTTAACTTTTCTTTTTCCTCACGATTTATATCGCGAACTAACTGTCCTCTATGAAGAATAATAATTCTATCACCATATTTCACAGCATCTTGAATAGTATGGGTAATCATAAGAGCAGTTAAGTTTTTTTCTTCAATCTTTTCTCTAGTTAACTCCATTATTTTCTTTTGAGTTTTTGGGTCTAGTGCAGCCGTATGTTCATCAAGAAGTAATAGTTTTGGTGTTGTCATAGTAGCCATTAGTAACGCTATAGCTTGACGCTGTCCTCCAGATAATAGTCCCATTTCACTATCTAGTCTATCTTCTAGGCCTAAGTCTAATGTTGATAATAATTCTTTAAATAACTTTCTATCTTCTTTAGTAGTTCCTATTTTAAAACCTCTAGTTTTACCACGTCTAAGAGCTAACGACATGTTTTGAGCCACAGTCATACGAGGTGCTGTTCCATCTAGTGGATTCTGGAATACTCTACTAATAAATGCAGCCCTTTTATGTTCTACTATATTGCTAACATCCTTATCCTCTATTAAAATCTCACCAGAATCAACAGAAAATGAACCTGCTATAGCATTTAAAAATGTTGATTTCCCCGCTCCATTTCCACCCAGGATTGTGATGAAGTCATGTTCGTAAATATTAAGAGAAACATCGTTTAGGATAATTTTTTCTTCATCAAATCCATTCTTCACAATTTTTGTGGCATTTTTTAATTCTACAATTGCTGTCATTTGCTAAACTTGACTCCTTTCAAGTATTTATCCTTAAGGGTTGGAATGACTAGACAAGTGGC
>ERZ772935.50-NODE-50-length-47845-cov-10.351545_pt1 | contig 47845 bp, 55 predicted proteins | sample MGYA00511683_ERZ772935 | MGnify/ENA primary metagenome ERZ772935 (study PRJEB29015, sample SAMEA2738086) | human oral metagenome | biome: human oral; feature: human-associated habitat; material: saliva | place: China | collected 2228 ...
GATGAAGGGTCATAGGCCACTGCGACTCCTTGTTGGAGGAACTGCTCTGCCATGCATTGTGGTTGATAGGCAGGAACTGTCCATTGGGCATCATGGCTATGGCATAGCCTGTGTCCCGGCCATCAGCGGTGTAGACAGGCTTCCCACCATACTGGAAGGGACCACCCCAGCGGATGGGGTTGCATCCAAACATCTGGTCAGACTCGATGGTGACAGTCACATCACCAGAGGCGAAGACAGCGGACGGCATGAACCAGTGCCACCATGGGTAGACCCTGGCGTAGTAGTTCGTGATCAGGGCTTCACGCTCCTGTGGTTCCTTCCACAGGCAAGTGACTTCCATGCCCACCTCATTGACACCCTTGATGGTGATCCTGAAGACCTGGTCCTGAACAGACGGTCCCAGGGCTACGGAGAGCCCCTCCAGCTGCCCCCTGACGTTGTGGAAGACCTGAGCGATCTTCTTCCCTTCGTAGCATGTCAGCGGCCCATTCCGAGTGGTGTTCCTCTGCACTGCACCACCCTCAATGGGTGTGTACCCGAAAGTACCCTTATCGGTGTGCAAGGCCAGGATGGGGTAAGCCTTCAGCTGCGGATGAGCACCAGTGCTATAGTTCTGAAGGTTGTTCAGCGGACCATACCAGACAGACCAGTCATTGGGGTCTTGCCAGACATGAGGTTGTGACCCCATGTCCTTCCGAAGGCTGGCATTGTTGAAGCTCGTGTAGTTCCCCTGGTCCCCATTCTCGAAGACCACCCAGTAGTGCCGACCAGCAATCATGTGCCCAGTCAGGTTCACACGAGTCTGAATGGCCTTCCCAGACGCTGCTGAGTGCCCGTCCCCAGAGAAGCTGTGAGTGTTGGAACCCAGGATGGCACCCAGCTTCCCACCGGCATCTTCCCTCAGGGTGATGGTGGCACCCCCACCATTCCCCAGGGCATACCCACTACCCGACTGGGCATAGAACCCAATGGCCTGCAGGTTCCCAGTCAGCTCAGCCCGGAACCGGACAGCCACCTGGTTCCCCGACGCTCCGATCCGAAGGTTGTACAGGCCGTGCATCTGCACCCAACCCTTCCCCACACGCTTCTTGTACTTCGGGTCATCGCTCGGCAGTGTTCCCAGATCCATCTAGACTCCTTTGTATCTCAAGCCTGCACAGCTCCCTGGCAAGCGCTTGTTCATTCCCCCACAGCAGGAACTGCAGAGCCGATCCCCAAGGATCCCCCTCAGACGCGTCAGGAGGCCCCTCAGGGCGTTCCAGACACACGGGTGGGGGAACTACCTTTCCGAGGCTCTGAGAGGCTCCTGAGGGCTCTACGGGCCTCTTCTGCAGCACGCTGCACCCGGGCATGATCAACAGGGCCAGTACCAGCAGCAGCCTGCCGTACTTTGGTCTGCGCAGCATTCTGCTTCTCCTTCACCTGAGCATGACGCTTCAGCACCTCAGCCTGTTCAGCCACGATGCCTTCCAGGGCCGTTATACGGGCCTCAGAGCGTTCCAATGCTTTGGATAGGGCAATCACCTTATCCGTGTTCACCGAAGCCTTGTAGAGGCTGTAGGAGGCTCCTACGGCCACCACAGCCCCAAGGCCCAGGATGGCCAGCAGCTTCCTTGGTACAGCGAAGCCCGCCAGCCTAGTAAGGCTGGAAGCCAGCCTCAGTATCCATGTTCCCATCACTTCATCAGACCGAAGCGGGCCTGCCGTTCCCACTCGTGGGACTCAGCAGCTCTGCGGTCTTCCTTCCTTTTGTACCACCAGTTCACAAGCCATGTGCCGAGGGTAGCGAGGATACCCACGACCACGGCAACAGTCTGCATGTCAATCGCTCCTATGACGGTCGTTATCGATCCCACGGTGTAGGACCACCAAGTCCAGAATGTGCTTTGTCTTTCCATTTGGGGTTGAATAGGGAGTCTACCCACTCCTTCCATTGTTGTGCTTCCCGTTCTTCGGCAAGCTTCTGAGGGTCTGCCATGATGGCGGGGGCCAGGAGCTGCACAGCCATAGCCAGCGAGTCCAGCCTGTCATCGTGGGATAGTGATTCTCTATCCGTGGTGATGTTCGACATCTGGTGGAACAGGCTGAAGCTGGATCGCTCACCGACACCGTATGCCATGCAGCACTGGGCATCCTGCTTCAGCACATCCTCATGGATCACGAGGCGGTGCCGTTCCAGGACAGGACGGATCGTGTTGATGATCCTGCGCTCCTTCTGACCCGTGCTGTAGTCACCGGAGACACAGCTGACCAGGTGGGCCAGGTCAGTCCCCTTCAGCAGGTTCCTGAGCCCAAGCTCGAACAGGCCATGCCCCATGTTGGACTCCACACGGATGTGGGTCACCTTGTACTTCCTGAAGAAGCCCAGGAAACGGTCCTGGTTGGCCTCAGAAAGCCCACCACGGAACGCATCGATGCCGAGGATATGGATGTTGTCACCCACGGCACAAGCGGCTGTAAGGGCCGTTTCGTCAGCCCCCTCACCCGATGGGTCAATGGTGCACCACACGGTGCTGGGCACTTCGAAACGCTCTCCAGTCCGGATGCCGTAGTACAGCTCCACACCCACCAGGGGGAAGAGCGGATCGAGAGGCACACGGTTCTGGTTGTCCCTGTTCCAGATCAGCTGATCGGGAACATGGTCTGTGGGGTAGGCCCCCACGATCAGATCACGGACCTTCAGCTGCAGACGAATCTCGTCTGACAGGCTGGTGTCCAGCAGGTAGTTCAGAGCGAACTGCTCTGGGCCATCTGCTAGCTCCTTGTCCTGCAGCTCCTGCTCGGTGTACCGGGTAGGGTCTGTGGGCTTACCCATCCGCCCTGACATCCCACCCCCTGTCCTCAGACTGGGATCGGCGTCCATGGCTTCACGGATCATCGGGGCAAGCTTGTACCCGTAGATGTCCTCACCCTGAGCAGGGTAACGGCCAGGCCATACACGGACATCATACCCCATCCGCTCCAGGGAGTTGTAGATCGAGTCCTTCGTCTGTGGTGTGCCCAGGAAGATCACATCCCCATGGGTACAGATGCGGGACAGCTCACGGCACTTGTTCAGCAGCTTCTCACGGGTAGCAGCCGTGAGGGCGTTCTCATCCGACTCCACGTCATCAGCCAGCACCACCGAGGCACGACGGCCAGGCAGAGCTGTGCGGGATGACACGATCGAGATGGAGGGGGACTTGTTCAGACCCTTCAGCATCCGGTGGATGTCGAAGGACTTCACCCCAGTACGGTCACCGTCGTTGGCCGACGGGGCCATGTATTCGAGGATGTCCCAGCTCATGATCATCTGGGTAAGCAGGTGGGACATCTGCTCAGCCAGTTCCTTACCCGCGGACATCACGAGGATGATCTCCTTAGGGTCTTGGATCAATCTCCACACGACATAGAATGCCGTGATGTACGACTTGCCTTCACCACGCTGGGCCTGAAGCATGCGCTTCTGTGGGCCGTACTGAAGGTACCGGCACATGTCCTCCTGCACAGCGGACATGACATGGAAGCCGGGGATGTACTTCTCGGCAGCAAGCCATGCAAAGTCCAGGAACTCCGGGAATGCCTCAGATGTCTCCAAGGCAATCCTCAGACGTTCTTCTTCAGAACGAATCATTGCAGAACCCTTGACACTGTCTCAGCGGTGAGGGACTGTCTGCGCTGGGCCAGTCTGGCCTTCAGCTCATCCAGCTGTCCGCGGACATCCGATACGGGGTCTTCGACAGCCGGCTGGGAAGCACCCAGGTGCACCCCATGGAGCTTCAGGGCAGAAGTGATTGCTGTGAGGGTTGCAGCGTCTGTCGGGATGCCATCTGCCATATCCTGCTGCAGGCGGTCCTGAAAGGACTTGACCTGCAGCTCGGCTACTTTCCAGAGGGCATCCTGCAGCTGCTGCTGCAGGGATGCTTCCATTACTTCTCCTATCCGGCCTGTAAGGCCGTCATCAGTCAGGGAATGTTGTGTTCAGCAGACGGGCATCGTCCACCTGCTTACCGCCAGCGTCGGAGTCCTGACCGGAGACGGCGTTGACGCACGAGAACGTCTGCCACTCGGTGGACAGCAGCCGGAGGTTCGACAGGTACGCACCAGGGAAGAAGTCGTCCGGACCCTTGCCCACACCCGTAGCCTTACGGTCGAGACCGACCTGGATGGCCACCTTGGCGTTGGACGGGGTTCCAGGAGCCAGACGTGCATCCACCTCGTACAGCAGGCCATCCCAGCTACCCGTCTTCAGGTAGTCAGAACCCGGGAAGTCTGTGGACCCACCGTGTGTGATGTTCTGAGGCACCGTCGGGCACAGGATGTCCGCGTACTCATTGGTGTTCGTACCGATCCTCCACGGGGACTGGCCACTGTGCATGTCGTTCAGGAAGTCATTGGCCCAGTTACCAATGGCCCTGCCTGTCTGCTTGGCAGCCAGCACCCAACGGGTTTGGCCCTTCGGCAGGACATACACACGAGCTTCCCGGATGTGGACATGGGTGTTCGGGTTGTAGGTCCAGCCATAGCACGGCAGGAGCACATACCAGGTGTTGAACAGGTCAAGCACCTTGTCCGAACCACGCACGCTCACCGGAGCACCACCCCACAGGAACTTCCCATTGTGGTTGTACAGAGAGCCCCCGGTAACGTCTGAGAACTTCTGGACACCCCCGAGCTGTGTAGAGCCACCGTCCGCCTGCGCATGCACACCTGGCTGGGGAGAACCCGGCCGCAGATTACGACCTGCGGTGTCCGTGAACCACGGGATAGGTACAGCCCCATTCAGCTCATGCCCCTTGCCCACACCACGGATAGCCCGGGCTACACGCTCCCGAGCGCTAGGGTTGGACGGAACGTTACCACCACCGGAGCCACCACCACCACCGGAACCGCCGCTGCTACCGCCGCCTGCACTAGGTGCCTGCGGGAACCAGGCCGTTACCGAGGACTCAACGATGTCCACAGTCGTACCGCCACTGGTCATCAGCTTAGTGCGGGCAGGGTTGGCTATGCTCAGCTTGTCCCCAGCATTGTGGGGGCCTACACGACCACTGAACTCAACCGGTACCGTAGCCCAAGTGTGGGCCATGTCACGCAGCTTCGAGTCGTTCGGGAATCCATCGCCATCCCAGACGATGCACGGGAAGTTCTTAGGATCGGTGAACGTGATGGACTTCGTGAAGAAGTCACCAGCCGGGATCGGCACAGCTTCACCGTTCCGGATGGCCACAAACTGGAAGGTCTTGGTAGCCAGGTCCTTGACCCACACGAAGGTCGCGTAGCCCGAGGGGGCAACGGAACCCACGGTGTTGGCCAGGGTAACCGGGTTCTCGGTGACCTCGACAGCCTTGCCTGTGGCACGGTCCTTGGCGATAGCCGGGTTGGCGATCTTCATGCCAGGCCCACGAGCGTACCACTGGACACCACTGATGGTGCTGTGGGAGCCCACGTATCCCAGACCACCGTCGAGTTCGACGAAGGTACGGGTCAGGTTCTTCCACTCGGCCTTGACGTTACCGTTCTTCGGCAGGATCACTGCGGGGAACCCGCGGGAACCACTCCACTGAGGAACAGCGATGTTGTCCGGCCACTTCGTGACCTCACCATCGGTAACCTCGAAGAAGGCCACCCAGTCTGCCCACTGGCGGGTCTGAATACCAGCTTCCTCTGGGTAGGTGATGACGGCCACCAGGTTCGTGCCCTTGAGCCCTGCCAGGGTAGACTCCTCGGAGATACCGGGGGCTGGCGGTGTCGGGGGCTGTGGTTGTGGCGTAGGTGGTTGCGGCTGAGGTGTCGGCCCAGGCTGGGGAGTCGGAGGCTGTGGTGCGGGAGTCCCACCGCCGACAGGCTTGAAGCCGAACCGGTGCAGGCCCGTAGCCCGAGTCTCGAAGTCGTTCCCATTCCGGCCAGTGACCACGATGTTCATCGAGCCGCCAGCTTCCTGTGGGATCGGACCATGCATACCACCAGGCATAGGCAGGGTCTGACCATCCTTGGCTTGGACACGGACAAGCTGACTCAGCCCAGGCTGGGCCAGGGTAGCATTGTCGAACTTCGTGGTAGCCTTCCCTTGGCCATCAGCCAGGACGGCTGAGGTCACGGACATCAGGGGGATGCCACTCTCCAGAAGCAGTGTGCTGTTCTTCACCGAGACATAGTTGTCCAGGTTCTGGTTCAGACCGTTCTGGTTCGCAGCTGCACGTGACCTGGAGTGCCACGTACCGTTCACATTGGTGTCCCACTGGGCCTCAGAAGCCACCACAGCGTGCGCTACGGAGCTTACACGGGCAGTGCAGTTCTCCACCCACAGGAACTCACCAAGAGCGCCCTGGAAGGCGTGGGTGGGGTTCCCGGAGCTAAACACAGCGTTGTTCCGGAACGTGTTGGACTTCGTGCCCACATAGGCTTGCATCAGAGCTTCGCCAGTGGCACGAGTGCTCCATACCAGGCAGTTGGCGATGAGGCAATACTCAGAGCCATAGGCCAGGTGGATACCAGCAGACTCGTTCTCGTACACCCGGCAGTGCTCGACCGAGACAGCGTAGGTCTTATCCTGCAGGGACATACCACGCATGTTGTTCGAGACCACGCAGTTCAGGATGCGGCCCCGGACCACACCAGACAGGTCAAATCCATAGTACCCACCCTCTGCTGTACAGTTCGTCAGGTACAGGTACTCCACCTGGGCGTGGCCCGAGGGGCCTGCGATACGGCCAGCACGTGTGCTGTCGTTCTGGTTGTTCGTGTCGGGAGCAAACAGCAGCTTCGACTTGAACCTCCAGGCCACGTGCTCAGAGTGAGCGTAGTCACTGCCGTCCTTGAACTTCACAGAGCAGTTCGTGAACACCGGGCTGACGATCTCAGACCGTGCCTCGACAACGATACCGTTGCACTGGTCCACGTCCTTGATGGTCAGGCCATCCACACGGACATTGGGGATGTCGATGATGTACAGGACGGCGGTGGCCGGGTTAGCCTTGGCACCGGGGTTGTACGTGATCTCGCAGCCCTTGGCCTTGACCCACAGGGTCTCCTTGCGGGGCTGCCCATCGGTGTTACGAAGCAGCAGGCAGGCCGTCTGACCCTCCAGCGGGGCAACCTCGATGTTGCACCGGGTCAGGTCCAGGGTTGTAGCACCACCGATGATCTGGAACTGATCACGCAGGGTGAAGTTCCCCACCAGGGTAATCGTGTCCCCAGTCTCGGTGGCACGAATCTTCGCTTGTGTCTCGCTGGACCAGATGTCGTCTGTCCCAGCATTGATGGTTACGTCAGCCAACTTGTGCTCCAATGTAGACGCCAGTGATACTGAAGGACCAGGTGCCGGGGGCCGGCAGGGTCACAGTCACTTGGCTGCAGTTCTGAACAGTGTGGATCGTGTACTCAGCGAATGAGCTTGTCATGGTGCCATTCCCGACGAAGGACACGTCAGCCACGTTACCACCCTTGGCGTGTATGCGGAACTCCCACATACCCGGGGTAAGGCCGAAGGCATAGGACGTTGCACCACCAGAGACTCCCTTGCCGGGATTGGCCACCCCAGAGGTGAACACCCGAGGAGTCGATCTGGGCAGGGCAATCACACCCATGCTTAGACCGCCTGTAGAGCCCCCAGGAGCCGGCGAGGGGCTCGGGGAAGGACTGGGCTGGGGTGTACCCCCACCCTGACTCTTCAGCTGCTCTACGACCCCGCTAAGGGCGTCTACGGCCTTCTCTGTCTGCAGGACACGATCCCGGAACTCCACACCCAGTGCACGGACGAAGGTGTTGGCCTTCTCTTCCAGCACAGCATGGTCTGTAGCGATGATCTCCTGCAGGGTACCGAGGTTCACAGCATCCGTGGTGCGTACCGGAGCCCCGATGTTCCGCAGGATAGCCCCGCCCAGGTCAGCAACACCCAGGTTGTTCACCGTGAGGCCAGTACCGCCCCCACCCCCACTACCGCCGCTGGACCCCCCATTCTCCAGAGCGCGGACACGGTTGCGCAGGGTGTTTGTGGCGTCTGTAAGCTCCGACTTAGTATCGTTCAGCTCCTTGAGGTACACAAGCCGATTGCCATCAGATCGGGCAACATCCGACTCCTCCAGGCGCTCCGCCGAGTACCACACACTGTTGGAAAGTCCTATGTGTATGGACGCGATTTTCGTGCTAACACTGTCGGTAGGCTGGATAGAGTAGGAGTCCTGGCGGTACCCGTCGGGGCGCATGCCTCGCTGCGCATACTTGAAGTACGCATCCCCAGCCGGGCGTGTCGGAGTCTGCCCACCGCCACTGTTTGGTCGATCCGGGAGGAACTCCGGGTTCACCTTCCCATTCTGGAAGAACCCGTTGGGAAGCGGGGACTGGATACCTTCCAGAGTACGCACCCGGTTAGACAGGGACTCAACCGCGGAGCTGTGGGCCTGGATACGCCCCTCAGCCACCGTGACGCGAGTCTCCAGAGTCCGGAGCGTGTTCGAGTAGTCCTGCCCCTGCACAGCGCGCACTGCGTCATCTACGTACTGCTTGGTAGCAGCGTCTGATAGGTCACGAGGAGAACCTAGGTTGATGATCCTGTTGGCCTGCATGTTCAGGTTCCCGACGATCCCTGCGGAGGCAAGGTCTCGGGCTTCTTCTGAGATGTTCAGAAGCTGCTGCAGGTCGAAGTCCAGGTTGCCTGCCGTGAAGGCAGCACCCTGGCTGAACTTGTACCGGATGTTCACCGGTGTCTTGCGGGCCACCTGTACTACGGTACCCGCAGGCACATTGGCCCCGAAGACCACTGTGTTCCCGGACAGACCCCAGTTGGGGATGCTGCCCGTGATCGCCGTGACGGAAACGTCCTGCCCGCTGTACTGTGACGTAAAGGGCAGGACGATAGTCCGCAGCGATCCATCCGATGTGACACGGACGAATGTCGCCATTACTCTTCCAGATTCGAGACCGCTGCACCCAGACCCTTCACCCCCGGAAGGATGCTGATCAGGGGAGCGGCCTTGATTGCAGTCCCAGCCGCCTTGTACGCTTCACCGTGCAATAGCTGCTGGCCCAGTTTGATCCCGGTGTCGATCGGGATCAGGGCCGGGGAACCAAACGCATTGGCTTGTCCCGTGGCCCAGCGCACCGGTTCAGACAGCAGGCCCAAAGCCCCCATCTGCCCCAGAGCATCCTTGAGCGGGTCAGCATCATCCTGCCCCCTCAGCGTAGCATTGGCCTGAGCAGCCACCACTGCCAGCGGGTACTGGTACAGCATCATCATCATCAGCGCACCACCGTCCTTGGACGCAAGGTTCTGCACCAGGATTTGGTTGTGTGCCGAGATGACGAAGTTGCGGTACGTGAACAGCAGCTTGCCCACGGGGTTGAATGCCACGAAGGCCGGAGTACCACCGAGGCGTTGCTTCAGCACGAAGTCGTCCATCCCCCGGATGAGAGCAGGGCGGATGGTGTCGAAGTCTGCATCATCCCAGGCATCGATGTCCAGCCCATGCTTGGCATAGGCAGCTTCGAGTCGAGACATTGCAGCGTCATCCACACCCAGCTTCTGCAGCAGGGTACGTGCCTTCTTGTTCCCCTTGGCAGCGTTCTCCACCTGCTGGGTCATCAGGTTGGCAACCAGCTTGGCCTGCATGTGGTGGATGAACTTCATGCCGTTGGCATAGGGCACAAGGTTCTGGCCGGCTTCCAGGAACAGATCGAACCTGTTGGCCTGACTCCCGATGGACATGTCGTGCAAGTCCTCCCACCGACGAAGGAACGGCTGCAGCCGGATACTCCCTGCGGAGTGGTCCGAAAGCAGATGCTCCAGCGCAGTGGCGTTCTGGGGTGCCAGCAACGACCGGAAGCCCGGCATCTTGGATGCCATGACCTTCAGCGATGCTCCCAGACCGAACTTGCCCAGCACGGTAGCCATCTCAGTCAGCTGCCACAGGCCCGAAGCAGACAGAGCAGTCATGCTGCCCAGTGCACGGACCCTGCGGAAGTTCTCGTTCACCTTGGCCCCTGAGGGCATGCCCTTGTAGTAGGCCATGGTGTTGTCGAACAGCTCCGCAGCATCAGCCCGATGCTTCGGGTCGATGTTGTGCAGCAGGTGTGCCCGGACCTTCATGATGTCTGACGTCTTGCCCAGCCCCTTACGGGCCAGCGCAGCGTCCGTGGCAACCTTCTGAAGGTACTGGTCTACGTTCCGGTTGATGCTTGTGTCCAGCAGGTCGATGGGCCTGAGCTTCTCCCCGTTGGGCAGGGTGACCTCAGACAGCAGGTCCATCCCGATCCGAGACTTCAGATACCGGGGACCAGAGTTGGCGTCCTGGGTACCATCCAGTGCATCCAGCACAGCCTTCTGCACACTGTCGGGGACACCGGCCTTGTTCATCCCATCGATCACCGTAGCCTTCACGGCGTCGGGGACTCCCTGTCCGATGTTGTCCTCGAAGTAGCCCTTCCGAAGAGTACGGTCCCGGATGGCTTTGGCCATCTCCATCGCAACGTCAGCGGGCAGCAGCGGGGTTCTGGCCAGGATCGACTTCTGCAGCATGTCAGCCACAGCCTGTTTCCCATCCAGCCCCATGCTGTCCAGACGCTGGATGGTCTGCTCCATCCCGTACATGTCCCACTTGCGGGACAGGTAGCCGGAGGACTCCTTCAGATCAGCAGCGTTCTCAACACCAGCACGCTTTAGCTCGTCCAGGGCCTCGCGGTGGATCAGATCCAGCTGGTCAGCCAGTTCCTTCAGATCAGGCCGGGTGCTGACATGAGGTGCACCGGTTGCGGTGGCATTCTGCCGTGCGGCCATCTCGGCGTACAGGTCCTGCTCCAGCTTACGCTGGGCATTGTAGTACCCACGACCTTGGGTCATCTGCTCCCACGTACCCCAGCCATCCTGCTCCATACGCTTCCGGAACATGTCCGTGAACTTGTGCTGGTGCTGCTTCAGCTGGGCCAGGGCAGCTGCACGCTCGGACTCCACAGACACCTTGCCAGGGCTGAGCACATCATCGTACAGAAGGTCAGCGACCAGCTGTCCGGCTTTGCCCCAGCTCGACATGGTCTTGTGCATGTTCCAGGCCAGCTTCGACGCAACCGTCTTACCAACGTGGTCTGGGATGTGACCAAGGGTGTTAGGCCCATTGCCCTGCAGGATTTGTGCCAGAGTGGCATTCGGTCCCGGAGGAGGACTCGGAGGCTGGGCAGCAGCCGACTGGCCAGCCGGGGGCTGTGTCGGAGGCTTACCAGACCCACCACCAGCTGCAGCGGCCTGCTGGGAAGCAGTGTGCTGAGCCGCCTGTTGGACCGCAGGATCGTTCGGAGACATCCCCGAGGGGGTTGTACTACCCTGACTCACAGAAGCCGTTGTAGGCCCGTTTGAAGCCTTTTGAGAGGCTTTCTGAGCAGCTTGTGCCTGCTTGGCCTTGAAGACAGCCTGATCAGCCTTACGCTGGGCAGCAGCAGCCTTTGCCTCAGCACGCTTCGCAGCACGCTCAGCCTGAAGCTTGGCTTTGGCCTCAGCAGCCTTGGCCTTCGCCTCAGCAGCCTTGGCAGCTCGCGTGGCCTCATTGGCAGCCTTCAGAGCAGCCTGGTGTGCTTCACGCTGTTCCCGAGCAGCAGCACGGGCTTCAGCAGTGGCCTTCTTCCGTGCCTCGACAGCCGCCTTGTGGGCAGCAGCAGCGATGCGCTTCTCAACGTTGCGTGGGTGCTTCTGGGCTTCAATCGACTCGACATCCGCCTTCGTGTACCCCAAACGCAATCGATTCTCATTAACAGCAAAAGAATTTCTTGCCTTGTACTCCAACAGCTTGGCTCGTACAGGGGCCGGAAGGGCCGGTCGGGTGTATTCTACATCGTTGGCAGAGTCAGAGAAGAGAGACGTGGTCTCCCATGGATTCGGGTTACCGAAGTCAGCGTCATTGGCGGATGCGGTATCATGCAGGTGCCTGCCTGCCACATCGTCGTTGGCAGCACCATGGTGCCCTATGGACTCGTCGTTGGCAGCTTCGACCTTGCGCTTGCCGAACCGAAGCGGTTCTCCGGCCTTGATCCCACCAAGTTCGTCGTTGGCTGAAGCCTTGAGGTACTTGGCGACGACCTCCGGGTTCTCCACGGGCATCTTGATGTCCGGGGGGAGCCCCAGGCTGTCAATCTCTTCCTGAGTCAGGTGGACCACAGGGGAAGTCTTTGGATCGACATCCTTGAAGGAGATGTCCTCAGCACCAGCGTTCTTGTCATAGAACAGGGCCTTCTGCAGATCGCGTTGAGGAGCTTCCAGCAGAGCCGGACCTTCAATCACCTGCAGCTCAGGTTCCCGGATGGGGATCACCTGGGCACGGCCCACCACACCAGTCGCCGGGCCTTCCAGCCTCAGCGTGATGTTGGGGTCAGGCAGGGCCACAGGCTTGACCTCCGGAGCAGGCAGCCGATGGGCACCCCAGTAGTATGGGGGCAGGTCACCAGAGGGAGACTCCAGCAAACCGGCTACGGGGCCTCTAGAAGGGCCTGTAGGGAACTCTTGGGCCAGGGCTGGGGTGGTTGCCTTACCAGGGGCTGTGAGGGCCGTAGAGGGGCTTGTAGGGGCTTGGGGGGCAGGTGTCTGTGCAGGAGTGTCGGGGGTGTCTGCCTGCTTGTCGGGAGTGACCTTGGCAGGTTTCACCCGAGCACGGTAGAACATCCCTGTGATCCCACCGAGGATACCAGCGGACAGCACCTCGTCGGATTCGACTGGGTTGGAACCCAGCGGACTCATGGCTGATTCCAGTCCTGCGTTGGCAGCACCAGTGACGGCACCAGCGATCAGGCGGTTCCGGATACCACCGGCGTATCGGACTGCAGCGCCACCAGGGACCACGTTCACCGGGTCCAGCATCGATGCACCGAAGGCAGTCACGGCGTGGGAAGACTCGGTCTCCCGTACACGACGCCAGTCCTTGATTCGTTCCAGTGCCCACTCAGCAGACTTCTGCCCACGGGCGTTGTCCATGAAGAACTCCCGCTCAGCCTCAGTCAGGGCCAGGGGGGTGTTCTGCAGGTAAGTGTGATGGTTGATAGGAGTGTCGTCCTTGAAGTCCGGACGGCCGTACCACGTCGCTGCCAACACCTTGGCAGGGATGGTCTCCATGAGACCAGCCTGGAACGACTCCCACATGCTGTGGTCCAGAGCGTCACGGCGCTGGGAACGCTGGGCTCTGGACTCCCGAGCAGGGGTGATGTTCTGCTCGGACTTATCAGTGACGTGGACTGTGTAGTCACCATACTCTGCCCAGCCCGGACCGGTATGAGCAGATGCCTTGCCAGGGCCAAGGGTTTCCTGGGGAATCTCAGGCAGGCCGCCGAAGCGGCCGGGCATTGGGACAGAGTATTTCGTCATTACTGAACCTTCGATGATGTGGCTGCTGTGTGCAGCCGTGCTACATAGTACCGACGGCGGTCCTCTGGACTCACCTTGTACACTGCGGTCTTCTTGAACTCGGCTAGGGCCTTGTCGTAGTCGCCTTCCTTCACTGCTTCCAGCATGGCCCGTCCGGCCTTGGCCGAGGGGGTCTTGCCGATCGCAAAGCCTTCACCACCCTGGTAGGCCATGGATGATGCCATCTCCAGCAGAGCAGAGTTGCCGACATTCATCCCCATACCTTCGAGGATGTTCTTGGCAGACTTCACGGCAGCCTCAGACGCAGCGGCGAATGACTTGTTGATGTCCTCGGGACTGGCCTTGCCTGTCTTCCGGGCGGACTCGGGGTAGTGGGGGTTCTGTTCGTTGATCCCAACACCCACGGACTTGAACTTGCCATCCTGGTACGGGGTGTCTGTGACCCCCTCGAACTTGGACAGTACCCACCGAACGGTGAACATCACCGGGTGGGGAACCCCAGCGGCATTAGCCCCGTTGAAGATCACCGACCCGCCTTTGCCCTCAGCCTTATACCCATCACCGTAGACGGCGTTGTTGTACTTGGCCTCGGCATCTGTCAGTCGATTGACTTCGTCCCGGATCATCTCGGGGGACAGCTCATGGGATTCCAGAGCATCCATGTTCCCGGACTTGTCGTATGAGTCAGCCATCAGACGGCCGTTGCTATCCACCTTGACATGGACATACCCATCCTCGTGCCCAGCACGGGTCAGGTTATCGATGGCCTTGCCCAGCATGGACTGCTGGCCTGGACCAAGCCCTGTCTTGGAAGCGAAGGTGTCGTAGAACCCCTGGGGCAGAGGCACCGGACCCCACTTCGTCTCGATGGTGCGCGAAGCCACATCGGCCAGAGCCAGGTCCATCACCGAGTCACCGTCGTAGGACGGATTGGCCATGGCGATGTTCTTGATGGCCTCACGGACTTCACCCTGGATGGCATTCTGGTAGATGCGCGTCTTGAAGTGGTTGTCCTCGAAGGCCCAGTCGGATGTCCGGAGCTTCAGCTCAGCAGCAGACTGCTCACCGCCCAGCAAGGCACCGGCCTTCAGCCACATGGTGGCGAACAGGCCCCTGCGATCCCGGACCATGGCATCAGCCTTGCTGTACACGTCCTGCAGCTGTGTAGCACGAGCGGCACGAGCCTCGGCAGGCATGGCCTTGGCAGCAGCCTCGTCCTTGGCGATCTCAGACAGGGCAACCTCGACCGACTTGCCAGCCTTCAGCTTCTTCATGTACCCCTCGAACTGACCACGCATCTCCGGGGACATCCCGGCCATGATGGTCTGGCGGTAGTACACATTGCCTGACTTGTCCTCATCGTCCATCTTCTGGATGATCGAGTCCAGCATCTCCTTGTGCTGGGACAGTACCTTGCCGTCGTTGGACAGTACGGATTGCATGGCTACATCAGCCATCTGCCCAATCTGCTTCCCGGCTGCAGCCACCATGCCGTTCTTGGCAGCAGTGGTCATGGCATCGAGAATCTGGGCAGGAGATGCACCAGAGGCAGCCATCTGCTGCACGGTAGCTTGGGCAGCCTTCTCAGGCGTGGTGCCGTTGGCCAGCAGCTCCATCAGGTTCCCTGACAGGAACGGGGCTGGGCTGAATGCCTTCTCGTCAGCAGTCTTGCGTACGTACTGAAGCTGGGCACGCATCTGCTGGTACTCGTCAACCGACATGGCCCCGGAGTGGATCAGGGGTTTGGTCAGCCTGTCGAAGTCCTGGAGGTTCCCGGTGTAGGCTTCGTTGTGAATCTGCGCACGCAGGTCCGCAACAGTCTGGATGCCCTGGAAGTTCTTCATCCAGGAGCGCTTCTGCTCAGCCTGGGCATACATGCCCGCCAGCTGGTTCTGAGTCTCCTGGGGCAGACGGGCCAGGAAGGTACTGGCTTCCCGGTAGTTCGGGCCATCGACCTCTTCAGAGCCGACATTGTTGTCGAACTTCTGGGACGTCAGGATGTCGTACAGCTGGGTGTTCCCCTGCTGCAGGGCAGACTGGAATGCCTGGGCAGTGAACTGTGCCTTGACCTGACGGGGCAGGGAGTCATCGTCCCAGGTGGCTTTCAGCACCTCGGTGAAGCTGCCCATCCGGGTCAGGTAGGAGCGCTCATCGATTTGACCAGTGTCGAACTGCACCTGAGCTTCGTGCATGTCCTGGAGGAACGCAGTCAGCTGGGTGGTGGTGGCAGCCATCTTCTCGTCGATGATGTACTTCTGCCGTTCGGTCTTCCACTGCACGGTGTGGCTGAAGTCCAGGTCGGCCATCTGCTGAGCAGCGGCAGCACGGTCCTTGACAGCCAGCCCAGCCAGCATCGGGTTCAGGGTATTCCGCCTGCGTGTCATGTACCCTTCCAGGCCCTCTGCATCTAGGGTCCGAAGGTACGGCAGGTCTTCCTTGAAGCGTTGCTGCTCCTCAGCCAGGGCCAGCTTGGCCATGGCCTGGCGGTACCCAGCCACCTCGAAGTCTCGGGTCAGCGGGTCGTTCTGAATCTCATCCTCAGCCTGGATGATCCCAGCCTTGGCTTGGCCAGCCAGGTAGGCATTGTCGAAGTCGATCTGCTGTCGTTTCAGCAGACCCTTGTGGAGGGTATCCCCCAATCGGTCCAGTGCATTGTAAAAGCCTTCGTTGTTGTGGAAGCGCTTTTGCGATGCACCCTGCGAGGCCCCAGCCTGGCCAATACCAGACCACTGCCCCGCCTTACGGGTGTCATCGGTTTGCCGACGGAACGGCTCAGAGTCTCGCAGGATTGCCATGTTTTACAGTCGTAATCCGGTACCACCACCCATCTTCAGGCCGGTACCAGCATTCGTTGAGAAGCCCCCAGCCCTGTTCACAGAAGCCCGCAGGCCCGATCCCAGGTTCTTGGGAGTGTTGTCAGCCGCACCAGCCCCCAGGCTGGCCTTGGCGTTCATGTATTGCATGCCGAAGCCAATCGCAGCGTTGGCCAGGCCCAGCCAGGCGCCTTGCTTCCAGGACTTACCCACCCCAGAGGAGTAGTAGTTCCGGACCCCGTCTGGAGCACCAATCCTGGTGTTCATCAGCTGGGTATCAAGCTCCTGATTCGTATCGTCAACAGCCTGACTGTAGTTCAGGTTCTGCTGGTCGATGTCGGCCTGCATCTTCATCTGGATGTCAGTGGCCACGGCTTGCGCCGAGGCCCCCTCAGTCCCTGTCGCAGCATTGTTGGCCCGGGCAGTGCCCGTAGCCGCCAGAGCTGCGACCCTCGTGTTGGCCTGGCCATTGGCCAGCTGCTGCTTCTGGACTGCCAGGGCCGAAGCCCGGGCAGCCGTAGCGTACGCGTTCCTGACTGATGTCGCCAGCCGATCCTTGATGATCTGCTTGGACTCAGCCTCGGCATTGGACCTGTTCTGCCAATCCTCGGCAGCCTGGGCCTGCTTGGCCTGCTTCCGACTGCCCAGGATCGACGTGGCTGCGGACGCCGCAAATGCGGCTGCCATCCACCATACCATTACTGTCTCCTTGGATACAGAGGTGTGTACTGCAGTGCGTAAGTCACACCGGTGATGTTCATCCGGTACCCGGAGACGGCGTCCAGGGTGACGTAGTGGTCATTGGCCTTGGCCCTGACGATCAGCTGGCAGTACGCCCTTGGGACCACCCAAGACCTGCCAAGCTGCAGCCGCCCATTGGTGAACCTGCGAGGCTTCAGAACCACATGCCTAGGAGGCGGGTCTTCCCGTCTATGCCCCCACTGCCCGTAGTTGATGAAGGCCCATGTGTCATACGCATCGTTCAGCCCGATGTCGTACCGAAGCACGGTGCTGTCACGCAAAGGAACAGGCCGACCATCCGATCCTGTCACGGTCACCTCCGGCAGAGTCACCCGAGAGGTGAATGTGAAGCCAGCCGCCGCTACGGTACCCACGGCAGGTTGCCCTATGATCGCAGAGCCGTACATGGGGTCGGTTGGCTTAGCGTAGAAGTACACCTGGTCGCCTGATGGTGAACTCGGGGCACTCGTGTTGTCGATGACCCACCAGCGACCGTCCCAGCGCACCTGCTTCCAGTGATCCAGGTGGAACGCCGCGGTATCCCCCCTAGGATCGATGGTACCGTAGAACAGCCTGTTACCCTCAGCCTGTACCAGGAAGAGCGTAGGTCCAACCCAGAAGGCATCGACGATGGTGTGCTTGAACACCCACTTGTGCCAGGCAGACTGCATACGCTCCTGCCCGTCGAAGGCGTACTCGTACACATACAGCTCGGTGTAGTCGCTGTCCGTGGCCAGCACGGCCATCGGGGCATTCGCTGATGCCCTGAAGAACCTGGCCTTGCCATTGAAGTATCGAGGCAGGTGAGGTGTGCTGTCGAAGATCTGGTACTCCCCTTCTACCTGGGTGGCGGGGTTGATTTCCATGACCCCGGTGTACCCACCTGGTAGGTCTCGGCAGAACATCAGCGTGGGGCCCACGACCTGTGGAGCTACGCGGGAGTTGGAACCGTACTGGTCGATGCCCTGCACCGTGGCTGTCCGCGGGGTCAGCACCCGGTTGGCACCCGGCATGTAAGCCTGGTGCTGGGAGCTGAACAGGAGCACGTCCTTACGGTACTGGATGGCCTGGGTGTACGTAGCAGCGCTCTGGGAGCTTGTGGCCACCTCGATGGGGTCCGAGTCAAGCAGCTCAGTCACTGTGGTCCTGAACCACACGTTAGGCTTCCCCGAGGCGCTTAGAGCCACCTTGGAGCCCGACAGGATGCCCAGACGGCCCTGGTAGCCGAAGATGCCCGAGATACCCTGAGTCATCCAGGCGAACTCTGGGTTGGAGTTGTCATCCCCAGCCTGACGGCCAGGGAAGAAGCTCGGGGCATTGTGATACCACCGAGTACCATCCCACCAGACGGCCACGGGGGTGTTGTTGATCTTTGCGATGCTGTTCGGGGCGGCTGTCTCCAGCCAAGCCTTACGGTTCTCATCCCACCGGAAGTACGGGGCAGAGTCGCCAGAGCCCACCCGGAACACGGCGGAGTTCATCAGCCAGTGGTTCACACCCGGGAGCATTCCGGAGTTCAGCACATGACCTGTACCCGAGGTCACGATCCAGGTGGCCCCCGTGGTGGAAGTCACCGATGTGATTTGGTCTGTGCCTGCCCCCCGATTGGCCCGGAAGGCGATGTATCCACCCTCGTTGGCGATGTGGATCATCTCCGACACCTTCTTGCCATTCCAGGGGCCTGAGTTGATGACGATGTTCCGTAGGTTCGTCACCAGCTGGTGTGCAATGTACTCAGGGGTGGCCTTCTCGGCATCCCCAGGTTGGGAACCATCGGGGGTCTTGTACTCAGCCCAGACCGAGCGGCCTGCAGAAGGCCCAGCGAAGGACACCTGCAGCTGGAACGTCTTGCCGAAGGCCCCAGAGGACACGTAGGCAAAGCCGGACTCGCGTAGGGCCTGTGTGGTGGTATCCCGCTCAACCGTGGGCTTCTTCTCAAGGTTGGCCACGTACAGGCGATCCCCGACGATGGCCGTCTGGATGTAGTACCGGCTGGAAGCCTTGAAGTAGTCGTTCACGCCCCACTGGGTGATGACGTTCCCGTTCGTGGGGTTGCACAGGAAAAGCTGGCCCGTGTGGGTGTTGACCCCAACCACGACCTGAGTGCCAGACACCTCGACCACCTGGTGGAACAGGCTGTCGTTCGTGAAGCCCCCAGTGGGCACATGGTCTGAAGTGGACCGGATCCCGGGACGCCTGCGAAGGCCGGTGACAGGGTCGCACAACATGTTCACGAGGTTCGGCACCTGCCCAGGCTTGTGGAACTGAGGGTCTTGCTGGGTGACCCCCTGCCACAGCGGGGGCATGCTATCCTCTAAATACATAGTTGGATCCGTTGAATTCCAGTATGTCACCACCGCAGGCGAAGGCCCGGTGGGACGTCAGTCTGTACTGCTTCGAGCGAGCATGGTCGAGGTGCATCTGGGGCTCCAACTGCTGCACCTTGGACAGGCAGAACTGAGTCTGGGCAGACTGGTCACCGAACCGCTGTGTGCACATATCTGCAGCCACGGACCACAGCACCCACTGCTGGGCCAGAACCGGAAGCTCTTCCCAGTTCATGTCCATCGTAACCCATCCGGTGATCTTGTCCGGCATGTCACGGTGACGGATGCTGCCCCAGTGGGGATCGACCAGGTACTGCCCGCCGCGGGACAGGACGCCCTTGACAGGAGTAGTCGGCTCGAAGGCCAGCGCTTGGGGACCGAGGTTGTACCCCTGGGACACCAAGTCCTTGGGCACCTCGATCTGAAACTTGTTGAAGTACCAGCCCTGCTGCAGCAGCTGCTCCCGGTACATCTCGAACAGTGGCAGGACAGTGGGGACAGAAGAGTTTGACTCGTCCAATGAGGCCACGGAGTCCTCACCGAGTCTGTTGAGAACGGTGTTAACCGCTACCAGGAAGTCCATAGTAGTCTCATTGGAAGAGCCCCTGCCCCGAAGGGCAGGGACTGGTTAGCCTACATCAGGCCGCCGGGCGCAGGACTTGCACCGAACCGCCGTTCTTGTGACCCACGTTGAACATCCGGATGGTGGTCATCAGGGTGTGCAGTTGGGACGGGAACGTCTCGGTGAAGCCATACAGCTCCTTGGCCGTCGGGGTGATCAGAACCTTGCGCGGGTCGAAGATCACGATCTGGCCACGGGCCTCATCAGCCGACAGGTTGAACTGCGCACCCATCGGGCTGCTGGCGACAGCGCCGGTCGGGAACAGGTTCGTCTCGTAGACAGGGATGCCGTTCAGGTGCACCAGCTTACGACGAGCCGCGTCGTTGACCGCACCCGTGGCTTGCCACAGGGCGTTCTGACCATCCCAGTACGAGGACAGCACGTGGTAGATGTCCGGGGACACAAGCGTAATCAGGCCCGAACGATCGATGTCGTTCTTCGTCAGACGCAGGATGGCCTCGCTGTGCTGATCGGCGATCATCTTGGCCTTGGCTTCACGAGTAGCCAGGGCGTTGTAGCCGTTCATGTTCGTGGCCTGGCCCACCGGGAAGCGTGTGGTCAGCGAAGCCGGTGGAGCCCAGCTCGGGGCCTTGATCAGCATCCGCATGTGCAGGGTGTCGTACTCCTTGGCCTGGGCGTGACCAGCCTCGGCAGCATACTCCACCGAGAAGGACGGTGCAGTCCAGTCATCGAAGAAGTCAGTCTGGACCTGCGTGTAAACGGCTCGGTCAACCTTCATGATGACCTTCTCGTTCACGATGCGCTTCGGTTCAAGCAGCTCACCGTACTGGCGTACACCAGTCGTGGTGCCGCCGATCATCCGGTGGCCGATCGTATTCGTGTTACCCTCGGTGTATTTCACCTGGGTCCACTTGTTCTGCGTGAACTGAGAGTTCTGACGAACACCGTGTTCGATCAGTGCTTCCAGCATTTCGTTGTGCACATCGACCGACGCGTTTGCGCCAGCCCAGTGAGCACGGGAGTTTGCTTCTTGGTTCGAGTAGAATGCCATGGTTATCGGCTCCTTTGTTCCGAGAGTTTACCGTAATGGCGGGCTTCGTACACTTCCTTGAACTGGGCGTTCAGGTCGGACGATTTGGGGTTGATGCTCGTGATGAACTCGCTGGCCTGTTCCCGGCTAAGGCCCCCAGTCTTGCGGGGCACAGCCTGGTCCTTGGCCTTGATGATGATGTATGCCATGTCAGTGCCTGTTGATGTCACGCGACGCCAGGTTACCCGGGCGACCCTGGGCCTTGCCCCGGACTCGCTGGGCCAGGATGGTCTTCAGCAGCTGCTCACTGTCCTCGTTGAAGTCGAAGGCGTCCAGCTTACCCTCGTTCAGGGCCTTGTGCAGGGCTTCCTTCATCTCGGCGTACGACGTACCCACGCCACCTGCACCGCCACCACCTGCCGGTACCGGGTTCACATTGACTGGGGTGGTCTTGCCAGTCCCATCCGGCACCAGGCCGGCCATCTGGACGAAATCGAACATGATCTGAGCTGCCTGCTCGGCTCCTTTGACTGTCTTCTTGTCGAAGAGTTGCTGAACCTGGTCCTGAATGGACTTCGGTGCGTGCTGGGTGAACTGCTGATGGTACGATTGGTACGCCTCCTGGCCACCGAACTTGTTCAGGATGCCGTTGACGGTCCCCTCGTAGTGCTTGCCTACGCTGTCGATGATCTGGGTGATGATACCCTTCACAGCAGCACTACGGCCCGGCAGGAGCCGATTCAGCGTGTGCTCGTTGATCCGGCTGGGGTCCAGGTAGTCCAGAGCGTCGCCCATGATCTCGTCCAGGTTCACACCTGGGGTCATGGCCACGAGAGACTGCAGAAGGGAGCTGGTCAGGGGATCAACGTCTCTGGTCGAGTATCCAGCGATCTTGCCAGGTACTTCAAGCTTACCGAGAGTTTCCCGTTGCGGTTCAGCCGCAGGCTGGGGTGCAGCAGGCTGAGACTCTGCAACCGGAGCAACGTCTGGGCTCTCCGGAACGCTGCCTGTCTCCGGAGCTGTGTCGAGTTCGAGGTCTTCATTGGACATAGAGGTTTCCAAACGTAGAAACGGCATGAGCCGGCAGGCCGGCGAGGTTGACTGTCAGGGACGAATCCTGGTTGTCCCAGTTCGGTGCTGCCCCTGTGTTCACGTAGGTACGCATCGCAAAGGCCCCAGAAGGGCTTACACGCTCTTCGTACCCGAGGTAAGGTGATTGCACCACCTCGGGTTCCGGAGCGCTCTGAGGGGCCTCTCCGGGGCTCTGAAGGGCACTAGCGATGGCTTGCACGCCCTGCAGGATCGCAGAGACCTGATCTTGAGTCAGAGTTACGCTCATTGTCCTAAGACTTGTCCAAGTGCTGCGGCTTGATCCACCGCGGTTGAGGCTTCAAGCTGGGCTGCCTGGGCCTGTTGCTGGGCTGCTGCGGCCTCTTCGTTGGCACGCTGCTCTTCCGGTGTGTACATGATGAGGCTGGGCGGGATGGACTTCCCACGCAGGATCACATCAACCACTCGCTTAGAATCCACACGAGCGTCAAGCTGAGCGACAGGTATAGCCGCTGCAATCTGCTGCGTTGCTTCGAGAAGCGAATCGACTTCAGTGCTGGCGCCAAGGGCAGGGCTCCCCGTCACGACGGACGCTTGAATGTTCCCAGAGATGACGTGGACTTCGAAAGCCTTGTCCACTTCCGATACCAGAAGGTAAGCCAGGGGTTCCTGCACTTCCGATGCCAATGTGCTGTACACGCCACCGAGGAGCTGGCCTGCTTCTCGGTCATCCCGCTGAAGCTCGTAGGCGGTCACGCGGTCCGCAGCTCGAACCTCGCCGGTGTACATGAACGGCTTCTGGAGTCGTATCAGGGCCTGTTGGACCAGGTCCATGACCACCGACAGCTTCTGCCCACCAGGCAGCTCCACAGGAGCGACCATGCTCGGAGCACCAGACAGGACAGACCCGTCCACGGACTTGGCAAGGTCATCGATCCTGGTACCTGAGGCGGGGTCAGCAAACCACCGAACCTCCAGCATCTTCAGTGCGTACGACAGCTGTGCAGCCGACAGCTCGGCCAGCATTTGGAAGTCGGGGCCGTAGTGCTCGACGTAGCCACGGCCGTAGTGCTCGCCCGGGATCAGGTTGCACACCGGGAAGAACCACGGACAGGTCTTCTCGGGGTACCACTCCGACGGCTTGTACTGCACCGAGTCCACCCAGTAGGAGACCCTGTAGCCAGCCTGCTTGGGCTTCCACTCCAGGTCAACCCACTGGTACATGTCCACCTTCGATCGATCGTTGTAGGACTTCCCAGTGCCTGCCAGGGCCTCTTTGATGTCCGGGGGCAGGGCCTTGTAGAAGTTCTGCTCCTTGACCACGGCCTGGATGACTCGACCGATGTTGTCCCGCTGGACCACGAAGTTACCCATCCCCAGCACCCGAAGCGTGTTCGCCTTCTGGTCCCTGTGGATGGCGCAGTTCCCTGCAATGATGAGGTGGGACAGGGCCAGCATCATCCTGGCCCGTCCCTGGTTGGCATCAAGACGTCTCTTGGCTGCCCTCGCCAACTCCACCAGCCTGTCCTCAGCCTCAGCCTGCGATATCAGGCCATCATCTTGAATCCGCTTGATCATCTCCGGGGAGAATGAGAGCGAGAAGAATGGCGTTTGGACCGGAAAGAGAAGATCGACGAGTTTGGCTACGAGGTTGTTCACCAGCGTAGCTCCGATGCTGGGAGCACACGTACGTGTAGACTCCCGCGTCCCGACCTCTACCTGGCGTGGTAAGAGGGACGGGATGGTATACTTGGCGTATGTTCTGGCCGCCTGCAGCGCAGCGCCATCCTGCAGCTCGGTGAAGGCGGCATCTGGGGTGAGGTACGTGCCAGACATGGTTCAGAATCCGAGTGAAGACCAGACGCCTTGCAGACCCCGCTTCCGGCGGGGATCAGACGTGCCCGCACTGGTCACAGCGGCATCACCGCCGGGGACCACCTGGGACACGTTCTGGTTCTGGAGGTTCTGGGAGAAGTTCCGCTGGAGGTTCGTGGCCGCAGCCTGCGCCGCAGCGATGGCGTTGTTGGCCGCGATCTGGGACTGCTCGACAGGCGATGGGCCGTTGTTGGCAGCCGCCGTGGCAGCGTCCGGGACTTGTGGCTTGGCCATGCCCGTGAGCTGGTCGGTCACGCCAGACAGCCCGAGGGGCTTGGCAACCGCGTGCAGGGGCTTCCGGATGAGTTTGCTCTTCATGAGGGTACCTTCATGTGTTTGGTCACACACCCAGACCCATCAGGGAGCATGTGTGTGTAGCAGTAGTAGGGACGCTGGGCATCCCGGGACAGTCGCTGAACGAACCGGTGTACGTACCGCTGGAAGCGTGTGTCCACAGCGTCGGTCCGGTTGAAGTTCGCAAGGACACTGAAGCAGTGCCCCACGTGGGCATCGATGTCTTTGGTCACGATAGCCATGGACGTGACTTCCTCAGTCTTGTCATCCACAGCCACAAGCACCCATTGGTCACAGTCTTCCAGCAGGAGTGCTTCGAGGTACTGGCAGTGCTCGTCATCGGTCCATGACTCTGCCCACCTCGTGTACCGGCTTCTCGCCTCAGTCAGTAGGTTGCAGGCTATCCCTGTCAGGGTCAGCCATTCTGGGGAGTTGTAGTGGTAGTTCAGGTTCATCGGGAGTGTGTCCTCTTCCTACTACTGGGCACCCAGTTTGGCCTGATCCTTGGCCGAGATGGACAGCAGCCCCCGATCCTGTTCCACGATACGAAATCTGCAATGGAATCAAGCACTTAGACGCTGTTACAATCTTCACAATCTGTGCAAGCTCTGAGCAAGACACCATTTTTGACAGAAAAAACCCCTTAAAATCAAGCACTTAGCGCTTGTCTTCAGACCCCTCTATATATATATAAAACGCGCCCCCTTCCTTCCCCGTACCAGAACCCGCTCAGTCTATCCTTTCCGCTGTGGTATATAACAAGACAAACACTATCCTTGTGTATGCCTACAAGAGCATAGACACAAGGATAGTACAGTCCTGGTACAACACCGTACAGAAGAGAACAACAACTGATTGAGCACCTGATAGGTGATCTATCCTTACCACCTGGCTATGTCTTAACCGTCCACAAGGACAGTACCACACTGTACAAGCACCCTATGGGTACTCTTCAATCCAGAACCCGGGATTGGGTCTGATAGAGAAGGACAGCAGGTCAACACCAGGAAGCACCGGGTCTGAACCGGTACAACAGCATACATCATCAACACATACACCACGTGCGGATAAGGTGAGCTATCGCTGGGACTGGGCCTAAGACCGGTATGGGGGCCGAACGGTCAAAGGCGGGGAGGATCAGGGGGGCGAACCCCTGCCCAACGCGTCTGGCGCCGAAACGCTACAACGTTGAACAGTTCCGAGTGGATTTCTTCTCCTACTAGTGGGCATCCAGTTTGACCCCCACAAACGACAAAGGCCCACCCAGGGCCTGAACCCCGGATGGGCCTTGTGTCAGCAGAAGAAGAACTCCGAATCAAGGACTTGGCCAAGATCGAAGCCGCCTTGCTCTGGCGGGTCTTCGTACTCAGGGTTCAGCTGGTCCCGGAGCTGGCGCAGGAAGTCGCCGGAGTACATCTGGATGAACTCCTCCCGAAGTACACGGTGCATGTAGTCCATGTCACCCGCATGGGTATAGAAGCAGTCGTGGACGCCCATGAAGCTCAGGCCCTGCTCGATCATCCGGTGGATCGTCAGCACCTGGTGGCTGGCATCCAGGCTGTGGATGACGTTGGGAGCCATGGCCATCTCGGTGCCATGAGGATCCGTCTCGTCTACCGTCCCTTGGACCACCACCTTGAACAGCTCCTGTCTGGCGTACAGCCTGAGCTGCTCCGCTTTGTCCTTCCGGACATCCTGGTAGACCATGAACCCGGACGGTGTGGTCCAGCTGGTGGGCTTGTCCCCGCAGGACTTCACCAGCCCCTTCAGCCAGTCCATGGCCCGTGCTGCACCAGGGAACTTCGACTCAACCCCACGGAACAGGTACCGGCCCAGGAACAGACTGTCCCGGAACCCCTCACCCTTCATCCGGAACTGCCCGCCAGTCTTCTTGAACTCTTCGACCAGCTCGTTGAAGACGTGTTCCCCGGCTGACCGTGTGGTTGCCGAGTACGAGTATGTCATCACAGGCTTCTTAGCCATGCTCCGTGTGATGTCCCGCCCAAGCCACCACGTGGCAGTGGCCCTACGAGCCTCGTATAGGTCTTTAGAGACGATTTCTCCGCTGGGTAGGGTGATGACACCAGTCCCATCGTCCGAACGCTCTACGGGGCTGTAATCGTCTTCTAGAGCACGTACGGCCCAGTCTCTGACTCCTGTGTAGATGTCGGCCTTGTTCCCAAGTCCGTCACCGTTGTCCAGGTTGACCATAGGCCCCCCGTGCTCGTCGAGGAGCAGGGCTGAGTAGTGCTGCAAGCCACTGCAGGTGGCATCACCGCCACAGGGGACTCCGCAGAGGTAGCTTTCGGGGTCTCCGGAGCGGTAGGCTTCACGGAGTTCCCAAGCCGCAGAGAACATTTGCCAAGGCGCATCCCCGAAAACTTCGGGAGCATCGGCTGGGCAATCAAGAGCCCGCTCAATGTCGTTCCAGTGCTCATCAGTCCACCTTGCCCGGTCATCGTTCCGGGCCTTGTCGTATCCGTAGCTGTTGGCGATGTGCACCTTCAGCCAGTACACACCACGCTTACCCAGGGGCTTCTTCTCCCAGAAGTGGATGGCGCCTTTGGCCATGTCTGTGCCCTGGGGATTGGGGATGCCCCTGTAGTACATCCGACCCCTGTAGTCGAGGTACATGGGGAACCAGATCGGCTTCCCGATGTCCCGGGTGGCTTGGATCAGTCCGCCAACCTCACGAACACGCTGCAGCCATTCGGCGTGTTGGACGTGCCACTTCGCCTTCTTGACCTTCCATTCATGGAACAGCGCATTCGCTTCCTCCGTATCCGGCCGCTGAGCCCCTTCCCAGGGCCATGGTGGCTCGATCGGGGGTCGGGTAAGGGGAACACCCAGGGTGCCACCTCCAGCGTCCCAGAGGGCCGTTATGGCCTTCCTGGTGGGCTCATGGATTGTGAAGGGAGTGGACTGCAGGTAGTTCACTGCAGCGAACACCTTGGGCATCCGTTGGGCTGTCCAGTTCTGGCCCCACTCCTCACGCAGGCTCTTACGGACACTGTGGAGCTTCAGCAGTGGGGCCTGTGCCTTCCGAGTCGGTGTCAGGTACCCACCATCCATGCTGTTCGTCCATGGATCGGGAGGTGCCAGCATCCGGCTCTCCTGGCGGTTCCAGACGCGATCCAGATCGCTGTCAAGGTAATCCCCCAGGAACTGCAAGACATCGCCTTCCAGGGCCACTCTCGTGGCTTTACGGGGGTATTTCAGGGTCCGCAGGAGCCCGCAGCTGTCCATGGCCACGTAGCACCAGAACCCCAGCTGGGCCAGCTCCTTCGAGGATCGGCTGGAGAGCATCGAGCCCAGCTTCTTCTGGGCATCCTTCATCACCATGTTCCTACCGACACGGGACTGCTCTGCAGAATCCTCGAAGTCGAGGGGGAACGCCTCACGGTACAGGCCGACGTTCTCCTCGTCCTGGATGTTCCGGCCAGTCCTGACCAGGTACCCGGCCAGGGTATGGCTACCACCGTGAGGGACGGTGACCTCCAGCAGGGTTGTCATGGCGATGGCAGCCACTTCCGAGAGGCCGATACGCTCGTACAGACGGTACCGCCAGTCCCGTCTGCCGATGTCCTGGAACACCACCTTCAGGGCTTCCAGCACCGTGCTGTGGTGCACGGCCAGCCAGACACGGGCAGCTCCGTAGTCCGACCGGCCAGCATCCATGTCGGAGCTGAGCTTCTCCAATGCCTTCGTGCGGGCTTCGTGGTCTGTTGTGATCTCACGAACTCGCTCTGCTGCTCGCAGTTCTTCGAAGTTCATCACTCGATCCTGTAGTCTTGCTTGACTTCCCGGTAGATGCGGTCCAGCTTGGCCTTGACCACATCCCAGTGGTCGGACCCAGCCCACAGCTCGGCGAATGCCTGCTTCCGCCTATGGTACCGTTCCTTCATGAGCCCGATTGCACCAGTTTCGGCGCACACGGCTAGTTCGTCATAGAAGATGTCTTCCCACTTGCGATCATACGATGCGGACATAACCGGTATCCTCTTTGTTGCTTGCGATGGAACGATTACCGCGCAGAATGCCTTGGCATCCCATGCAGCGGTACTGTCTGTAGCTGTTGACCTGCATGTGCACATCGCCAGGGATGCGCTGAACCTGCTGGCCACCGCAGTGTGGGCAACGCTTCTGGTCGGCGTAGAACTTGGACAGGTCCACACCAGGGTAGCCCCAGCCACGAATCTTCTTGTACACCTCAGCCGTGGCCACGACGTCCTGCTTGTTGTACGTCTCCATCTCCTTCCAGGCTTCGATGTTGCCTTGAAGGCACTCACGCCACAGCTCGATGCCTGGGAACTTCCCATGGCCTTCCTTGTGGCTGTTGCCGTAAATCTGGGAGATGTGCTCCAGCTTGTGACTGTCCGGCATGCTGTAGGTCCGGGACAGGCGCTGTGCGTCGCAGTGCTGGTAGTTGCTGGGCCGGCCCAGGCCGTGGGCGATGCACCGGTAGTGAATCTTCCGGACATCGAACTTCTTGCCGTTGATCGTCACCAGGACATCGCAGGTGTCGAGCAGGGTGTACAGCTGCTCGACCAGCTCCTTGTCGTCGTAGGGGTCACGGTCGCGCAGGTCTTGGTAGAAGGGCTTGCCATCGTGCAGCCACATGCCGCAGTAGCTGATGATTCCCGAGTGTTGCAGCACATGCTTCAGTGACAGAGACAGGTCATACATCCCGAACGTCATTCCCAGCATCGGGCTCGTCTCGATGTCCAGCACCAGAATCTTCGGCCCGTCTTGCACGACGCTGGGCCAGAAGTTTTCGGGCACGGGAAGCCGCCGAGTTTTGGCGAGTGCGCGTCTTGCGTGCTGAACGGCCTTCATTGTCTTTGTCCTCGTGGTACGGGTAGATGAACTTCTGATGGGGTTTTTCGTAGTAGGCCAACAGCTGGGTCAGCCACTTGATGATGCTCGGGTAGTCGGTGGCCTTGGCGCCCCACTGGGCAGCGGCATTGGCCACCTTACCCTCAGCAGCGTTGCAGGACCGGTGCAGAAGACCCCTGATCCATCCGGAATCGTGGTCGTGGTCCAACACACCTTCGCCTTTCACCGACAGGTCAATGGGCTTCTGGCAGATGGCGCACAGCTTACCCTGCTCGATCCATAGCTTGCGCTGGAACGAGTCCATCTGACTTCTGGGCAGCTTGATACGCCTCTGTGGAGTTTCTGCTGTCACAGATAAGTCTCCGGGAACATGGTCAGGTAAGCCTCAGTGGCCTCTTCGATGGAGTCGCCTGCATTGATGCGGGCAGTGCACCACTCCAGCATAAACTCCATCTCCCACTTCTTGTTGTTACGACGCCGCATCGTGGGGCTCTCCGGCTCTGCAGTCTTCGAGGTATCGTTTGAGTTCTGGGGGAAGGTCGAGTCCATTCATGTACTCCAAAACGTTGTCATCGGGATGTCTGAGAAGGTACAGCAGCTGGGCTTCGGGCAGTGGGTCTTGGCCAATCTCCCGGTAGCACTCCAGCACGATCCGTGCAGCATCAGCCTCGTTGGCCTCTTCCAGCAGCTTGAAAGCCTTGGCAGGGCCACAGGCACGAGTCTTGCCGGGTGCAGGGGCCAGGCCCTGGATGTTGTCGGCCTGGTCACCCATGAGCATCTGCGCCCAGAAGAACACCATCCCACGGCCTATCAGCTTCCAGGCCCCGGCAGATGTCCTCACCAGCTTCAGCCACCCAGGCCCTGCACCATTGTCTACCTCGAATGTGCTCATGTCCAGGTAGGGACCACGGACCTGACGCAGGTCTTTGTCCACAGAGGCAACCAAACCCTGCTGTCCGAGACGCTCCGAATCCATGACGATCGCATCATCCGCCTCGACATCATGGTGCAGGTGGTACGACACAGCAGTGGATGCCGTTTGCAGGCCCGTAATGGCCTCTCTGAGCGGTTCTAGCAAGGGGGGCTTTGGCTTCCCCTTACGGTGGGACTGATAGGGCTTGTAGGCCCGGATTTCAAGCCTGCCAGCCTTCTTGCTGTCCTTGGCAGTCAGGTGTACCCGGGCACTGGTGCAGCCAGCCATTCGCATCAGACTGGCCACCGCCGACTGGATGTGCATGATTCCGGCATCGAGGGTCTCGACGGTGTAGGCTGCGTCGTAACACAGCCCATCACCATCAAGGATCAATACACGGCCTGGCACCTGGTCCGGGACGATACCCGGACCTTCGTACTCGGCGATCTGCTTGAGCAGGTCACTCTTCGTCATCTTCAGGCACAGCCAGGACGCGTTTCGGAACCTTCGGGAGAGCCGAGACGGCCTTCTTCATCACAACGGCCTTCACTTCCTCTTCCTCGTGCTGGAGCATCTCAGCTTCAGCATCCTCACCCTCCGGCAGGGCAAGGCGGGGAGCATCGCCAGCAGCCTTCTGTGCCTTCCTGGCAGCAGCGGCAGCGGCTTCTGCCTGCACCTTCTCAAGAATACCAGCCTGCTTCAGCATGTGCTCAGCAGGAGAACCCTCGAAGTTCACAGCACCGAGAATCAGCCGTTGCGAGTACGACAGAACCGGACCTTCCTTCGTGCTGTTGTACAGCGATTCCCACTGCTCGATGCTGGGCTTCTGCCAGCTGAAGTACCGGATGTTCACCATCTCGGGAACATCGTACGGCTCGTCGGTGATCGGGTTGATGGCCGGTCCTACCTCGTCCAGTCTGAACTGCCCGGCTTTGGGGTCCTTGTCGGACTGCAGGAAGTTCGCGATGTACGGGTTGCCGATCAGCTCCGGGAACGCCTTCTGGTCATCGTTACGCAGCTTGCTGAATGCCTTGAAGGCAGTGGACTTGGCGCCGGTGCTGATCTTCAGCATGAAGGTTCGCTCTTCCTTCGGAGAGCCGTCGGCGTTGACAAACTGTGCCGGGTCCGCCTTCTTGGACAGCGGGAACACCTCGAACGTCCAGACGAACTGGTTGTCCACCGGCTTCTGCTGTTTGGTGTTGAAGTCCTGACGCATCTGGGTGCCCAGCTCGATGTACCCGTTGCAACGTACGAAGGCCCGTCCAGGGGGAACGCTGAAGTTACCACCTTCGTTCTGGGTGGCAACGGTTTGGTCAACGCCTTCGGTGTTGGCGGCCAGTTGGGCGAGCAGTGCTTTGTTCAGTGCCATTGTCGTGTCCTCACAGGGTTACGTGATGTTTCTCAAACAGGTTTGCCCCGGCCTCTGCTTCGGTCGGGAACGGAACGGGCAGATCGTACCCGTAGTCCGCCATGAAGTCCGGGATGGATTCCATGATCGGCTTCACTACTTTTACCACAGGTGTGACCAGCCGGTCAAGCGTGTCGAAGTACAGGGCGTCGTGCACCTGATTGACCGCATACACCAGATTACGCCATTTCTTGCGAGCCAGGATGGCCCACATCACTTCCCCGGCCATGGCTTGGACGAAGAAGCTGCCTTCCCCTTGGATCGGGAAGTTACGCATGTGCGGTGTGTGGAACTGCATCTGAACGGTCTTGGCGCCGTTGATCCACACGTCCTTGGGTCTCTTCTCGAAGGTGTACACCGTGCCACCGGGGCTGGTCCATGTGCCCCGGAACACAGCGCGTTCACCATCGTCGTAGTACAGCTTCACGGTGTGCGAAGTGCCTTCGATCTCCGGGTACACCTTCCGCTCATACCAGCGCTCAACCCCGGGGAACAGCCTCCGTTCATTGTCGATGAACTCCTGGGCCTCTTCCACTGTGCATCCAAGGTTGAACGCCATGCCGTAAGCCGTACCTCCATACTGGTACTGAAACGCCTTCGGCTTGATGTGGGTCCTCATCTTCTTGTACTCGGCGTGCCGTGGGTCGGTGTCATCCTTGCACTTCCGCAGCACATCATCGTATGGCTCACCGAGGGAGGACGCCAGACGCATGCAGTGCATGTCCGTGCCCTTGATCAGTGCATCCATCAGGTTCTTGTCCTTGCTGAACGCAGCCAGGACCACAACCTCCAGGGCCGAGTAGTCGATCTCGATCATCCGGCCACGTGGTTCACCAGCTTCCAGCCCTTCCAGGCAATACTGGTAGACCTCATCACCAATCTCGGACCTGTGCTTGTCCAGCCACAGCCTGTCGTTGAACCGGCTGGTGAACAGCAGCTTCACCCGGGCCGTGTCTCCACGCGGTACGTTAGTGAGATTCATTGTGTTCAGGCAGGTTCGTTACTCCCTGCCCCGCCTTTCGGCAGCTGCATGTTTCCATGCAGATCAGACTATATCTTCACAGCACCTTCTTTTGGAAGGGTGTGCCATGCGCTTCCACCCACTTGAGTGTACTCTCTTTCGAGATAGTCGTTGCATGCCGTTTCATCCATTGATGTAACTTACCATGATCGGATGTTGTCATCAGGACAAGGTTGTCAAACTCATTGTTGTGCGGGTCGAAATCCACATGGTGGACACACCAACCTCGAGGAATTTCATTAATCCCGAGGCGCTCACACACCACAATGTTGTGAAGAAACACATGTTTCGAACCACGACGGCCTGTATACCAATCAGGCTTAAGCAGCATCAGATACCCCTTGCTGTCCCCGACCACGCCTTTGTAATTGGGGTGATCAGCGCCAGTTCGTCCTATCATCCATGTGTGAATCTTCTGCGCCCGGCTGTACGTAATATTCTTGCGATGCTTACGAAACGCTGCCGGGTACTTCCGCCATACCTTGTTAACCTGCTTCAGCGAAACGCCCAGTTCCTTAGCTATCATGCTAAGCGTGAGCGTTGTGGTCTCGATCATACTTTCAATGGTGCGCATAGCCTCTCCTATGATGCACGGCACTCAGGATTCCCAGCTAAGGGTTCCCTGATTTCACATGGTTTTACAAGCCCAACGTTCTAGGCTTGGTTCCGGACAAGCGTCCGGTCTTGACCGATGTCGTGTTCAGTTCGTGGTGTACGATGTTATCGTGTGGGTCTACGTAGGTGAGCATGCCGACCTGCTCGCCTTGCCCATTGGTCCTCATGTAGTATGTGCCCAGCTCCTTGTCAAGCTCGGAGAGGCGGACCATGGCCTTCGCCACAGGCTTCCACTCATCAGGCATGCTTGGCTGTTCGGCCCATGCCTCGATGAACTCCCTGCCAGTCGGGTACACCTTGGACCCATCGGCATGGGTCATGGTGGTCTCGTAGTTCTCCAACCGTTCGCGGAAGGCGTCAGTCAGATGGTCCCACGGGATGATACCCGGCAGTTCGTACTCGGCTTCAAGCCATCGCAGCTTCTCCTCATCGGTATCGACGCGGAACACCTTCGGTGCCCCCTTGTTCACCCCACTGGCCCATGTGACTGCGCCCTCGGGCACCGGGCCGTCAGCGGGGTAATACTTCCCGTCGGCGCCCTTGTACATGTCCGCCTTGACGTACTTCGGAGGGTCATATGAGCCCCGGTACCGGGCCTTGTAGTACCCACCATACAGCAGCGCAGGCTTCGTGCTGATCGTCACCTTGAAGTCCAAGCCAGGCAGGTCCGGTGCCCGGGTCTTCAGGGACTCGTGCACGAACTTGTCCAGCTCTGCGTACTCGGATTCACGCTCGGCCAGGTGCTCTGCCGCCAACGTCATGTCGATGTGCATGCCGTTGTACGTCGCCAGGGTATTGAACAGGTACCCACCCATTCGCAGCAGGAACATGTCCCACATGCCCTTGGCCTGAAGGGCCTGCACCTGACCCCAGAAGACCTTCCGGGTGTTCTCGATGTCCCCAGAGGGGCCGAGCAGGTACTCGTCGAACAGTATCCGCTTCTCGATCTGACTTGTCTTGACACCCTGATTCCACAGCGCCTTGACCACATCAACCTTCGCAGTACCACCATACCGTGGTGCAGTGGTGTTAAGGCCGGGATACAGCTCCGTCATGCCTCCGAGGATGAACTCTGCAGTCTGGGTGTCGAACAGCCGTCCGCCCCGGTGCAGGAACCCCCACATGGCCTTGGGCTGGCGGTGCAGAAGCCACTTCACATCGTACTGGAGGTTATGGCCTACCAGCATATCCACCTCATCTGGGATAACAAGCCACTCCTCGTCAGTCGGCCCATCGAAGTACCGGCCCTCGATCGTGCCGTTGCCCAGCGCGTCTTCGATGCACCAGCCGGCAGCCACGATGTACAGCTCAGTGTTCCATGGGTTGGAGACAGGGTCCTTTGGGTTCCCAGTGGTCTCAGTCTCCAAGTCCAAGATCATCACAGACATCAGTACCCCCTCTGAATGATCGCTTCAAGGCCATAACGCAGCGCCACATCGGGGCTTGGGGGCAGGGGAGCGTCGAACGTCAGCTCGTACCGCTCACCGTTGATGGTCACCTTCAGCGTGTCAATGTCGAAGCTCCAGGCGCCCATCAGGTCTTCCTTGTGATACAGCAGGCGATCGACGATCTCTAGCGCCACATTCTTCACCAGATCGTTCGCCGGCCTGTCCTTGTATCGGATGGCACCAGCGGCGTATATCTTGCCCTTGGGCTTATACACGCCAACGGTGACCAGAGCCGAGCCCACCTTGTACTCGGCGTTGAGCTTGACGTTGAAGCGCTTGTCGCCGGTGGTCAGCAGGGATTCAATCGTTCGTGCAGGGATCATGACATCTCCACAAATTCACATTTGGTTGGGTCAAACACAAGCTGGCACTTCACGTACCCGGGCGATCGGGGACGCTGCAGCTTGTTCTTCGGGGTACTCAGGCCGCGCAGCTCTGGGCTTTCCTGATCGAAGTTACCCATCATCAGGATCAGGTCAACGGCGCCTTGCACACCTGTCTTGGACTCCTTCAGCGCAGACTGGGGCGGGTACAGCATGTTCGCACCTTCCTGACTGATCTGGATCGTCCCGATGCCCACGCAGTCATGACGGGCCAGAATCTCCCGCCACAGCTCCCACACCCGCTCGGTCTCGGCATGGGCTGCCTGACCAGGCACTCCGGTGTGGAAGTTCGACAGCATGTCGGCAACCACCACAGAAGGCTTCACAGCGTCGATTACGCGCTCGATCTGCCCCATGCTGGCTCCATGCATGTCCTTGATCCGGATGAAGTCTGACGGGGTTCCCATGGCCTTCTCGTAGGCTTCCTTCAACTTACCTGCCTTGGACAGCTTCTGCAGATCGTCCATGGTCATGCCCAGCGCTGACTGGTACAGCCTGGGGATCAGGCGTCTGCCCTTGCCCTCGTTGTTCAGCCAGAGGATGGGACGATCCGGACCAAACAGCTTGAACGCCTGCCCTGCCCAGTCCGTGAGGATGGCCGCCACGAGGCTGGTCTTCCCACGATCAGGACGTGCTGCGATGGCGATGCTGATCCCGCCCAGAACCCCCTGAATCGAGTGCCGCAGGGCTGGCCATCGTCTGAACTTCAGGCCCACATCCTGATCGGCTTCTTCCAGAAGCTCCTCGATCGGTGTGCGCTCGTAGTCAGTGGCCGATGCCATGCCTGCCAGCTTCATGGCATGCTGGGCGACGGCTTGAAGCTCGAAGGCCAGGTCAATCTCCTCGCCCTGGTCCCACTTCTCGATGATGCCCTGGGCTTGTGCTGCCAGACGCCTGGAGTACAGCACGTCGCTGACAGCGCTCAGCTCACCTTCGGTCGGGGGATTGTCCTCCAGCTGCTTGATCAGGGACAGCATCAGGGCTGTGCCGTCGGGGTCTTTGTCCGCCTGCAGAGCGATCATCTCACGGATGGCCTGCAGGCTGACCTCTTCAGCACTGGGGTTACTCTTCAGGTAAGCCCGGTACCAGGCCATGATCGCCTGGGTCTCAACCATCCCATCGCCCTTGGGGATCGTCGGCCCCAGCAGGTTCAGCTTACCGCGATCTCGCAGAAGGTGCAGGATCGTCGTTTGCAATGACACGCTTGTACTCCTCGTTGATGTGGTCCATGGACATGTCCTTGGGGTCAGCGCCTTCAGGCACCCGGAACACCAGAACATCCAGGAACGGGGACACTTCCGCCGCGGTCCGTCGGACAGCCTGCCGTCCGGCATCGTCACCGTCGTAGGCCAGAACTACCGGGCACCCCAGAAGCACCAGAACACGCTTGGCTTCGCGATTCATCAGAACCCCGTGGCTGCACAGAACGTTGGCCGTCTTGCCACACACTGCGTACAGCTTGAAGGCCGACAGCAGGTCTTCACAGACGATGGTGAAGTCATCGTCGGCCCGGGCCTTCAGCAGCGTGCTCGTGGTGCTGTGCAGCCACTTGGGCTGACCATCAGGGGTGGTTGCCCTGCTGGCGAACTCGCCAGTCACGGGGTTGATGAAGTACAGGCGCCGTTGGCCGGGGCTGTACTTCAGCTTCCAGTCGAACAGCCACGATGGCTGCAGTCCGTACCGGTAAAGCCTGCTTGCGAGTACATCTTCCGGAACATCCGCCGTCAGGTCGATGGGGAGTTCCCGGGGCTTTGGCGTTGCCACGGGCTTCGCCTGCCTGACTTCCTTCATCTGCTGGGCATACCACCCGCACCACATGCACAGCGCCGACCAGCGGTCAGGCTTGTTGTGCAGGATCAGGTTGTCCTTGTTGCAGTGCCCGTGCCGTATCCACTTGCTGCGTCCCACAGGCAGGGCCTGTGCCTCTCGCAACCAGTTCATCAGCACTCCTCGATCGGGATGAAGCGGGGCTCATTCTGGGCAGCGGGAGCAGGGCGGGCTGTCTGGAACACGACGCCGGGGGCAGGGGGGCAGGAACGGCACGGGGCATCCCGGAAGAACTCCTCTTCAGGTACCCACTTACCCTTCTCAAAGCTGTAGTACATGCTGCGGTAGGTGTCTTTCAGTTGCATGGTCATTCTCCAAGGTCAAGTTCAGGCTGCACTTCAGCGATTTCCGCCAGCTTGTCCAGCAGCGCCAGGTAGTTCGACAGCATGTCGTACACCACCAGCTCCAGCAGTACACGGTCGAACTCTGCATTCATCCGGATGGTCCTAGTGATGATGTGGTCCATGTCCGTGAAGGCTACATGCAGGGTACCATGAGCATCGTCGTGGTCATAGGTGGTGTACACCGACCAGCCGCACGCACCGTCCTTCAGACTGCAGTACACGTCGTGGTACTGATACACGCCGTGCTCGTCCTCTACCGTCATAACATTCGGCAGCTTGTCAACGAATCGATCGGTCAGTTTGGACAGGTAGGCTTTGTGTTTCGTGAACATGTTCATATCCTCGTTTCAATCAACGCGTCCCGCGATTGGCGGGGCGTCTTCCGTGACTTAACCTCAAAGAACGCCCTGGTAGGCGAGTTCGGCGATGGCATCGTCTACGGTGGCCACAGGGTGACGTGGGGTCACCGTGAACTCTTCCAGGTACGTGTCGCCTTTGGTCAGGTACACATCGAGCGTGCCCATCAGCTCTGGGAAGATTTGCAGGCGTACACCGTTCGGATACAAAAGGCCATCGGACAATCGCTTAGCCTCGTGGCCGAAGTCGATAAGGTAGTGCCTTATCCGGAAGGCCCCGATAGGCAGTTCCCCCTTGGTGGCCCACAGGAACAGCTCCTCATCCGTGGGTTCCTGATCGACCAAATACGCCACCCGCTGCCTGCCCGATGTACGGATGATGACGCCGTCTTCCGGTAAGTACCGCACTGTGGTGCACTTACCGTTCTTCACCAGTTCTAACGATGTTCCCTTGTCATAGTCTCGCATTGCTTATCCTCTCAAAACTCCATACAACAGCCAGTGTGCCACCACGTTCGCAGGCAGGGCACGTTCCTTGTCAGTAAGGTACGCGCCATCTGTCAGCTTCAGGTGGGCGCCTTCGTTCCGCAGTACGATGTACTCACGGGACTCGAAGGACGTGTACCCATATCCACGACGCTGCACCTTCCGTACCTGCCGGGCCACGGTACCTTGTGGGACTTCCTTGAACACGTCAAAGGAACGGGGAAGGGCTGCCTTCTTGCCAATCCCCATTCGCCCGTGGGCTCCGAACCCACACGCCGTGACGGACACGTCCATGGCGCTGAAGTTCGGCCAGCATGTCCACGTGATGCACACAGTGCCGTTGTGGCTTATCCACTGGTGGGTGCCGGGGTGGTTGGGCAGCTGCCGGACATACTGCTTGATCCGCTGGTACAGGCTCTTACTCATCGCCTTCCCCAAGGGCACCTTTGCAGTACCCGATGATGTCAACCCAGTTATCACGGTAGTTAATGTCGCCATTGATCATCCGGGACAGCTTCATGGCGATCATGTCCAGGCACATCTGCTGAACAGGGGACGCCTTCTCCGTGGTCAGCAGGGTCTTGAGGGCATGGTACAGGGCACCGTTCTGGGCGAAGGTGCCGTACCGTGCGCCACGCTCCTTCAGCACGTCCTTTACAGTCATGGCAGCTCCCGTGCTTCCAGTGCCTTGCATGTACTTCCGTAAATCTCAGCCCACGATGTGTCATCCGACTTGAAACCACCCCACAGTGGCTTCACGAAGCCCATGTATTCAAGGTAGATGGTCACGTAGTCGCCGTCTTCCCGTGTGATGAGGTCATACCCCTTGGCGTTGGGGATGCCGCCCCAGCGCCCGCCGCATGACGTGGCGTCAAGGAACCACACCGGGAATGGTAGCTCCATGTACTTATCCTCGAGGTACAGGGTGGCGTCCACATCGTCCGGCGCCACGTCCGAGAACGTGTCGCAGAGCAGCTCGAAGTCCGCGTCAGCGTACCGCAGGTCATGCTCTACGGACGCCTTCAGGGCATCCAGAATACAGCCAATCAGTTCGTCCCGCATCATTTGCTCCTTTGTTCGTAACAAAACGGCGCCTTGTACAGCTCTTCCATCATCTCATCCGACCACCAGTTCAGGTGATCGCCGTGCTTGAACTCCAACATGGCCAGCACGGCTTCGGCCTTTTCCTTGGGGTACCCGCTTACTTCCAGCAGTGCAGGGGATCGGGAGTGCCGAAGGGCCTGCACCGCTTTATACCCGCCAACCGACTGGGGCTGGACATACTTGCCCGGATGCAGGTAGTACAGGAACTGGTGCAGGGCTGGCTTGAGGTACAGCCCAGTCTTCGCAAGCAGTGGGTATATCTGGTTCTGATCCCTGGTCCAGAAGTACACCTCACCCTTGGCACCGGAGCCATGTCGGAACAGCACATCGTCCACCCACTGGTGCAGCTCGGCGTAGGTACCGGCCATGTCACCACGGTACGCCTCACCATCGAACCAGTACCAGTACGCCACGATGCATTGGGTATCTGCAGACACCCGGACTCGCCGAATGTCCGGGTGCATCTTCACTTGGATCATACAGACCTCACTTCTCACAATCGCATTTCAGGGCCTTAGAGGCTTTCTGCACCCGTGTTGGGGCAACCACCTTGGCTTTCGGTTTGGAAGGCGCTACGGGCCTGCTAGGGGCCTTAGCGGGCGTTTCCTGAATGGTACCTACCACGCACTCTTGCAGGCGGATGGTGTTGACGATCCGTTGCATGGCACCGCCCCCGTTGATGCCGATCGAACCACCACCGCCGTTGCTGTTGTTACCACCGAAGCCGAAGCCATGGGAGCTGGACACAGTGATCACGGTAGAGGTCTCGATGATCTGGTGTCCCAGAAGCTGGTACACGCCGGGCAGGACTTCAACCTTGCGGTACGGCTCGGCAAAGTCCGGGAACAGTTCCTGATCGACACCAAGGTCAACCTTCTCGGCGGACCAAGTGCGGTTGTTCACGCCGGACACCGGGTACGAGATCACCTTCTGACGGGGGCCGCACTGGCCAACCATCCGGCTGATGCCTGCTGCAGGGGTGATGATCGGCTGGGCTTGGACCTGCACCGGAATCACCGTGAAGGACTTGGACCGGCTGTTATCGATGTTGTTCGTATTGGTGTTCGTGTTCGCCGTCACGCCGGCTTGGCTTTGCGAGTACGACCCCGCCGTGGCGTCCGACTGGGCACCGGCACGGGCCGCCTGCTGTTGGGCTTGGCCCTGCTGCTGATGACCGCCGTTGGCCACGGGGTTGTGACTGACACGGTTATCGGTCACTGCACCACGGCAGGCGTGTTGGCCGACGCAGTCAGCGCCCGGGGTATTGGTGGCGTTGGCAACGGTGGCGATCAGGGACAGGGACAGGGCAATGATGGTCTTGTTCATGATTCAGGTTCCTTGTTGAGTTCAGGTTTGGATTGGGTTTTGGTCAGATGTGTGTGAAGTCGCCGTTTCCCAGGCAGTTCAGGGCCATGCGGACGATTCCGGACAGGCCAATAGGATCACGCCGAAGTGGGGCGTCTACGGTCATCTGGACACCAGCGCGCCCCTTCGGCAGGTGGATGCGCACTTTGGTGCTGTCGCCAGCCGTAGCAAGCACCATATGCATTTCCCCATCAGGGCTGCATGCTTCAAGGTTCACATAAGCATCACTAGCCGTATTCACTGCCCAGACAGTCACACCCGATGCCCAGCGCAGGATGAAGTGCTTGGAATCTTTAGAAGACTTGTACTGGGCCTTCGCCGCATCTACCACCTTAGCCAGAGCTGCTTCAGCATTCAACCCTTTGGTTTCGGGGATGTTGTGGACAGCCAGTTCATGGAATGCGACAACATGTCCATTTTCAATTAGAACCACATCAGCTTCCCACGTTTCATATGGGTATACCTTCATCGTGTGGCCGTTGTGGTCAAACTGGGGGCGCAGCTTATCGCCAGCCACCTTGTGAGCATCAATGTCCTTGTAGAAGGCGACTTGTTTTTGGGTCAGTTTCAGTTCATTCATGATCTTCACCTTTCAGTTCAAATCGTATTGGTCCAACATGTCCAAGCACAGGATCAGGTCTTGGATTACGTCATTGATGTCATGTCCGCGACCCACCGCACGCTGCACCGTCATGTTGAAGGTGTAGGCGTACTTAGGTTCCCTGAATTGCAGAAGCAGGTAAGCCTCATTCGTGGTGTCAAATAGGCTTACGAGGGACTTGTCGTGGGGGTCAGCCACGGGTGGTGCACCGTATTTCGCCTCATACCAATCGATTGTCTCATAAACAATCCGATACACTTGTGAGCTTAGACTGCTGACCGCTGCTGTGCAGTAGAACAGCAGCATAAGCGCCCGCGCAGTTGAGCCGTCGATGATCTCTTCTGCCCGGTCCGCCCAAGCTTGGGCGTCAAAATCGGGCTGAGCCGTGTCTGCTTCCCCAAACTGCTTGTAGTACAGAATCCCGCGGCGTGTAACCTCGATACTGCACCAGCGGTTGCTGGCACCCACGTCGATAACAACGCCGTCGGGCATACGGCTTGCGCCGCAAATTTCGGTGACCTCCAGCGTGTCAAACTTCAGAATCCCCTGGGCGAATACTTCAAGTTCGTCATCCATTCTGCAACCTCTTCAGTTCTGCGTCCTTCAGTTCCAGCGTACGCCGGGCTGCACGGACTTCATTCTCCAGCTCCACAATCGCCAGTGCTTTCTCTTCCGCAGCGTCCCGCTGGAAGCGCTCGGGGAACAGGGTTGTCCAGACGTTCTGTACTATCGGAGCCCCGGTGTATGTCACGTCTGTGCTGCGGAACGCATAGCCGTTACGGCTATACGTCACGATGGCTTCCCCATCGACCGCCGTCAGGGTGACGTGGGCCTGGATCCCGTGTGGGAATTCAATGGTGTCCCCGACCAGATACGCCTGACCCAGCTGGCTTTTCAGCACAGCTGACAGCTCACTTTCCGCCGGTGGTCTTGACTGATCGAACGCCATCAGGAACAGGTACTCGAACACTTGGGTATGTGTTGGGAACTTCCGCTCATCCTGATCAAGCAGGTATACAGTCGGTTCCGCATACTCCGCTTCGCGGATGGCCAGCGTCATGGTGTCCGTGTCCAGAGTGTAGATGCGCACGACTTCACGGTCATAGGAGGAATCAACAGGGTCGTACTCGGTCTCGTACGCCCGGAAGGTGTACGTGCTGTAATCGTCGTGCGAAAACTCAAACTTCATGATTTGCTCCGAATGGCGTTCTGCACGCCTTTGATGAACATGTGGCACAGAGCAGGGGGGATGCCCCGCTCCACCTTCTGCAAGTCTTCCAGGATGACCCTGGCAACCGGGGGCGACATGGGAAGGGTGACTCGCAGTTCAACCTTCCCAGCACCTTGGCTGAACATCAGGCCATCCTTCGTTTGGATCACTGCGTAGCCCATTTCGGTTGGCACGTCCACTTCGAGGTACTGCACATGCCCTTCAGAAGCCTTTACAGCCCCGTAGACGCGTTTTCGGAAGTGTTCAAAGGTGTCGGTACTATACCCCCGTGCCATCGCTTTGTGGGCAGTTTTACGCGGTACGATGAGCTTGCTCACAGAACACCCCCAAGCTTGAACAGTTCAAACAACGCCCACAGCAGGTTCACGGCCAGAAGGCCGACGGCCACACGGCCGGCAGTGTTCATCTTGGCTGCTGAACGGTACAGCGCCTTGCGGCGGGGTGCAGACCACGTGTAGTCCGCCTCGTTGCGAGTGCGCTCTGCCAGGTAGTGTGCATACTCTGCGATCAGCCAGCAACCTACGCTGCTTCCAAGCAATGTCCAGATCATTCTGATTCCTTTTCGTTGGATTCAGACAGCACTGCATCACGCCATGCTACATCGATGGATTTCGCCAGATCCATCAGGCTTTTTGCTGTCGGGTCGCTGTCGTACGGTTTTGGGATGGTGAATGTGTGGATTTGGTCGTCGGGCAGGGAGAGTTCCGCCACCGTGACGCTGTCATCATCTAGTGATTCGGTGACTTCAATCGTGTACTGAACTCCTTCTCTATCGGTAGAGAACGAGGTGCATGACCACCGCACAGACACGTCCCACAGCTCGACATACGGGGTGGAGAGCCACGCCTGTTTGAGCGGGGAATACTCCGACTTGCCAGCTTCCGCATGCACCCTACGCAACACTTCAGGGCCAGCCACGTTCGTTGTGTCTGGAATGTTCAGCAGGCACAGGTTCATATCCGGGTACGAGGCATGTCCTGCTTTATCCTTGTGCTTGACGATGATATCCGCATCGCACGAGCAAAACACCGCCACTTCAACAACGCGCCCCTTGTGGTTGAAGTCGAAGTGCACCTTCCCCTCACCGGCGGAAATCGCCTTGTCCAAGTCAAGGTCAGCGAAGAAGTTCCGTTGTTCTTTGGTCAGTTCCATACTATGCCTCATTCGTAAACACGTTCTGCGTCTTCGGGGATACCGAAGCGTTCCACATCCATCAGCACCGACACCAGCAAGTCGATTGCCGTCTTCTGATCGTTCCAGTAATACTGCAGTGGGATACGCCACACCCGTGGGAACTCTTCCCCACCACTGATGTAGAGCGATAGAACGGCGTACAAGCCGTCATTGGACAGCTCTATGGTGTCGGCATCATGCTCGATCATAAAACGCCTTGTAGCGCGTTCTGACGTGTCGTAGCCCCATTGCCGAAGGTCCCAAGCCCGTGCCTGCACGGGGTCTTTGTCCGCTCTCATGTCATTCTCCAAAGATGGCCAGTGCCAAGACCGACACCAGCACTACAAAGCCAAGGATCAGCAGGCTTGCAAAGCCCGTGTCTTCAAGTGTGTCATCCGGGTACATACTCGCCTCATACATTGCAAAGGAACAGGTTCAACACAGCCAGAACAGCAGCTATGGCGATCAGGCCAGCCGCTGTACCGTGAGCATCCGCCTTGAGAGCGGGGTCGTTGGCCTTCCGGCCATACTCAAAGGCAATCAGGGCGCCTACTGACGCCACGACGATCAGGATATCCATTTGGCCAACACTCCAGCAAACACGCCCGTCAGGGCACCAATCAGACCACAAGCAAGGGCAACCACCAGAAGGCCGCTTGCCAGTACAGGGTTCACACAAGCCACAACCAGAATGGTCAGTGGGTTCAGAAGCAGTGCCAAGACAGTGAACACCACTGTCAGCACCGCAGTAATCAAAGCGTCCATCGCATACTCCATACACAGGTGCAGTGCAGAGCGGCCGTAAGGCCGCCTATCACTGCCGGGTTAGAACAGGTATATATCACGAAGTAATTCAGCCAATGACACAACACGGGTGCTGTTTCTGTACCAATCCAACAGATTGGCTTTGGTACCCAACACACCACGTCCTTGTGTAGCTTCGTAGATCACCTGTTGCAAAGCCATACCATCAAACACATCAAAGCCGTTTCCAAGCCTGTCTGCAATGGCTTGTCCAACACTTTCGTCATCCGCGAAGGTTCTGCCGTACAACACCCATGTACCATCGATGTACCCGGTGTTGTAGAAGTGTTTACTCCACAGCTCATCCGCTTCTGCTGTCAGTGTTCCATCCGGTTCAGTCAGGTACTGCAGTGCTAACAACACTGCATCAAAGCTGTTGTTAGCACTGTAGATTCTGATCTTGCTACCCCGTGGGTTATCCAGCTCTACGGCTTTGTAGTACGCCTGCAGGGGTGTTAGATGGGCTGTGTCTTCTTCGTTTTGCAGAAGCCGTTCCACCCACTCTGTGGGTATCCTTCCCACATAGGTTCTAACACAGCCGTTGGGTTGTGTTATCACTTCTGCTACGGTGATGTGTTGTACTGGTGTTTCAGTGGTGATTTCAATGGTGTGTTTGGTTTCCATGATCTGTGCCTTGTATTGTGTTTGATCTGGTCTTCGGTTGTGTTGTTCCGGTGTTTGCACCGGCTTTGCACCTGTTCGATCGCTCGGTGCTCCGCACCTCAAACAACGATCGATACGGACGCCTACGGCGTTGTCTTTAGACAAACCCCCCCTACCCCCCCAAGTGACTTAAGGACAAAGCTTTGCTTGCCCATCACCCGGTGAAGGATTTGCTGCCCCCTACCAGTTCCGGCCGGTAGGTCAATGTATGTTTTGGTCCGGGGGATTGGCCTGTCACACCGCTGTCGGTGAACGGGGTCCGATCCGGCCCACTAGGAAGGCAGGTTTCCCCGCCCACTAGCGACTACATACTGCAGCCAAGGTGAAGTATCGCACAACGCCAACCGTTTTGCAAGTGCACCGCCACCTGCGGTGTGCAACTTTGTTGAACTGCATAGAAGCCTCTAGAATCGATTGGAAGGGGCGGATAAGGCAATCACCCTACCCAGATCAGAAAACGCCTCTACGGGGCTCTATTCAAGCCGTAGAGGCATTGCCAAGGGATTCAGTCGGTGCAGTTGCAAGTCCAGCCCGTCAGGCCCACCTGAAACCGGGACGTTCGGTGGCTTTCATGAACCGGACACGGCTGTACGGGTGCGATTCGATGACCAGCCCGGCCTTGCGGTGGAGTTGGACAAGGACGGTGTCGGAATCGCCGGGGCGGTTGGACATGAGGAATGCCTTGCCCCTGTACGCCTGTGTTCCAGTCAGCCAGAGATCAACCCATTGGCGGTCTTGCACTTGTGCAAACTTCGTGGTAGTGTTCATGGTTGTTCAGTCAGTCATGACGAAGCCCCTGCCGATCAGAAGACAAGCAGGGGCGGTTGAGCTACAGATCAGGGGTCAGTGGTTCAGGATCAGGCTTTCAGGCTGGCCAGAAGGGCTTCCAGCGCTTTGATTGCTTCTTCCTTGTGGGTGATGGTAAGGCCGGATTCAGCGGCCGTGGTGAGGCGTTTAGCCAGTCCTTCGACGGCTTTGGCAGCGTCCCACGACACCGGTGCTTCCTTGACCTTCTCGGGCTTGGAGTCCCATTTGTCATTCAGAAGGTCAGCATCGGGGGTCCATTCGGCAACCTTCCGGGCGCTGGGCTTGCTGAACTTGACCGTTTCCCCACGCTGCATTGCCTCATAGTCCTTGCGCAGGGCGTCTGACAGCGGGGCAATCGGGGCGTTGCGGTACAGCCATGATGTCAGAAGCTTGGAGGTGTTGGCAGGGGCACCGGCCATCGCTTTCAGCAGGCTGTTTATCGGGCCAATCTGGCCGTGCTGGCGGGCGATGATCGTTGCCGATACAGCAGCAGTCTGGACCATTTCAGTCCACTGCGGGCCACGCTGGCCGATGATGCGGATGAGTTGACCAAGACGTTTGGTGTCGGTGATGATGTTAGCCATGATGTGTACTCCGAGATGTGGGCGCTATGCCCAAGGGGTTTGGCGTCAGAGACGCCGCTTGCGCGGCTAGAGACGCAGATCGATGAGGGCGGGCACTGGTGTCAACACCGTGCAGCACTCATTGGTATGCATCCTATCGTCAGCATCGGGGCCATGAGGCACTTGCGATGACCGCTTTCCGGTAGACCCGTTTCCGGGTGGCCGGGGGTTGCATTAGAACCCATTCCCGCGGCGGTGGTTGGCACTATCTGTCGGGCGTGCCGTGCAGCCCTTCCAGTGTTTTCCCGGTCCAAGAACAGCAACCTGCCGGATGGTACTGGTACCTTTATGTGGTCTGATTTGGATCATCTGGCCATCAGGCCGGCGTCCACTAAGTCCACATATTGGGGAACACTGTCTACAGCTGCCAATGTTCCCGGGTATGTGTACTGTGTTGTGTGTCTGGTGTCTTACTCCGTTTCGTTCACCGTGAAGCCATTGTACATCAAGTCAAGGGATCAGGTGTTATTATTTTGTAAATGTTTTGTGAGAGATCGTCAAACGTTCATGTGCAGCGGCTTTGGCAACACGGATAGCAGCAGCCTTCGGGGTGCGCTTGCCGGTACGGCCCTCACGGGCGGCGATGTACATAGCAGCGGGGCTGTAGAGCTTGCTGCCACGGTTGGTTTGCTGGGCGATCATGATGCTATCCTTGTGGTGCGGTTGCTATAGACGTGACAAAGCCGGGTTCAACGCTCACCGTGCAGGTCATCCGAGCGTGCAGCAGCAAAGCAGATGGCCAGCACGGTAACCAGCACAACAGCGTAGACGGTCAGCAGGGCGGCGGTGATCAGATCGAGTTCCATGTCAGTTCTCCAGAAGGGTGTGGGGCGGTGGTAGAACCACCATGTCAAGCATTGTACATCAGTCAGGATCGGTGTCAATACCGTTCGTCGGGATGATCAGCGGGCACGGGACTTCTGGTTTGCGTTGACTTTTGCAGATACGGCAGTTCCATCAGCATCTCGGAACTCCACCCACAACCCACCGTCCGAACTGCTGACGAAGGTGCATTTAGCACCATTTTTGAAAGACTCAAAATGAGTGTTGTAGTGCTTGCCCGATACCTCCACACCGGGCACTGACATTTCACCTTTGACACCGACATGCTGTTCGTGAGTAGCGCACAGCAGGGTAATAGCAAGAAACAGCTCGTTCATGATGGGCATCCTATGAGATCTTGGGTTTGGTCAAGTCAGTATAGCACAAGCGATCAAGCTTCCAGTGCAGCAATCAGACGGTTGGCAACATCCTCAACGTTCACATCGGAGGTGTCATCGATACCAGCCATCATGATGTAGTCATCACGGTCCAGCACACGGCGTACCAAGGGACCAGCCACGGTGACTGCCACCAGATCAGCACCACCGTTGACCCCAGCGATGCGGACGATGCGGGCTTGGTTCCGATCAGCACCGAATGCCAGTGCACGGACGGTGTTCCCATCACGGGTGATGTGGTGTTTGTCGGCGGTGTTGACGATGACTTCAGCCAGTTCAGCGGCGATGGCAACGGCGTTATCGTGGGTGTACATGATGTGGTTCCTTCAAGTGTGTTGTGTTCGGTGTTTGGAGGTGACCAGTCATTGATCACCATGGAAAGCATTGTACACCCGCTATCACTGGTGTCAAGCACTATTTTGTAGACAATGGTTAAACAACACAGCATATCCACAGACCGGGTGTTGACACCACATCAAGCAGTATCAGCACGTGTGGTATCCCGGCGTATCCACTGTCCAGTGCGGGTACAGACCCGTAGGGGCGTGTGCAATGGGCATCAGACATATCTTATATAGGCGGG
>ERZ772935.51-NODE-51-length-47729-cov-4.376264_pt1 | contig 47729 bp, 28 predicted proteins | sample MGYA00511683_ERZ772935 | MGnify/ENA primary metagenome ERZ772935 (study PRJEB29015, sample SAMEA2738086) | human oral metagenome | biome: human oral; feature: human-associated habitat; material: saliva | place: China | collected 2228 ...
GACCTGGAGGTCCGGTCCTGTCCTCCCGGCGCCGGCTCCGTGTTTTCCCGCAGTGGCAGCCCCGAGGATTCATCGATAATTCCCAAAAGCCACGGACGCCGGGAACCGCGATCCCGGCGCCCATGGCCCCGTGCCCATCATCCGGATAGACGACAGACCCATGAGTCCATCAAACGAAACCCCCTCCACCGCCCCTCCGCAGCCTGAAAGGTTCGTCTACATCGTCGACGACGACGAGGCCGTGCGCGATTCGCTGCGCTGGCTGCTGGAAGGCAGCGGCTTCAACGTGCGCACCTTCCACAGCGCCGAGAGCTTCCTGAACGCCTACACGCCCGGACATTTCGCGGTGCTGATCCTGGACGTGCGCATGGGCGGCATGAGCGGCATCGAACTGCATGACGAACTGCTGCGCCAGCGCTATGACCTGCCGCTGATCTTCATGACCGGCCACGGTGACGTGGGCATGGCCGTGGCCCGCATGAAACTGGGCGCCGTGGACTTCCTGGAAAAGCCCTTCGACGACAAGCAGCTGATCAGCACGGTGGAGAACGCCTTCAGCCAGGCCCGCGTGAAGCAGAACGACGCCCAGCGGCGCGAGCAGCGCCAGGAACTGCTGGCCCGCCTGACCCCACGCGAGCAGCAGGTACTGGAGCTGATCGCGGCCGGCCGCCTGAACAAGCAGATTGCCGGCGACCTGAACATCAGCATCAAGACGGTGGAGGCGCACCGCGCCAACATCATGGACAAGTTCGAGGTCCGCACCATGGCCGACCTGATGCGGCGCTTCCTGGGCAGCAGCCCGGACTGATCCGCAGACCCGATCCGACAGACAGACGGACAGACAGACAGACAGCGCCCGGCCCCGGCAGGATCGGGCCATTTCTGCCCTGACCCGCACGCCCGTTCGCGGGCAGGCGTGCGTCCGGGCGGCGAGAAAAGAAAAAGGGCCTGAATTCGCTTTGAATTCAAGCCCTTGAATGAGTGGCGCGCCCGGCAGGATTCGAACCCACGACCCCTTGGTTCGTAGCCAAGTACTCTATCCAACTGAGCTACGGGCGCGACGCGGAACGCATAATAACATGAGATTCGGGTTTGTCACGTCGTTTGGAAGTTTTTTGCAAACGATTGTCAAAACTGAGCATGAAAACGGATTTTCACCCCAAAGGAGGGTGAAACGCCCCTGAACGGTTCTCACTCGTGCTTATTCGAATGAAGGGGCCCGCCTGCCCGAACGAGAGTCCCCCGCGAGCGTCCCTTGGTCGGCACCGACGTCGATCCGGCTGCCAGCGTCTCCTGATAGCCGCAGAAGGATGTAACGTTTTCTGAATCCGGCGCCCCGGGCAGGCCGTGTGCGGGCAGCTCATGTAGACTTCTAGGGGTGTCGGCATGTCTCGGTGGCGAGGCATGTCGTCGGCATCCGAAGCGGCCGCCCGGCCCGCAGCAGCAGCCATCGCCGCACGACATGTGCAGCCCCCGAATGCTCTGCTGCCCAGCTTCCTGCGCCTGGCACACCGTCACGGATGCCGCAGATCATCACGTGAATCTTCGAAGGAAAGTGGTTTGAACCTGAACTGGAACGATCGCCCCCTGATCACGACCTCTACGCGCGGCGTGTTTGCCGAAGCCATTTCACCGTTCACCGACGACGGGACCCTGGATCTGGATGGCATCCGGGCCCAGATGGACTTCCTGGTCGCCTGCGGTGCAAGTGGCGTGCTGCTGCTGGGGGCCGGCTCCGAGGCCGACAAGCTCACCAACGACGAGCGCCTGTCGGTGGTCCGTGCCGGCATCCGGCACCTGAACGGCCGCATCCCGGCCATCGTCGACATCTCGTCGCCGGGCATCGACAACCTGGCGCTGCTGGGCCGGCGGGTGATGGACGCAGGCGCAGCCGGCGTGCGCATCAGCCCGGATGTGACGCTGCGCACCGACGAGGACATCTACAACTATTTCGAGCGCGTCAGCGAGCGGCTGGGCGAGATCCCCTGGATCCTGCACGACCAGCCGGCCGTCACCGGCGTCACCATCGCCTCTTACCTGCTCATCCGCATGCTGCAGGACTTCGAGCGTCTGGTGGGCATGTGCCAGGGCCTGGGCTCGGGTCTGGACAAGGCCGAGGCGCTGCGCGACGCCGAGACCAAGGGTGTGCGCCGCCTGGCCCTCTTCGAGGGCAACGACGGGCTGCATTTCCCGCAGGCACTCGACCGCACGGTGGATGGCGCCTTCAGCGCGTTTGCCTACCCCGAGGCGCTGATCAAGCTGCAGGAACTCTTCGAGGCCGGCAAGCGTGACGACGCCGAGGATGTCTTCGACGCCTACCTGCCGCTGATGCGTCACCAGAAGCAGCTGGTCATCGGCCCGGCCGTGGTCAAGCAGCTGCTGAAGGTGCGGGGCGTGATCCGCAGCGCCCGGCTGCGTGAACCGGCCCGCCGGCTGGACGAGGCCGAGGAGCAGGATATCGAGCGCCTGGTGCGCCGGATGGAGCGCCGCACGCGGCAGCTGGGCATCGGCCTGCCCACCCCTTGGCCGCAGCGCTCGGGCAGCTGAGCCCTGCCCTCAGTGCCCTTAGCGGGGAAGACGGGATGAGCCGGCAGCCTGCCGGGCGGGGGCGCCCTTCGGTGCCGCGTTTTCCTTCACCGCCTTGCCCGACGGCTGCCCATCCCCCTTGGTCCGGGTTTCATCGGCAGCCTTCCCGTCACCATCCAGGCGCACCTGCACGTGGCGGGTCACGCCATTGGGCCCCGGAAAGTCCTGAAACAGGGCTTTCACCATCAGCGGCACGGCGTTGTTCAGGGCGCCATCCTCGGAATCCGACACGACCGAGCCTTCATAGAGGCGAGCCGGCCGCCCCGGCAGCGGCTTCGTGCCCGTCAGCGCCAGCTTGACCTGCTTGCGGTAGATGGTGCGCTGGTAGGTCGAATAGCCCACCAGATCATAGCCATACATGGGCACCGTCTCCCAGTAGGTAACGACCTGGCCGTTGGCATCGGTGCGCTGATGCGCCACCTGGCGATAGCCCTGGAAGACATAGGCGTAGTTGGGCTGGCTGTAGTTGACCGGCCGGCCGTTGTCCACCGAATAGTCCAGCGTCACGTCCACGTCCGGACGACTGCTGCCGGTTTCCTTCAGGCCATGCGCCAGCAGCTGCTCGCGCACCAGCGCGGCATAGGTCTGGTATTCGAGACTGTTGGCCTGGTCCGCGTCGGGCTTGAAGCGGAAGCTCAGCCCCTGCAGGGGCAGTTCCTGCTGGTGGTAGGCCGTGACCTCGGCGCCGAAATAGGTGGCGCACCCGCCCAGCAGCAGCGCGCTGGCCATCGTGGCTGCCAGCCCCAGCCGGCGCCAGGCGCCCGACCGTGCCATCGGAATATGCTGCATCGACTGTCGCTCCATGGATCTTCCCTCTGCACAATCATAACGGGGCTCCGCCCCGATGGCGGCGGATAACCCGGACATATCCCCCGGCCCATCCGGCGCGGCACGGAACCACCCGGGGGGCAGACCCCGCCCCCGGACACCCGCAGTCCGTGCCGGGTCCTGAAACGGGTATCGGGCCCGTGACGTTGACCCGCACGCCCGCCACGCCCTACGCCGCTGGCCAGGAAGGCGCCGGGAGCCTGCCCCTGCCCCTGTGCCTGCCCCTGTGCCTGCCCCTGTGCCTGCCCCTGTGCCTGCCCCTGCCCCTGCCCCGGCATCCGCACCCAGTCCCAGTCCCAGTCCCAGTCCCAGTCCCAGTCCCAGTCCCAGTACCCAGCGCCTAACGCCCAGTGCCCAGCATCATGCTCATGTCCGCCTGCTGCCCTGGCCAGGTTCTGGTAATCTCGTTCCAGTCCTTTTTTCAGAAATGCCCCGACGCCAGACGCGCCCGGGACGTCAGGCCGGACGGCTGCCGCAAGGATCCATCCCGCCCCTTTTCACGATTCCCACCCGATTCACCATGGCCGACTCGCTCACCAACGCCACCAAGCCCACCAAACCCAGCGCCTCGCGCGTCATCGAGGTCCACCAGTACCATGCGCTGCGCCCGGGCCCGCGCCTGCTGGTGATGGGCGGCGTTCATGGCAACGAGACGGCCGGGCCCATCGCCATCCGGCAGATCCTGGCGGAATTCGCCGAGGGCCGTCGCATCCTGCATCGCGGCACCCTCACCTTCGTGCCGGTCGCCAATCCGGTGGCCTGGGCTGCCGGCCGCCGCGAGGGCGACCGCAACCTGAACCGCGACTTCCGCCCCAGCCTGTCGCCCGAGAACGTCGAGGATCGCATCGCCACCCGGCTGGGACCGATCCTGGCCAGCCACGACGTGCTGGTGGACCTGCACACCTTCTCGGCGCCGGGCGAGCCCTTCGTGTTCTTCGGCCCCGCCGACAACCAGGAGGAGCTGGAACCTTTCAGGCGTTCGGCCGAAGAAGAGCGCCTGGCGCAGGCCATCGGCCCCCGGCGCCTGGTCTATGGCTGGCTGGCCGCCTACGCCAAGGGCGTGCGCCGTCGCCAGAACGGCAGCATCTCCTACGGGATCGGCACCACCGAATACATGCGGGCCCATGGCGGCTACGCCGTCACGGTGGAATGCGGACAGCATCTGGACCCGGAGGCACCGGCCGTGGCGCGTGCCGCCATCGACAATGCACTGCGCCTGCTGGACATGGGCGGGCTGCTGCCCGAGGAAGGCGCAGCCCCTGCCACCTGCCATGACCATGACGCCCCAGCAGCCGAACCTTCTCCGGATTTCTCGCGCAGCGAGTTCACCCCGCCGGCCGACGACCAGGCCGCACGCTTCGAGCTGATCGAGCTGTACGATGTCTTCGACCGACACGCCACCGGCGATCGTTTCGCCCGCGACTGGCGCTCGTTCGACCGCGTGGCAGCGGGCGAACCCATTGCGTTCCGTGCCGACGGCCTGCCGCTGACGGCACCGGAAGATGGCTATGTGGTGTTCCCCAACCCCGGAACACCACCGGGACGGGAATGGTTCTACTTCGCCCGACCGGGTCGGCGGCTGCTGCGCTGAGCAGCCCCCCGGGGCCAGCGAGCGAGGCCGGCCTCGGGGCAACCTCACTCGGACAGGCCGAAGCGCCCGTCCGGATCAGCGGCATGCGCAATTTCCACGGGCTGGATCGGCGGGATGTCCAGACCCTTGATGCGGTTGAACTCGTTCACCATCGCGGCAGCCCACAGACCGTTCCAGACCGTTCCGGCATGGCCATCGCCGATGACGGCATTCCAGGGCTCATCGCCCTGCGTGACGCCCACCTCGCGCTTGCCGGACAGCTTCACCTGCTTGTAGGCCGGTTGGCCCTGGGCATCACGCGCACCGAACCAGTGCCGGAAGAAGGCCCGGTCGTCGAAGAAATGCACGCCCTTGGTGCTCTCGGCGATCTGGCGCAGGCGTTGGTCGTAGGCATCGAGCACGGCGGCGATGTTCGTCTGCTCCTGCGCGTTGCGGAAGCTGGCGTGCAGCGGTGGCCAGTCGACGTTGTTCAGGATCCCCACCAGGATGATGTCCAGCGCCGGGTCACGGGCCTTCAGCGCGGACACGGCCTGGGCCACCTGGTCGGCACAGGCCTGCACCCGGGCCAGATTGTCAGCATCCGCCCCTGTCTTCGCAAAGGCCTGCAGGTCCTCGCGCTTGCCCAGGCTGTTGATGCCGATACGGATCAGCACCACCGATGGCACGTCCTTCCAGCCTTGCGGATCACGGGCCATCTCGGCCAGCAGGCCAGGCACCTGCCCGAAGGTGGGGTTGTTGAGTGCACCGCAGGTGGCGCCGCTGAAGGCGAAGTTGTAGCGGAAGTCTTCCTTGTGCTGCCGCACCAGGCTGCCCATCACGTTGCGCCGCAGCCAGGCGCCAGCCCCGCTGCTGCCCACCTCACCGAAAGGCCCCTGATCGATGTCACGGGGACGCAGCCTCCCAAGCATCTCGGTCCACTGCCAGGTACTGGCCTGCTGCGCACCGCCACGGGCCTCGGGCGTGCCGTAGTGCAGCGACACCGCATCGTGGAAGGAATGACTGTCGGAGTCACCCAGAACGGCCAGGCGCAGTTTCGGGCTGACCGGCTTTCCGCCATTGAAGGAAGACATGTGCTCCGGACTCCTGCTGTCGGTGGCCACACCACCAGGAGGGGTACCGACGTGGCTGCGCTGGACAGCGGCCGGCGGATCGCTGTTGGGGGTGCAGGCAGCCATGCTCATACCAGCACCGATGCTCAGAAGCAACACCCTCAGCATCATTTTACTGAAAATATGTGACAAATGTTCAGAGGCGCGACTGCGAGCAGGCACGCTAGCATTGGTGGATCGGGCAGGCTGCGTTCCCGTTGTGTCGGCCGACGCGTCGCGAAAGGCACGCTGCCTGCCACTGGCCCCATGTTCAAAACCGATCATGCGTCTATAGATTGCTTGTTGGAATGAATCACCTACCCTCAGGGGAGGACTGAAACCATCCGGCATCTTTCTCATCCAACCGGATTCTCGCACCTGTGGCTTCCATCTCGATCAAGCTTCCCGCCAATCTGACCACGGCCCTGGCAGCGCGCCGGGGGCAGGACGAACCCCGGCTTGTACCCTGGCTGGCCGCCTGGATGCTGGCTGACCACCGCATCGGTGGCGGCACGCTACCCGGCGAACTGGGCGACACCGCCAGCCTGCTGGCGCTCGCACGCCAGCATGTGGACAATGGACGCAACACCTGGGAAGGCGAGACCGGGCTGGCGCTGTTCGTCGAGGAAGCCGCCCCGACCGGGCTGCCGGCCGAAACCGACGCCGTGAACGCCATGCCTGTTGGGCATGATGCCATCCCGTCCGATACCGAATCGTCGACGTCCCGTAAAAAGGCTGACATTTCGCTGCATTTTGTCGGCGAAGACGTAACCATCTGCTCACCCAGCGGCCGCTACGATGCCGTGGCGCTGCATGGCTGGCGGCGGCTGCTGCGCCACCTGCTGATCGAGCTGGTGCTGCAGGGCCCGCAGCAGCTGCGCCAGTTCTCCAATCTGGCCACCAACATCCGGCCGCTGGTGCTGCAGACCTGGTCCGGCCCCACCGATGGGGACGCGCGCCTGCCACAGGCCACCGTCATCGAGCGCTTCGACCTGCAGTGCCGCCGCCACCCCGATGCCACGGCGGTGCGCATGCCCGGCACGCCCGGCGTCACCTGGAGCTACGAGACCCTGCGCGAGATCTCGCTGCGCCACGCTGCGCGCCTGCAGGCGCTGGACGTGGGGGCCGGCGACCGCGTGGCCATGCTGCTGTCACGCCGGCCCGAAGCCATCGCCCTGATGCTGGGCATCCTGCGGCTGGGCGCTGTCTATGTGCCCATCGACCCGGCCAGCCCGGAACAGCGGCTGTCGCTGATGCTGGAAGACAGCCAGCCCACGCTGCTGCTGGTGGATTCGCACACCCAGCCCCATCAGCTGGCGCTGGCCAAGGCACGCGGCATCCCCACGCTGGACATCGAGGGCATCGACCACGACGACACCGACACGCTGGTGGGCTTCGACACGGTGCCCTGCCTGTCGGAGCGGCTGTCCGAGCAGGAGCTGGCCCGGTACGGCAGCCCGGCGCGCCAACCCGCCTACGTGATGTATACCTCCGGTTCCACGGGCACGCCCAAGGGGGTGGTCATCCCCCATCGTGCCATCGTCCGGCTGGTCTACCGACAGTACTACGCCCCGCTGGGTCCGAAGGTGGTGATGCTGCACGCAGCACCGCTGGCCTTCGATGCCTCGACGCTGGAGATCTGGGGTCCGTTGCTCAATGGCGGCACCTGCGTCGTCCATCCGCAGGCCATCCCCTCGGGTGCCGGCCTGGCCGAGACCATCCGCACCGAACGGGTCAACACCGCGTGGCTGACGGCCGCGCTCTTCAACCGCATCGTCGACGAGAATCCGCTGCACCTGCAGGGCCTGCGCACGCTGATGACGGGCGGCGAGGCGCTGTCGCCCCGACATGTGCGCCGGGCGCTGCAGGCGCTGCCCGGACTGCAGCTGATCAACGGCTACGGCCCCACCGAGACCACCACCTTCGCCGTCACGGGACCGGTGTCCGAACACGATCTGGACAGCCACGCCACCGTGCCGCTGGGCCGCCCCATCAACTGGACCTACGTGCGCGTGCTGAGCCCGCTGGGCGATGCCGTTCCCCCCGGCCTGACCGGCGAACTCTACATCGGTGGCCCGGGCGTGGCCCTGGGCTACCTGAACCGCCCGGATCTCACGAAGGAACGCTTTGTCGCCGATCCGTTCGGCGGTCCTCACGACGTGCTCTATCGCACCGGTGATGCCGTGCGCTGGCTGGACGATGGCCGCCTGGAATACCTGGGCCGGCTGGATGGCCAGCTCAAGATCCGCGGTTTCCGTATCGAGCCCGGCGAGATCGAGGCCGTGCTGGCCAGCCATCCGGCCGTGGCCAATGCCGCCATCACCGACGAGTGCCCGCCCAATGGCGAGCGCCGTCTGGTGGCCTGGCTGGTGGCAGCCGCAGGCCAGACCCTGCCCGATGACGACGTCCTGCGCGACCACTGCCGCAAGCGCCTGCCCATCTACATGATGCCCGCACGTTTCGTGGCCGTCCCGCAACTGCCGATCACGCTGAACGGCAAGCTGGACCGCCGCGCCCTGCAGGCCATGGAGACCAAAGACACAACACTCGTAAAAACTGTCGACACCGGTTTTACAGAAGACACGGAGGTTACAGACCGTGACGTAACCGGGTTCGATACAGATCTTGCACATTCAAACCAGAATAAACGCGAGATCGCGGCATCCGCTGCGTCATCGACACCACACCCCGTATCCAGTGCGCCTCGCACGACCGAGACGCCCCCTCGCCCTGATGGCCAGGCAGGTACCGGCAGCCAGGCCCTGACGCCTGCCCTCAAGCGCCGGCTCGAACAGCGCATCATCGCGCTGCTGGAACCCATCCTGGCCATCCGGGGCCTGCGCGCCCACGACAACTTCTTCGAGGTGGGGGGATCGTCGCTGCTGGCCGCCCAGGCCCTGGAAGCCCTGCAGCAGACCTTCGGACCGGCCATCGGCATCGAGGACTTCTTCGGCACCCCCACGGTGACGGCCTTTGCCGCGCGCATCGCGGAAGGCGTGCCGGCCGCCGAGCTGCAGCACATCCTGCAGCCTGGCGATGCCGCGGCCCGTGCCGGGCACGCATCCCATCAGGCCCAGGCCGAGACGACCCCGCATGCCGGAACGCATCCGGACAGCCAGGCAGCCCCCGGTACGGATGACCACACCCCACATGCCACCCCTGCCGGCCAGGCGAACATCACGCCCCCAACGGACGAAGACGAGCGCACCATCGCCATCATCGGCATGGCAGGCCGCTTCCCGGGTGCCGCCAGCATCGAGGAACTCTGGCAGAACCTGATTGCCGGCCGTGACGGCATCCGTCATTTCCGGCCCGAAGAGCTGGACCCCTCCCTGCCCGCCAGCCTCACCGGCGACCCCGACTACGTGGCGGCACGCGGCGTGCTCGACGACGCAGCGCGCTTTGATGCCGCCTTCTTCGGCATCGGCCCGCGCGAAGCCGAGCTGATGGACCCGCAGCAGCGCATCTTCCTGGAACTGGCCTGGCAGTGTCTTGAGCAGGCCGGCCAGGCCCCGCGCGACGGCGACCGTCAGATCGGCGTCTTCGCCGGCATGTACAACGCCACCTACTTCCAGCGTCACCTGCAGCACTACCCGGAAAAGATCGCCGCCCTGGGCGAATTCCAGGTGATGCTCGACAACGAGAAGGATTACATCGCCACCCGCACCGCCAACCGGCTGGACCTGCGGGGACCCGCCGTCTCGGTGCACACCGCCTGCTCCACCTCGCTGGTGGCCATCGTCCAGGCCGTGCAGGCGCTGCGCGCCGGTCAGTGCCGCATGGCGCTGGCCGGGGGCGTTGCCGTCACCGCACCGGTCAACAGCGGCTACCGCCATGAAGCTGGCTCGATGCTTTCGCCTGACGGTTTCACCCGCAGCTTCGATGCCGATGCCCAGGGCACGGTGTTCTCCGACGGTGCTGCCGTGGTGCTGCTCAAGCGGCTGGCTGACGCCCGCCGTGACGGCGACACCGTCTACGCGATCATCCGCGGCGTGGGCATCAACAACGACGGCGGCAACAAGGCCAGCTTCACCGCGGTCAGCGTGGAAGGCCAGCATGCCGTCATCCGCGCTGCCCTGGACGACGCTGGCGTGCCCGCCCGCAGCATCCAGGTCGTGGAGGCCCACGGTACCGCCACCCCCATGGGCGACCCGGTGGAAGTGCGCGCCCTGACCCGCGCCTGGCGCGAAGAAACCCAGGACACCGGCTTTGCCGTGCTCAGCTCGCTCAAGAGCTACATCGGCCACACGGTCATCGCGGCTGGTGCGTCAGCCACCATCAAGACGGTGATGGCGCTGCAGCACAACCTCGTCCCCGGCACCCTGCACTTCAGGAAGCCCAACCCCGGCCTGCAGCTGGAACAGAGCCCGTTCCGGGTCACTGCCGAGCCCACGCCATGGCCGGCCACGCCCGGCACGCCGCGACGTGCAGCCATCAGCGCCTTCGGTGTGGGCGGCACCAACGCCCACATCATCATCGAGGAAGCGCCGGCCGACCTGGCACTGGGTGCCCCTGCAAGCAGCACGACCGCCGGTACCGCGCAGGCAGCTGCCGCCCCGTCCGCCCATGCCGCTGATGCAGCGCTCGCCTTCCTCCCGCTCAGCGCACGCACGCCCACAGCCCTGGCCACCCAGCGTCGCCAGCTGGCCGAGCACCTGCGTCGGCTGCAGGCAGCACAAGCCCGGGCGGATGCGGCTGATGATCCTGCAGACCAGGGCGCCACACGCGCCGGCCAGGACACGGACCCGTTCCTGTCGACGGCACTTGCCAGCCTGAGCGACATTTCCTTCACCCTGGCTCACGGCCGCAGTCCGCTGCCGCATCGCCAGTGCGTGCTGGCCCGCACGCTGGACGAGGCCATCGCCGCGCTGGAGAACGACAGCGCCCCCGACCACGTCCATGCAACGGCAGCCGCCCAGGGCCCCCTGGTCTGGCTCTTCCCGGGTCAGGGCGCCCAGTACGCTGCCATGGGTCGCCAGCTCTACGAGCAGGAGCCCGTCTTTGCCCACGCCTTCGACGAAGTGGCCGAGGCCATCGGCCCCCTGCCCGGCGCCAACGGCCATCCGTGGCTGAACACGCTCATCCAGTCCACCGAGAACAGCGGCCTGCCGAACAACGGACACACACGTCCGGACGACCATGCCCCCGGCGGACATCCGGCCGCGTCGGGCGCAGCCCCTCTGACCGATGCCCGCCAAGGAAGTGCCGACCTGCGCGCGCTGGTCTTTCACGGCAGCGAAGCCGACCTGGCCCAGACGGCGCTGACCCAGCCGGCCCTCTTTGCCATCGAATACGCACTGGCCCGCTGGTGGCAGCACCAGGGGCTTTTGCCCGACCTGCTCGTGGGTCACAGCCTGGGCGAATTCACGGCCGCCGTCATTGCTGGCGTGATGCCGGTGGCTGATGCTGCCCGGCTGGTGGCCCTGCGCGGCCAGCTCATCCAGGCCTTGCCGGCCGGCGCCATGCTGGCCGTGCGGCAACCGGCCGCCAAGGTGGCATCACGACTGCCCTCGGAGCTGTCGATCGCCACCATCAACGCGCCCGAAGCCTGCGTGGTGGCCGGCCCTGAAGCCGCCATCGATACACTGGCACAGCAGCTGGAAGCCGAAGGCATCGCCCACCAGCGGCTGAAGACCTCGCATGCCTTCCATTCGTCCATGATGGAGCCGGCCGTCTCGCCCTTCGAGCGGGCCGTGTCCCGTGTCCGCCTGTCGGCCCCGACCATCCCCATCGTCTCGGGCCGAACCGGCCGGCCGCTGACCGATGCGGAAGCCACCGACCCGCACTGGTGGGCTGCCCAGCTGCGCGACACCGTGCGCTTTGCCGATGCCGTGCAGCATGTCCTGGCCGAAAGCCCCGACAGCGTCTTCCTGGAAGTCGGTCCCGGCCGCATTCTGGTCAATCTGGTGCGCCGTGCCGCCCCCGCCAGGAAGGCGCCAGCCTGCGTCGCCAGCCTGGAGTCGGCCGATGACGAGGTGAGGTCGCTTGCCCGCGCCCATGCCCGGCTGTGGTGTCTGGATCGCCTGCCGGCGGCCAGCCTCGCCCCGACCCGGGGCCGCCGCATCCCGCTGCCCACCTATCCCTTTGAGGGCAAGCGCTACTGGCTGGATGCACCGGCCGCGGACGGGCGGGCCGCCCGCATCCCGCCTGCCGCATACGCCACCTGCGGTGCACAGGCCCGCACAGTGCCTCTGGCCGCCGCGCCGTCTGCCAGCACGGCCCCCACCGCGACGAACACGCTCCCGGCCCGTCCGGCGCATCCCGTCGCCGGGGACCAGCCGCTGGCACCATCTTCCGTGCCGGTAGCCGCATCCGTGGCCAGCACCGACCATCAGGGGCTGATCTCTGCAGCTCAAGCCGCCATCGGCGCCCTGCGCGCCGCCTTGCAGACACGCACCGCTCAGCCAGCGCAGACCGCAACACCGCAGGCTGCGGCTCCGGCCCGACATGCGGTCCCGGATGTCGTCTCCCCTCATGCCTCGGCCAGTGCTGCTTCCACCCAAGCTGCAACGGCCGCCTCATCCCCTTCAGAGAACACGAACCTCCTCAAGCAGCACACGCACACCATGAGCACCAACGATCGCCAAGCGAGATTGCATCAGGAACTGGCCGATACCATTGATGAAGTCTGTGGAATCACCGTCGGCCCCGAGGACCGCGACAGCGCCTTCGTCGACCTGGGACTGGACTCCCTGCTGCTCACCCAGCTGGCCCTGCAGATCAAGCGTCACTTCAACGCGCCCATCAGCTTCCGTCAGCTGATGACCGACCTGCCCAGCCCCAACGCCGTCGTCCAGCACCTGGACGACATCCTGCCGGCCGACGCCGCCGTGGCAGCCCCCACCGCAGACAGCGCCGTTGCCGCGGCCCCTCAGCTTCCGGCCACTGCCGCACCAGCGGCCCTGCAGCCGGCCATGCCGAGCATGCCTGCCCAGGCACCGCTGCTGGCCCCGCTCGCCCCGGCAGGTGCCGTCGACGGCGTCTCGTACCTGCTCAGCCAGCAGCTGCAGCTGATGGAAAACCAGCTGCGCCTGCTGACCGGCCAGCCCGCCATGGCAGCCCCCGCCCAGGCCGTCATCACCGCCACCGATGCACCGGTCGCCCCTGCGCCGGCCAAGGCTCCTGCCGTCCCGGCCGTGACCGCTTCGGCCAGCTCCGCCCCAAGCAGCGCCGAGGCCGACGAGCGCCCCACCGATGATCCGAAGCGTGCCTTCGGCGCCATCGCCCGCATCTACCGCCAGCAGCATGACGCACTCACCCCGCGCCAGGAAGCCCGGCTTGATGCCTTCATCAAGCGCTACGTCGAGCGCACCCGCGCCTCACGCGACTACACGCAGCAACATCGCCCGCACTCGGCCGACCCGCGCGTCGTCAACGGCTTCCGCCCGCGCCTGAAGGAGATGATCTACCAGATCGTCATCGGACGCTCCAAGGGCTCGCACCTGTGGGACCTGGATGGCAATGAGTACGTCGACGCCCTGAACGGCTTCGGCATGAGCCTGTTCGGCTGGCAGCCCGACTTCGTGCTGGACGCCGTGCGTCGCCAGCTCGACCTTGGCTACGAGATCGGCCCGCAGCATCCGCTGGCCGGCCCCGTCACCGAACTGGTCTGCGAGATGACCGGTTTCGATCGTGCCGCCCTCTGCAACACCGGCTCCGAAGCCGTCATGGGCACCGTGCGCATCGCCCGCACCGTCACCGGCCGCGAGCGCATCGCCGTTTTCGCCGGCTCCTACCATGGCATCTTCGACGAAGTGATCGTGCGTCTGGGCGCCCGGGGCCGCGCCATGCCGGCCGCCCCCGGCATCATGCCCAACACCGCGGCCAACGTCGTCATCCTCGAATACGGCGAGCCCGACGCCCTGCAATGGGTGCGCGACAACGCCGACAACCTGGCCGCCGTGCTGGTCGAGCCCGTGCAGAGCCGTCGCCCCGACCTGCAGCCGCGCGAGTTCCTGCACGAGCTGCGCCGCATCACCGCCGAATCCGGCTCCCTGCTGATCTTCGACGAGGTGGTCACCGGCTTCCGCACCGGCCCCGGAGGCGCTCAGGCCCACTTCGACGTGCGGGCCGACCTGGCCAGCTACGGCAAGGTCATCGGCGGCGGCTTCCCCATCGGCATCATCGCCGGCAAGCGCCAGTACATGGACGCCCTGGATGGCGGCGCCTGGCAGTATGGCGACGACTCGATCCCCACCGTCGGCGTCACCTACTTCGCCGGCACCTTCGTGCGGCACCCACTGGCGCTGGCCGCCTGCCACGCCGTGCTCACGTACCTGAAGGAAGCGGGCCCCGAACTGCAGCGCAAGCTCACCGAGACCACGACGAAGCTGGCCGATTCGCTCAACGCCTTCTGCCAGGAGCACGGTGCCCCCATCGCGGTCAAGCACTTCGCCTCGGTCTGGCGGATCGTCTTCACCCAGGACCACCCGTACCAGGACCTGCTGTTTGCCATGATGCGCAGCCGCGGCATCCACATCCTGGACAACTTCCCGTGCTTCATGACCACGGCGCACAGCGAAGCCGATGTCGAAGCCATCCGCAAGGCCTTCTGCGACTCGGTGCTGGAACTGCAGGCCGACGGTTTCCTGCCCGGCAAGCCGGTGCAGAATGCCGCCGATGCGTCCGCCAGCTTCGACCCGACCAAGCCCCCGGTTCCGGGTGCCCGCCTGGGCCGTGACGCCCAGGGCAAGGCCGCGTGGTTCATCGCCGACCCCGACCGGCCCGGCAGCTACATGCAACTGAAGACCAGCGTCTGACACACATAACCACAAGAAGGCATCGGCGGACACCCTGGCCCCCCTGGCCGGGGTGTCTGCCGAAATGACCCCACATTCCACCAGAGAGATAAGCCATGAGCCACGAATCCGACCCCTCACACCCGCTGCCCGCCGGCCTGGTGGGCGTGGCGGTGGATTTCGACCCCTTCGCGGCCGACCCCGCTGCCGCAGCCATCGAACAGGTCATCACGCCCACCGATGCCCAGCGCGAAGTCTGGCTGGCCGACCATCTGGGCCGCGAAGCCTCACTGGCCTACAACGAAGCCGTCGAGCTGGACCTGCGCGGCCCGCTCGACGATGCTGCCGTCACCCGGCTGCAGGGCGCCTGCCAGGCTGTTCACCAGGCCCACCAGGCCCTGCGTGCCGTCTTCAGTGACGACGGCTCCGAAATGCTGGTCCAGCCCGCCGACGCTGCTCCCCTCGTCTTCGATGTGGTGGATCTGCGCATGCAGGACGAGTCCACCCGCAACCGGCGCCTGGCCGACTGGCGTCAGCAGGTGGTCACCGCCCCCTTCGACCTGGGCAAGGGTCCGCTCTTTCGTGCTCACCTGCTGCGCCTGACCGACCAGCATGGCGTGCTGCTGCTGGCCGCCCACCACCTGGTCTGCGATGGCTACTCCTTCGGCATCGTGCTGCGTGACCTGGCGCGTGCCATGCGGGGCGAGCCGCTGACCTCGTCCGCCTACGCCGACTACGCCGCTGACGAAGCCCGCTTTGCCCAAAGCGCCGAAGCAGGCGCCAACGTGCATTTCTGGACCGGCCGCTATGCCAAGGACGTGCCCGTCACCGATCTGCCCACCGACCACTCGCGCCCGGCCCGTCGCCAGGTCGTGGCCAACCGCATCGACCACCTCATCCCGGCCGCCGACTTCGAGCGCCTGCAGCAGGCAGCCCGCAGCCTGCGCATCAGCCTGTTCTCGCTGCTGCTGGGCGGCTTCGAACTGCTGATGTCGCGCCTGACCAGCAGCGCCGACGTGGTGGTGGGCGTGCCCGCCGCCGGCCAGATGGCGGCCGAGCTGCCCGACATCGTCGGCCACTGCGTCAACCTGCTGCCGGTGCGCGGCCGCATCGACACCGAAGCCACTGCCGCCGACTGGCTGGCCGGCGTGCAGCGTGAACTGCTCGATGCCTTCGACCACCAGCGCTTCACCTTCGGCACCCTGCTGCGTCACCTCGCGCTCCGGCGCGATCCGTCCCGGCTGCCGCTCGTGTCGGTGATGTTCAACCTCGACCAGCGACTGGATCCGGCGCTCACCGCACTGCCCGGCTTCGACACCACCATTCACCCGGTGGCCCGTCGCTTCGAGAACTTCGAGCTGTTCTTCAACCTCACCCCGCTGGACACGGGCCTGCGCATCGAGTGCCAGTACAGCACCGCGCTCTTCGACGATGCCAGCATCCAGCAGTGGCTGCAGAGCTACGCCGCCCTGCTGGCCGGCATCGCACAGGACCCACAGCGCCCCGTCGGCCACCTGCCCGCGCTGGATGCCGAGCAGCAGGCGCTGCTGGCCCGCTGGAACCGGACGGAACATGAACAGGGTCTGGGCCGCACCCCGGTGGCCCTGCTCGACCGCATCGGCATCACCCAGCCCCGGAAGGTGGCGCTGGCCGACGCCCGTCACCAACTCAGCTACCGCGCCCTGCTGGATGCCAGCCACCAGCTGGCCCTGCGCCTGCAGGAATACGGTGTCGGCCCCGACAGTCGCGTCGGCCTGTGCCTGACCCGTGGCGTGGCCATGGTGGTGGCCCAGTGGGCCGTCTGGCGTGCCGGTGCCGCCTACGTGCCGCTTGATCCGCACTTCCCGCAGGACCGTCTGTCCTACATGGCCGAAGACGCCGGCCTGGCCCTCGTCCTGGCCGATGCCGAGACCGTCGAGGTCTGTCAGCAGTTCAACTGGCCGGCCGAGCGCACGCTGACCATCTCGGCCGACGAGCTGGTCCAGGATCTGCCCGCCAGCGGCGAGATCGAGAAGCGCCTGGACCTGTCCCGCCCCGAAGCGGCCGCCTACGTCATCTACACCTCCGGCTCCACCGGCAAGCCCAAGGGCGTGGCCGTGCCGCATCGCGCTGCCGCCAACCTGCTGCTGTCCATGCAGCGCAAACCCGGCATCCGCGCCAGCGACCGGCTGCTGGCCGTCACCACGCTGTCCTTCGACATCGCGCTGCTGGAGCTCATCACCCCGCTGATCGCCGGTGGGACCGTCTACGTGGCCGACCGCGACGACACCGGCGACGGCCATCGCCTGGCCGAGCGCCTGCAGCAATGGAACATCACCGTCATGCAGGCCACGCCGGGCACCTGGCGCCTGCTGCTGGCCGCCGACTGGCAACCGCCCGAGGGCTTCCGTGCCCTGGTGGGTGGCGAACCGCTGCCGCTGGACCTGGCACGCGACCTCACCGCGCTGCCACTCACGTTGTGGAACATGTACGGCCCGACCGAGACCACCGTCTGGTCCACCTGCTGGCAGGTTCCGCCGCAGCCGTCGTACATCCGCATCGGCGGCCCCATCGACAACACCCGCATCCACATCGTGGACGCCCATGGCCAGGAAGTGCCGGTGGGCGCAGCCGGCGAGATAGTCATTGCCGGCGAAGGTGTGGCGCTGGGCTACCTGAACCGTCCTGAACTCACCGAAGATCGTTTCATTTCGGATGATTTCATCAAGAATCATTCTGAACAGAATCAACCTGCACATGTCGTCGGACGTCGTGCCTATCGCACCGGCGACAGCGGGCGCTGGCACCACGACGGCACGCTGGAGCACCTGGGACGTCTGGACCACCAGGTGAAGGTGCGCGGCTACCGTATCGAGCTGGGCGAGATCGAATCCGTGCTGTCCACCTTCGAGGGCATCACCCAGGTCGTCACCATTGTGCGCGAGGATGTGCCCGGCGATCAGCGTCTGGTGGCCTACATGGTGTCCGACGACCCCGAGGCCGCCCCCCGCGAAGCCAACCGCGAGGAGGCCAGCGCCCTGCGCAGCCACCTGCGCAAGCAGCTGCCCGACTACATGGTGCCGCAGCACTTCGTCTGGCTGCCCACCTTCACGCTGCTGCCCAACGGCAAGATCGACCGCAAGGCCCTGCCTCGGCCTGACCAGCTGGCCCGCAGCATTCCCAACCGGCATGCCAGCACCGTCATGCCCCAGCCATCCGCCAGCGCCCGGAACACGGCTCCGCGGTCGCCCGAACCGGCCACCCGCCCCAGTGCCAGCGCACCCGCTGCCAGCATGACGCCGGCATCGGCAGGCGAAGCGGCTGCTGCCACGATCGCCGCAGCCTCCGCAGCGCCCGCGCCGACCAGCACGCCCGCACAGGCTGCTGCCCCGGCGTCCACGCTGCTGCCTCGCGTGCGCGCGCTGATGGCCGAATACCTGCGCCTGCCCGAAGTGTCCGACGACGACGACTTCTTCGCCGTGGGTGGTCATTCGCTGCTGGCCGCCCAGCTACTGCAGGCGCTAGGGCGTGAACTGGGCCGCAAGCTTCCGCTGGCGGCGCTGTTCGAGGCCCCGACGCCACTGCAGCTGGCTGCCTGGCTGGAGGGAGGCGAAGGCCAGCCTTCCGCTCAGACCACCGAGCAGCCTGCTGCCCCCGCCACCAGCCACGTGCCCGCCGCCGAGTCGGCCGACACCATCGCCCGTCGCGCTGACCGCAGCGTCGCGCCGCTGTCGCTGATGCAGCAGCGGCTGTACTTCCTGGAGTCGATCAACCCCGGCACCCCGGTCTACAACACGCCATCGGCCCACCGTCTCACCGGCAAGCTGAATGAATACGCCTTCCAGCGTGCGTTCAACCAGCTGATGCAGCGCCAGCCGATCCTGCGCACCGTCATCGACACCGATGCCCAGGGCATGCCCGAGCAGCGCGTGGTGGACAACCTGCAGGTCTCGCTCTTCCCGGCCATGGACCTCAGCAAGCTTCAGGGTCAGGACCAGGAAGCAGCACTGCGCCATGCCATCGATTCGCTCGCTCAGGAACCGATTCCGCTGCATGGCGCGCCGCTCTTCCGTACCCGCATGTTCCGGCTGGCCGACGAGCAGCATGTCTGGTTCTTCATGCCGCATCACATCATCTGGGACGGCTGGTCCTTCGACCTGCTCTATCAGGAAATGGCGGCCCTGTATGCGCACCAGATAGAGAAGCCCGGCGCTGCCGACCCGCTGCCGCCGCTGGCCATCGATTACGGCGATTTCGCCGGCTGGCACCACCAGTTCCTGAAGAGCGACACGCTGCAGAAACAGGTCGACCACTGGCTGTCGATCATCGATCCGAAACTGCCGCCGCTGGACGTTCCGGCCGACCGCAAGCGCCCGGCCCGCATGAGCGGCCTGGGCAGCACGGAATGGCTATACCTGCCCGAGCCCCTGGTGGCCCGGCTGCGCGAGCACGCCCGCGAGCAGCACACCACGCCGTTCATGACGCTGCTGGCCGTCTGGGCCCTGCTGCTGCACGGCCTGTCGCGCCAGCCCACGCTGCGCATCGGCACCCCCGTGCGTGGCCGCGAGCTGCCCGAGCTGGAGCAGGTGATGGGCTTCTTCGTCAACGCCCTGCCGCTCACCTTCCACTTCGGCAACGATCAGGCCTCGTCCCATGCTGGGACCCACGCCAGCCCGGACAGCGCCACGCCTGCCGGCATGGCGGCTGGCGCCGGTGCCCGCGAGCACGCTCCGCGCACCAGCCGCCAACTGCTCGAACAGGTCCGCCAGACCGTCGTCACCGCCTTCGGCAACAGTGACGTGCCGGCCGATCGCATCCTGCAGGCCATGGGCCCGTCCCGTGACGAGTCCCGCCCCCCGCTCTGGCAGGCCTTCTTCTCGTTCCAGGAAGCCACGGCACGCCAGCTGCAGTGGGGCAACCTGCACGACAAGCCGCTGTACGTGCTGCAACCGGGCACCGCCGAGGACCTGGGCCTGTGGTTCCTGGCCAATGGCAACCACCTGGTGGGCGGTCTGCAGTACAACACCGACATCTTCGACGCACTGCGCGTGCGCCGGATTGCCGAGGCCTACCAGCTGCTGCTGACCTGCTGGCTGGACAGCGCACCCGACACCCCGCTGGCGGACATGCTCACGCATATTCCGACGGCCGTGCTCTGCGGGGTCGACCATCCGGTCACCGCCCTGCCGTCCACGCCAGCGACCACGTCCCAGGCCGCTGCCCCCCAGCCTTCATCGGCTGCACCCGTGCACCAGCCCGGCTTCGGTGAAGAGATCGGCATCGAGAAAGCGGCGACCCGCACGCCCCCCTCGGGAGCCACTCCGGCCCGGGAAGGAATCGGTACCGGGCACGCAGCCGCTCGTGAAGTGATCGCGGCTGCCCAGGCCTCGGCAGCCGCCGACACGCCGGCAACCATGCCTGCAACCGCTTCGGCATCTGCCACCGAGCAAGGTAACGGCGTACAGACCCAGGCTACCCCGTCCCCGGATGCCACCGCAGATGGCGTGGCGACGGCCGAAGCGCCTCTGCCCGCCGAAGATGCGGGCTCGATGGAAGCCACGCTGACCGGCGTCTGGGCCGACCTGCTGGGCACCGATGACATCCGGTCCGACGACAACTTCTTCGACCTGGGCGGCCACTCGATGCTGGTGATGCAGGCCATCGCCCGCATGGAGGTGCTCACCGGCCGTCGCGTCAACCCGCGCCGCTTCGTCTTCGAGACGCTGGCCCAGGTGGCCCACGCCTACGAAGAGGCCCAGTCCGGCCCCGCGCCCGAGGCAGACACCTCCGGCAAGAAGGGGGGCCTGATGGCCCGCATGCTGGGCGGCCTGCGCAAGCGGCACTGACCCGAAGCGCCCGGAAAGCGTCCTGAATGACGCCCGACAGGGGTGGCCCGACGAAGATGTCGGGCCGCCCCTGTGCCTTTTGGGGAGTACCGAAGACCGGATGATGGGGCCGATGGCCAAGTGGTTCCGACGACCGGGAACCCGCAACCCAAAGACCGTCCGTGCCGATACATCCCCACCATCCGCTAAGATCACATCCATCATCCCGAACCCACCAGGAGACCTGACCGACATGTTGACCGTCATCAGCAGTGCCGCCGACATCAGCAACGCCCAGAAAGCCCTCGTCCATCAGTTGCAGACCGCGCTGCCCCAGCGCATTGCCTGCACCGTCGGCGGTGCCGGCGGCGGCTTCGAGGCCGACGTGGCCTACGACGACACGCTGGGCCTCTGGTTCGCCGGCCAGTCGCAGGACACCAAGCACTTCAACGGCTTCGGCACCGACACGCCGGTGGCCGGCAAGAAAGTCTCGCTGGCCGCGGAGATCAACTTTCCCGTCCAGGGCATCAGCCGCGCCATTTCCGGTGTCTTCGCCCAGGATGAAAACGGCCGCATCGCCGTGCTGCACCGTGGCAAGATCCGTGGCGGCAAGGCCATCTTCTTCCAGCATTACCAGGGCGAGCGCGTCGAAGCCGACGACGGCGGCAAGCCCGATACCTTTGCCCTCATCGGCTGGCTGGATGACCCCGCCTTCGCCCGACGCATGAACGACTTCGTGCGCGAGATCCTGCGCATCAAGGCCGCCGCCAAATAAGGGGAAACACGGATCCCCCTGCAGGCAGACGGCCAGGCATGCGGCAGTAAACTCGGAAGATCAGCCCAGATCCCTTCCCGAAACCGTCATGCCGGACGCGAACCTTCCCGTCGTCGATTGCTGGCGCATCGACCTTGATGCGCCCCGCCCCTCCGAATCCGACCACTGGATCGCCGCGTCCGAACACGCACGTGCCGAGCGTTTCCGCTTCGAGCACCTGCAGCGCCGCTACCGCGCCACCCGTGCCGGCCTGCGCGCCCTGCTGGCACGCCAGCTGCATGTCCCGCCCACCGACGTGCGTTTCGTGCGCAGCCCAAGAGGCAAGCCCAGCCTGGATCCGGCGCATCAAAGCCCTCTGCACTTCAACCTGACCCACAGCGAACACGTCGCCTGGGTAGCCTTGGGGCCGCAGGAACTGGGCATCGACCTGGAGGTACTGGGGCGCGAGGTGAAGATGCTGGATTCGCTGGTCCATCGCGTCACCCGCCCCCACGAAGCCCAGCTGCTGCTGGCCATGCCCGACAGCCTGCGCGAACTGGCCTTCCTGCTGATGTGGACCCGCAAGGAATCCACGCTGAAGGCCTGGGGCGAGGGCATCAGCGGCATGGGCTCCCTCAACACCCTGGACAGCCAGCTGCCCGACATGGAAACACTCACTGCCTTCCTGCAGCGGCATCATCCCGAACGGCTGGATCCGGCCACGGCGGCTCGCAAGCCCGCCTCACCGCGCCAGCCCGGTGATTTCTCCGGCCATGAATACCACGGCCCCCACGCAGTTCCGCCGGCGCTCCTGACCGATCATCCGGAAGCGCACCAGCTGCCGCAGGTCCTCATCCATTACCCCGACGTGCGCCTGCCCACCGCCGAGGGCGAACGCCCACCGCTGTACGCCACCACCCTCGACCTGGGTTCCGAACTGGTCACGGTCTCATCGCCCACCCCCTTTCGTGCCAGAATCCATCGGTTTTCCTACTGAAAGCGTGCCCCCAGGCTCGCATGTCGGCTTCGGCCCATCACCCGACCCCGTCATCTGCCCATGCCCACCCTGCACCTCCAGGACGTACACCTCACGCGCGGCATCACACCCGTCTTTGCCGGCCTGCAGCTGGAACTGACCGAGGACCGCATCGGTCTCATCGGCAACAACGGCGCCGGCAAGACCAGCCTGCTGCGCCTGCTGTGCGGCCTGGAGGCCCCCGATCAGGGCAGCATCCATATCGACGGCCTGAACATCCATCAGCGCGAGGGGCGTATGAAGCGCAGCCAGCGCATCGGCATGATGTTCCAGAATCCCGACGACCAGATCATCTTCCCCACCGTGGAAGAAGAGCTGGCCCTGGGCCTGCCCGGCCTGAAGAAGCGCGAGGCCCTGCAGAAGGCCCGCGAGTTCCTGACGCAGCGTGGCCTGTCCGACTGGGCGCAACGCGCCATCTCGGCACTGAGCCAGGGCCAGCGCCAGCACGTCTGCTGGCTGACGCTGCTGCTGGCCGGTCCCGCCACCCTGCTGCTGGACGAACCCTATGCCAGTCTGGATCTGCCCGGCCAGGCCCGCCTGGCCCATGACCTGAACCGGAGCGACCGCCAGCTCATCATCTCCACCCACCTGCTGGACCACGTGCGCACCTACCCGCGCGTGCTGTGGCTGGACCAGGGGCGGGTCCGCGCCGACGGCAACGGCCCGGACGTCTGCGCCGCCTACGAAGCACACGTGCGCGAGCTGATCGCTGAAGCCGCTCACCCTGCGGAAGCCCCTCGCCTCGCTGAAGGCTCCCGCTCCGCTGAACCCGCTCGCCCCGTCCAGGGCGCGGCGCCTCATCATGGGTAGCCTCTACAGCGACATCCCCAGCTGGCTGCACCGTGTGCCAGCCGGCCTCAAGCTGGCCCTGCTGGTACTGCTGGGCCTGGTGCTTTTCTGGGTGAAGGACCCGCTGATCCTGGGCATCATCGCCGGCCTGGCGCTGGCCCTGTGGCTGAGCCTGGGTCGCGCCACCCGTCCGGCCCGACGCCTGATGTTCTCGGTGCTGGTGGCCGCCGGTCTGGTGGCGCTCTTTCAGCTGTGGATGGGTCGCCCGGACTTGGCCTGGTCCGCCACCGTGCGGCTGGCCTGCACCTGCAGCCTGGGGGCAGTGCTGACCGTCACCACCCGTCCCGCCGCGCTGCTGGACGTGCTGGAATGGCTGCTACAGCCGCTTCGCCTGGTGGGCCTGTCGCCCGAACGCCTGGCCCTGCAGCTGGGCCTGATGCTGCGCTTCATCGAGCACTTCTTCGTGCAATGGAAGAAGCTCGACGACGCCTGGCGCCTGCGCACCGGCCGGCCCGGCGGCTGGCGACTCATCGCCCCCCTCACCATCCAGATGCTGCAGACCACCCGCCGCGTGGCCGATGCGCTGTTTGCGCGACTGGGGGACTGAAGCCAGCGCCCCCCACGACTGATCCCGTCCACCACGACCCGACCCCGTTTGACTTCATCATGGACCAGCACATCAACTACATCACCCTTGGCGTTGCGGATGTTGGCCGATCACGCCGTTTCTACCAGGAAGTCTTCGGCTGGCAGGAAAGCGCCGAAAGCAACGAGCACATCGCCTTCTTCCAGACAGGCGGCGCGCTGATACTGGCACTGTTCCAGCGTGATGCGCTGGCCAAGGATGCCTGCCATGACAGCCCTGTCACGATGCCGGGCGGCTTTCCCGGCTTTTCGATGGCTCACAACCTGGCCACCACCGCCGAGGTCGATGCGCTCTTTGCTCGCTTTCGCGACCACGGCGTCACCATCGTCAAATCGCCACAGAAAGTGTTCTGGGGCGGCTACAGCGGCTATATCGCGGACCCGGACGGCTTCCTGTGGGAAATCGCCCACAATCCGTTCCTGCAGAAACTGCGCGGCTGACGGTCACAGGCCGTGGGCTTTCCACCAGGACCGCCAGTCCCTGTCTCATACCACCACCTGCGCGATCAGCATCGCCACCACCGTGGCCACCCCCACGCCAATCAGGCCAGGCATCATGAAACTGTGGTTCAGGATGTACTTGCCGATGTGCGTGGTGCCGGTACGGTCGAAGTTGATCGTTGCCAGATCACTCGGGTAGAAGCAGAAGAAGAAGTACGCATAGCTGGCCGGGACCGAGCCCAGCAGCGTGGCTGGAGAAAGCCCCAGCGCAAAGCCCAGCGGCAGCATCACCGTCAGCGTGGCCGCCTGAGACTTCAGGAAGGCCGAGAAGGCGAACATGGCCAGTGCGAAGGTCCACGGATGACGTTCCACTTCGGCCTTGAGCAGGTCAGTGATGTAACCCTTGTTGCCCGAGATGACGGTATCGCTCATCCAGGCAATACCCATGATCATCACCACCGCGATCATGCCGGCATTGAAGACCTTGGAATCCGAGATGGCCTTGGGCTTGACGCCGGTGAAGAACAGGATGAGCGCGCCGGCCGCCAGCATGACGAACTGGATCACCGGCACCATCGTCAGCGGCTGTCCCTTGGCATCCAGCGGCAGCAGCGGCTGCGCCACCGAAGCCAGGCAGACGATGGCCACGATGCCCAGCAGGAAGATCGTCAGCGCACTGCGCGCCTGTGAGCTCACGGCCTCGCCCAGCACCGAATGGCTGCCCCCCTCGATGTACTCGCGCATCTTGGGATCCTGCATCCTGGCCTGGAAATCCGGATCGTCCGCCAGTTCCTTGCCCCGCTTCAGGCTCCAGGTGGCGGCCACCAGCATGCCGATGATGCACGAAGGAACCGTCACGCACAGTACCTGGGGTACCGAAATGGCCACATGGTGGGTGGCGGCGATGGCCACCACCGTGGCCAGGGCGGCCGATACCGGGCTGGCGGTGATGCCCATCTGGCTGGCCACCGAGGCAATCGCCATCGGGCGCTCGGGGCGGATCCCCTTGGAATACGCCACGTCATAGATCACCGGCAGGAGCGGATAGACCGCATGGCCGGTCCCCACCAGCATCGTCAGGGAGAATGTGCAGATCGGCGCCAGGTAGGTGACCCGCTCAGGATGGCGGCGCAGCAGCTTCTCGGCCAGCCGCACGATCAGGTTCAGCGCCCCGGTGGCTTCCAGCGTGGCCGAGGTCGTGACCACCGCGATGATGATCAGGATGACATCGATGGGCGGCTTGCCCGGTGCCACGCCGAACAGGAAGGCCAGCAGCGTGATGCCCAGCCCGCCCAGCAGGCCCAGTGCCACCCCACCGAAGCGGATACCGAAGTAGATGATGACCAGCAACAGCAGCAGCTGTGCCCAGAATGGATGGATGCCCATCTGTTGCATCAATGTGCTCAACATGATCGCTCCTCTTCGGGGTATCGGTTGCCGCCCCGTTATATGACATAAATTAACAATCCGATTCTATACCCATGATAGTCGAGAGTTCGTGCCACTCCCGTCCATGTCGCACTCATACCATCGGCCGTCCTGTGCACAGGCCTTTGAATGCGGACGATGCCCGGCCAGGCAGGTCAGCAGTCCATCGGCTGGATCGTTGCCCTCAGACAATCAACGGGCGTGCCTGAAAGCCCGCCAGAGTGAAGTTCCCCCTGCGGCGCCTATCCGGCAAAACCCTGATTCCCGAAGGCCGCACCAGCCACCGTAGAATGACACCCATTCCAGACGGCGCAGACCGAAGGCCACCTGCCTGATCAGCACAGTCGGCATCTGCACCCCATTCCTTTTCTGCCAGAGATCTCCTCATTCATGGACCGAACCCTGTCGCGCCAGAGTGCGCAGCACATCTCGCAAGTTGCCCTCTTTGCCGCCCTGCTGGCGGTACTGGGCCTCATTCCCAAGATCGACCTGCCCTTCGGCGTCCCCATCACCGCCCAGTCGCTGGGCATCATGCTGGCCGGCGCCCTGCTGGGCCCCTGGCGCGGCTTCCAGGCAGTGCTGCTGTTCGTCGTGGCTGCCGCACTGGGCCTGCCGGTGCTTTCCGGTGGCCGGGGTGGCCTGGCCCCGTTCATGGCGCCGTCAGCCGGCTACCTGTACGGCTATGCACCGGCAGCCTTCGTCATCGGCTGGATGATGCTGATGCTGCCACGTGCCCGCACCGCCGGACGGATGGCTGCCAACGCCTTCATCGCCTCCATGGCCGGCGGGCTCGTATTCCTGCACCTCACGGGCATCATCGGCCTGACCATCTTCGCCGACATGACCTTCGACAAGGCCTTCCTGGCTGACATGGCCTTCGTGCCCGGCGACACCATCAAGGCGCTGCTGTGCGCCCTCATCGTCCACACCGTCGCGCGCGCCCTGCCCGACTGGCCCTTCCCGGGCAGCGAAAGCCGCACCGCACACCGTTGAACAAAGCCCTCCCCGCCGATCCTGCCGATCTGGTCCATGGGCCGCTGCTGCGCTGGGCCCGTGAACATCCCGATTGGCCGGCCATCATCCAGGATGCCCATGGCAGCCATGCCCGGCAGCTGGATTTCGGCCAGCTTCTGGCGGCCGTCAAAGAACGGGGCGCGGCGCCCACCGGCCGCCCCCTCGGCAACAACGTGCTGCTCACCAGCACCGCCGATCCGCTGGCATTGCTGATCGATTTCCTGGCCGTCATCCGCACCGGGCGCTGCGCGGCCGTGGCCGACCCGGACTGGCCCACCGAGGTCCATGCCCGCATGGAGGCAGCACTGCGCGACATGGGCGACCAGTCCCCGGCCCCTAGCCCGCCCCCCACGCCGGAAACGCCCTTCTACATCGGCTTCACCTCTGGTAGCACGGGGCTGCCCAAGGGCTTCCGGCGCCACCATCACTCATGGGCGGAGACCTTCCGCATCACCCTGGAGACCTTCGGCCCGGTGGCCGGCGGCCGTGTGCTGGCCCCGGGGCGGATGTCGCACTCGCTCTTCCTGTTCGGTGCACTGCTGGGACTCTGGAGCGGTGGCGGCACCTCGGTGCAGAGCCGCTTCTCGGCCGGCCGAACCCTGGCCACGCTGGCCGACGGCAGCTGCCCGGTCATGGTCAGCGTGCCCAGCCAGCTGCTGATGCTGCTGACAGCCGCACGCCGTCGCCGGCTCGGCCCCATCCCGCAGCTGAAGCTGCTGCTGATCAGCGGCGCACGCTGGGCCCATGAGAACACCGCGCCGCTTCAGGCGCTGTTTCCACAGGCACGCATCATCACCTTCTATGGCGCCTCGGAAACCAGCTACGTGAGCTGGATGCAGGCCACACCCGACGCCCCGCCCCAGGCGGTCGGCCGCCCCTTCGGCAACGTGCAGGTCCACATCGGCCCGGCCGACACCCTGCCCCCGGCATCCGGCTCCGGCAACGGCCCCCATGGAACGGGCGGTTCCATGCCACTCCCATCACCCGCAGCTCCAGCCACCGTTTCGCGCCGGTTTTCGCCCTTCTCGTCACCCGCCGGTTTGCCCTCATCTTCCACCCCATCGCCTGCTACGCCCACTGCCTCGTCTGCCCCCTCCGGCAAGGCATCGCCCCCCACACAGGAGGATCACGCAGTTCCCTCAAGCCGTCCCCAGCCCAGTCTCATCTGGGTTCGCAGCCCCATGCTGTTCATCGACTACGTGAACGGCCAGGACGCCACGGCAGCCCGCCGTGTGGGCGAATGGCTGACCGTGCGCGACATCGGGTGGCAGGATGCCCAGGGCAACCTGTATCTGGTGGGGCGCGAGAACCGCATGATCGTCACCCAGGCCCGGAACCTGTTCCCCGAAGAGGTCGAGGCCCGTCTGATGGCCCATCCGGACATCTCCCAGGCCGCGGTGCTGGGTCTGCCCGATCCGCAGCGCGGTCAGGTGGTGCATGCAGTGCTGATGCGTCCATCCGATGACAGCAGCCACGCCCCTTCCATGACCGGCAGCACCGAGGTCGAAGCACCGGCACTCATGTCCATGACGCCTGCTCCCGCCGACCTGGTGGCCTGGTGCCATCAGGCACTGGAGTCCTACAAGGTGCCCCGCCACTGGTGGCGCTGGCAAGGCGACTGGCCAATGACCGCCAGCGGCAAGACCGATCTGACCGCCATCCGCCATGCGCTGGAAGGCGCCGCCCGGATTCGCCCCTGATGCAGTCCCCTCTGTCCGTTCCGCTCCTTGCCGGGTGCCGCACCCCGGTCGCACCGCGTCATGGAGCGCTGCGCCATCACACACCACACACGCTGGCCGCGCCCCTGGTGCAGCATCTGCTGCAAACAGTCGGGCTGCCGCCAGAGGCGGTGGACACCCTGATTCTGGGCAATGCGCTGGGCGCTGGCGGCAACCCTGCACGCATGACGGCACTGGCAGCCGGCCTGCCACAGCGGTGCGCCACCTTCTCGGTGGACACCCAGTGCTGCTCGGGGCTGGATGCAATCGCCCTGGCGGCTGCACGCATCCTGTCGGGCCAGTCCGACGTCGCCATCGCCGGTGGCGCCGAAGCCTGGACCCGATCCCCCATCCGCCAGCACCGGCCCATGGACGCCACCCAGGCCGCCATTCCCTACGAACGCCCCGCCTTCACCCCATGGCCAGAACGTGATCCCGATCCACTGCAGGCCGCTGCCGACTACGCCGCCCGCCACGGATTCACGCGCCACCAGCAGGATGAATACGCCCGCGACAGCCACGCCCAGGCCGTCCGTGTCATGGCGGCGCGCCCCGACTGCACGCCGTCCGCCATCCTGCCCCTGGAAGGTCTGTTGCATGATGCCTATCCCCGGCTGCTGACTGAGCGCCAGGCATCGCGGATGCCAGTGGCGGCACGCGCACCAACCAATACCCACAGCCCGGACGCATCGGACCCTGACTACGCTCTCAGCCGTCTGGCCATCTCCCCGCAAGCTGATGGCGCCGCACTCGTGCTCATGGCCTCCGCGGAATTCTGCGCCCGGCACCGCATCAAACCCACCAACCACTGGCTCGGCGGGCTCAGCCTGGGCACTGATCCCGAGAACCCGCTGACCGGCGCGCTGGCCGCCGCGCAGGGCCTGTTGCAACGCCATCGGCTGTCCCCCGACGCCCTGCACGCCGTCGAGCTGCATGACGCCTTTGCCGTACAGGGTCTGGCCTTCCAGCAAGTCCTACAACCTCAAGGGCTGGATCCTGAGCGCATCAATGCCTGGGGCGGCGGACTGGCGCGCGGCCACCCCATCGGCGCCTCGGGCGCCATTGCGCTGGTGGAATTGCTGGCCCGGCTGCATGCCCCCCATCCCCCATACGCTGCCTCGACCACCTCGGGCATGCCGGAAAGGCCAGAGCACTCGGAAATTCCGGCGGCACCATCCTATGTACCGCATCAGGGCCGTCCAGACATGCCGGGCACGAAGACCGCTTCCACGCCCCACCATTCGCGAACGGGTCTGGCCTGCATCGCTGGTGTGGGTGGCCTGGGCAGTGCGGCGCTGGTGGCGGCTCATCGGTAGCAAGTACCGTTGGCAGGACCTTGAACGCGTTAAGGTAACCCCCACCAGCCGCTCATCCATCTGGCCCATGCCGACCATCCAATCGATGGATGGCGGCTTTCCGACTTCAGGCGCACAGTGAGCGAACCTCGCTCCATCCTCTTCACGGTGCCTGTCGCCATGAAAACGCCCCTCGCCTGCAACCGCTCCCCCCTGTACGCCGCCCTGCTGGCCGCCTTCTCACTGGGGCTGTCTGCCGCATCGCTGACCTCGCCACATTCCGCGTCTGCCGCCGAGCCCAAGGCGGCAAAAATGGTGGAAATGAAATCTGCTGACGCCGGCACCAGCCAGCTCTTCTTTGACGAAGCCGGCCGACCGATCCGCGAGATCGACGCCACCGGCGCCCGCCTGGAGATCCAGTACGACAAGCAGGGCCGCATGATCGAAAAGCACCTGTCCGACAAGCAGGGGTTTTCCGAAACCACGACCTACCACTACCAGAACAATCAGCTGGTCAAGGTCGAATCACCCTCCATGACCGAGCGGATGGAATACGATGCCCACGGCCGGCTGATTGCACGCACGGCCGAGATCCATCCGGTTGATTCGGGCAAGAATCAGATTTTCGTCACCCGCTTCCAGTACGATCCGTCCAACAACAGCCGGGATGCGCGCCCCAGCGGAATCATGCTGCCCAACGGGGCTGCGCTGCGTGTCAAAGCCTATTCGGATGGGGCCTTTGACGTACATGCCGCTAACTTCCAGCTGCCCGCAGGGCTCGATGGTCCCCTGTACTCCAACAGCGGCAATGGCAAGGACGGTCCTCAGCGTGTCGCCATGCTTGCCAGCGGTTTGATGGACCAGCTCTCTTTCGATCCTCGCGGACATGTGACCGGAGGTGCGACGGCCATTCTTGCAAGCGCCCCCTCATTCGACAGCATCCTGAACCAGACCCGCATCCGCTATGATGAGAACGGACGCTGGCGCCTGTACGACACCCTGCTGCAGCGCCAGTTCCCGGAATACGACGACCTGGGGCGTCTGACCCGGGTCAAATGGCAATCCCCCGACAAAAAGGAACTTGTCGAGCGGCTTCGCATCGGAGCGGCCACCGTCGGCGAAAGCCAGTGGCAATACCGCCATGACGACCGTGGCAACCGCATCGCCTCGGCCTGGACGCATCAGCCTGCGCTGAAGGGGAAATCGGCCGACCGCAAGCAGGAAGCCTCCTTCCTTGCAGGCACCCACCGTTACCAGAACGTTCCCTACGACGCCGCCGGCCGGCCACTGGAATGGAACGGCTGGAAGCTGCGCTGGCATCCAGGCGGCCAGATCCTGTCGATGACGCACAAGGATGGTCGCAGCATCCAGTACAGCTACAACCACCGCGGTGAACGGGTGGCGCGTCGTGAAGGCAAGCAATGGACCTTCTACGACTATCAGGATGGTCTGCTGCAGGCCGAGATCGGCGCACAGCGTCCGTTGATGCGCGCCTGGTGGCACTATCAGGGCATGCCCTTGCTGATGATCGAGACACTGAAGGAACCCGTGTCGGCACCCGGAAAGAAAGATGCCGGCCATCCACAGACTGACTCGAAGGCCAGCCCAGCAAACCTCACAACAGGCCACCCATGCACCGCTGCCCAGCAGGTCAAGTCGTCCGGATCGCAGGACCCGTGGAACTGTCCCACGCTGCAGCATGACGCCTATGGCATGCGCTGGATCCTGCTTGATCCGCGTGGCCTGCCCTACGGTGTAGCCAGTCCGCGCACCACGTTGAGCTGGAGCCAGCTGTTCGGCCCCTTTGGCGAGGAGCTACCCGATACCCCCTACCCAACCACGCTGAAATGGCAGCCGGAACTGCTGTCGGACGCCGAGCGTCGACAGGCAGACCCTGTGGTGCGCTTCCCCGGCCACTGGGCAGATCCCACCACGGGGCTGCATTTCACGAAGCGGGGTGAATACGACCCGGATACGGGCCGCTATCTGGTGCCGCAACCCGATGCCCCCAAGGGCAGCAACCCGTATCTGTTCATGAACGGTAATCCGATGCAGGCGCTCCTCAAGCCCTTCGCACCGTATTGATGCCTACCGGCGCACCATCACCAGCAGCCCCGACACGATCAGCGTCGCGCCGATCGCCATGCGCGGAGTGATGGCCTCGCGCAGCAGGATCCAGGCCAGGATCATGGCCACCACCACGCTGCCCTTGTCGATCAGCGCTACGGTGGCCACCTGGCCTTCCTTGATGGCCTTGTAGTAGAAAATCCATGAAAGCGCCGTGGTGGCGCCGGAAATGCACAGCCACATCAGGCTGCGGCCATTCAGCCGGGGCAGTTCGGCCGGGTCCACGAACATCAGCGCAAACACGAAGACGAAGCCGCAGACGAACAGCGTGCGCACGCTGAGTCCCAGCTCGGCGGAAATGCCCTCCATGCCCATCTTGGCAATGACGGAGGTGAAGCCCGCAAACAGCATCGAGAGCGTGGCGTAGAGGACCCAGCGTTCCATGGTCTTTCCCTTCTGACCGTGTTGCGATTGGTCAGGCCTTGTCCAGCGCCTGCGCAATGTCGGCCAGGATGTCCTCGACATCCTCGATGCCGATGGACAGTCGCACCAGACCGGCCGGCACACCGGCACGTGCCAGTTCTTCCTCGTTCAGCTGCCGATGCGTGGTGGAGGCCGGGTGGCAGGCCAGCGTCTTCGCATCACCAATGTTGACGAGGCGATAGATCATCTGCAGCGCGTCGATGAAGCGCATGCCGGCGTCGATGCCGCCCTTCAGCTCGAAGCTGAGGATGCCCGACGCGCGGCCGCCGCAGATGCGCTCGGCCGTTTCCCGGTAGGGGCTGCCCGGCAGCGCCGCGTAATTGACCCGTGTCACCTTCGGGTGCTTCTCCAGCCACTGCGCCACCTGCAGCGCGTTGCTGCAGTGCCGCTCCATGCGCAGCGACAGGGTTTCCAGCCCCTGCAGCAGCATGAAGGCATTGAAGGGCGAGAGTGCCCCGCCCGTATTGCGCAGCGGCACCACACGGCAGCGCGCAATGTAGGCCGCCTCGCCGAAGGAGTCGGTGTAGACGACACCATGGTAGGACGGGTCGGGCTGGCTGAAGAGGGGGAAGCGCCGTGCGTGCTTCTTCCAGTCGAAGCGGCCGCTGTCGACGATGGCGCCGCCGATCGTGGTGCCGTGGCCACCGATGTACTTGGTGAGCGAATGCACGACGATGTGGGCCCCATGCTCGAAGGGGCGACACAGGTAGGGCGTGGCCACCGTGTTGTCGACGATGAGCGGCACACCATGGCGCTCGGCCACCTCGGCCCAGCGCTTCAGGTCCACCACGTTGCCGGCCGGGTTGCCAATCGATTCGCAGTAGAGGGCCCGGGTGTTGTCATCAATGGCCGCTTCCAGCGCATCCAGATCGTCGTGGTCCACGAAGCGGCACTGAATGCCCTGGTTGGGCAGGCTGTGCGCGAACAGGTTGTAGGTGCCGCCGTACAGCTGACTGGTGGAGACGATGTTGCTGCCCGGCGAGCACAGTGCCTGCAGCGCATAGGTGATGGCCGTCATGCCCGAAGCCAGCGCCAGCGCACCAACGCCCCCCTCCAGGGCCGCCACGCGCGCCTCCAGCACCGCATTGGTGGGGTTCATGATGCGCGTGTAGATGTTGCCGGGCACAGCCAGGTTGAAGAGGTCCGCACCATGCTGGCTGTCGTCGAAGGTGTACGAAGTCGTCTGGTAGACCGGCACGGCAGCCGCCCGGGTGGTGGGGTCGCTGTGGTAGCCGGCATGGATGGCGGCGGTGGAAAATTTCATGAGAGTCTCCTGAGATGAATGCCCGGCAGACCGCAATGCACCGGCTGGCCCCACGTGTTGGGGGCATTCTGTTGCCGCGTTGCCACAACCCGGTAGACTGCGGGATCCTGCCGTTCCCGTATTCCGACCCGATGATATTGCAACCCGGTCGCCTTCGCCGCCGCCTGTCCCTCCTGCTGGCTGCCCTGCCCTGGGCCCTGGCCCTGCCGCTGGACGCCCAGGCGGTCCAGGACCTGCCCCCGGTCATGCCCCGGCTGCCCTGCACGCTCAACAGCTTTGCCGATGTCTCGCTGGCCGAGGCGCCCGCGCAGGTCACGTCGGTGCAGACCGAGGACATCAATGGCAAGGCGATGTGCCTGGTTCAGGGCGTCATCTCGCCGCAGATCCGCTTCATCGTGCGGCTGCCCGTGGCCGGGTGGACGCAGCGCTACCTGCAGACCGGCTGCGGCGGGCTGTGCGGCCGGCTGGCCATCCATTCCCCGCAGCGCGACTGCGCCTTCGAGCGAGACGGCACGCTGGCCATGGCCTCGACCGACATGGGCCACACCAGCGGCGCCGGCGGCATCTGGGCGGCTGCCGACATGCAGCTGCGGGTGGACTTCGGCTACCGCGCCGTGCACGCCACCCGCCTCATCGCGGGTGAACTCATTCATCGCTATTACGGTCAGCCGCCGAAGTACACCTATTTCTCGGGTTGTTCCGACGGTGGGCGCGAGGCGCTGATGGCCGTGCAGCGCTATCCGAAGGACTTCGACGGCGTGGTGGCCGGCGCACCGTCTCTGGTGTTCACCATCCAGAACAGCATGTATCACGGCTGGAATGCCCGCATCGTGCAGCCCGACAGCGACCAGCCCGCCATCCGCGAGGACGATCTGCCGATCCTGCACCGCCGTGCAGTGCAGGCCTGCGATGCCGCCGACGGCACGACCGACGGCCTGGTCAGCGACCCGACCTGCAAGGTCGATCCCTGGCAATGGGTGTGCCCCGACAAGGCAGCCGATCCTTCCCGGGACATCATGAACGCGGGCAACTGCATCTCGCCCCGCACGGCCGCCGCGGTGGCCGAAATCTATCGGGGCGCCCATGACGGTGACCACAAGCTGGTGCTGGGCTCAGTACTTCCAGGCTCGGAGCTGGCCTGGCTGCGCGTGCTGGTGCCGCGCAACGCCGTGCTGCAGCGCCAGACGCAGCAGCGCTCGTCGCACGACATGAGCACCCCGCTGCATCCATCGAAGACGCCATCGCCCGCTGCACCGCCGCCCCCGAAGCCGGCCCCCAACGCGCACGCTGCGGTGCCCGATACCGCCACGCCCACGCGCCCGCCCAGCCCCGAGGGAACACCCATCGACCAGGTGGTGCTGCCACCCACGGCCCGCACCGTCAGCCTGAAGTCTTCCAGCGACATCATTCCGGCGCTGGCCTATCCGGGTGCCTACGATCCGCACTGGAAGCTGGCGAACTTTCGCTTCACCCGCGAATCACTGCAACGGCTGGCGCCGATGCACGCCCTGCTCGACGCCAGCAATCCGGATCTGTCCGCCTACCGCAAGGCAGGCGGCAAGGTGCTGATCTGGCACGGCCTGGCCGACCCGAACATCACGCCGATGAATGCCATTGCCTACTGGCAGGCGGTGCGCGACCTGGACCCGCAGGCCGACGACATGCTGCGGCTCTTCCTGATTCCCGGCATGTACCACTGCGACCGCGGCGACGGTCTGGGCAGTCTGGACGTGACCACGCCGCTGATGGACTGGGTGGAAGACGGCCAGGCTCCCGAGACGCTGTTCGCCTCGGCCTCCGAGGTGGATGCCCGCACCGGCCGAGGCCGCCCGATCCAGCGCTTTCCGTACCTGACGGTGCTGAAACCCGGTGGCGATCCGGCCACCCCTGCCGACTGGCAACGCGGCCGCACCATCGACATCGACCCAGCGCTGTACCGCAACTGGGCCGGGGCCGAGTTCTTCAAACCGGGCTTCCAGCGCTTCTGCGGGTTTTCCGGGCTGCGGTTCGTCTGCCAGCCCTGAATGCCGGCCGGCCCGGGAAGACATTCTGACCGGGCAACGCCAGAAGGCACTGACCGACCGGGCCGGACACACACGCCCATTCTGAACACACGAGAGGAGGGATCAACGACCATGACGGACACCGAACAGATCCGCGCGACCCTGACGCTGTGCCTGCTAGCTGCCTACGCGGACCGGCAGAAACATGAACGCGAAGGCGAGGAGATCCGGCGCATTGCCGAGGGCCTGGCCGCCAGCGAGGAGATCAATCTGCCTGCGCTCTATCAGGACGTGCTGATGAAGCGCACCGGCGTGCAGGACGTGGCAGCCCGGCTGCAGGATGACGATGCCCGCCGGCTGGCCTACGAGATGGCGGTCTGTGTCTGCGAGGCCGACGGCAGCATCAGCGAGGCCGAACGCGCCTTCCTGACCGAGGCACGCCAGGCCCTGCAGCTGGATGCAGCTGCCGCCGAGGCCACGGTGCAGCAGGCCGAGGCGCTGGCGCAGGCCCCGCTGGCGGAACCGCTGCAGGAAACCCCGCTTTTCGGAAACTCCCGGGCCCAGGGCACGCCCCACGAAGCGGGCAGCCCCCCGGCGCCCCCGCATCCGGATGCACCGGCTAACCAGAACGTGCCGACCGGCCGCCCCACGCCGGACGCACAGGCCATCGACCAGCAGATCCTGCGCGCGGCCATCACCAACGGCGCCATCGAGCTGCTGCCCGAATCGCTGTCCACGCTGGCCATCATTCCGCTGCAGATGCGGCTGGTCTACCAGATCGGTCAGCAGTACGGCTACCCGCTGGACAAGGGCCACATCCGCGATTTCCTGGCCACGCTGGGCGTGGGCGTCACCTCGCAGTATCTGGAACAGGCCGGGCGCAAGCTGCTGGGCAGCCTGCTCGGCAAGAAGCTGGGCAAGGGCATGCTGGGCGGGCTCGGCCGCCAGGCCATCAGCTCGGGCATGAGCTTTGCCAGCACCTACGCCCTGGGGCACGTGGCGCGTGAGTACTATGCCGGCGGTCGCACGCTGTCCACCCAGATGCTGAAGGACGCCTATCAGCGCATGCTGGGTGACGGTCGCGCACTGCAGTCGCAGTACCTGCCCCGGATCGAGGCCGAGTCGCGCCAGCTGGATGCGGCCAAGGTGATGGCGCTGGTGCGCGGCCAGGGGTAAGACGCAGCGACAGTACCGGCTCCTGGCCGGTACCCCACCGTTCCGGCCGTGCGCGCCGATGCAACGGTACAACGCCATGACGCGGAAGCGGCGTGCAGGCCGGCATCTGATCGCTCGCGGCTTTGTGCGTCGCGGGCGCAGCGCTATAGTGGGCCTTCGTACACCCCTTCCGACAACCATGTCTTCCAAGCATCGCCCACACGCTGCCGAGGCTCCGGCCCCGGCTCTCCATGCTTCTGCACGCCCCGCCGAGGCGGCTTCCCGTCCAGCCGAGATCAGCCTGCGGCTGCGTCCGCTGGAGCGTGAGGACCTGCCCTTCGTGCACCAGCTGGACAACAACGCCAACGTGATGCGCTACTGGTTCGAGGAGCCCTTCGAGACCTTCGCCGAGCTGTCGGCGCTGTACGACGAGCACATCCACGACCAGCGCGAGCGCCGCTTCGTGGTGGAGGCCTATGGCAAGAGCGTGGGCCTGGTGGAGCTGGTGGAGATCGATCACGTTCACCGGCGGGCCGAGTTCCAGATCATCATCGCCCCCGATCATCAGGGCAAGGGCATTGCCTTCAAGGCGGCCCGGCTGGCCATGGAGTACGGCTTCAGCGTGTTGAACCTGTACAAGATCTACCTGATCGTCGACCGCGAGAACCACAAGGCGATGCACATCTACCAGAAGCTGGGCTTCGAGGTGGAAGGCGAGCTGAAGCACGAGTTCTTCATCAACGGCCAGTACCGCGATGTCATCCGGATGTGCCTGTTCCAGCACGACTTCCTGTCGGCCAACCGTCCTCAACAGGTCGGGCTGGTGACACCGACGGCACAGTGAGGCGGCACAGGCATCGTCGATGACCGAGGAACATCCCTTTTCCGCTGCACCGAAGAGCCCCCACCGCTGGCTGCTGCTGATGATGGTCGGCCTGGGCCTGCTGCTGGTCACGGTGGACATCACCATCCTGCTGACGGCCCTGCCGGTGCTCACGCATGAACTGCACGCCAGCGCGGCCGAAGGGCTGTGGATCGTCAATGCCTATCCGCTCTTCAGCACCGGACTGCTGCTGGGCGCGGGCACGCTGGGCGACCGCATCGGCCACCGGCGCATGTACCTGGTGGGGCTGGTCATCTTCGGGCTGGCCTCGCTGATGGCAGCCTATGCGGGCTCGGTGGCTGTTCTGGTGCTGGCCCGCGTGCTGCAGGCCGTGGGCGCCTCGGCCATGCTGCCAGCCACGCTGGCCCTCATCCGGGTAGGCTTTTCCGACGAGCGCGAACGGGCGCTGGCCATCTCGGTCTGGGCCTGCCTGTCGCTGGTGGGCGCCATTCTGGGGCCGCTGCTGGGCGGCTGGCTGCTGGGCCACTTCCACTGGGGCGCGCTCTTTCTCGTCAACGTGCCCATCATCGCCATTGCCTGGCTGGGCACCTGCTTCGTGGCACCGGAACAGCGCAACCCGAACGCCGACCCCTGGGACCTGCCCTCTTCGGTGCTGGCGCTGCTTGCGCTCTCCTCGCTGGTGCTGGCCATCAAGACGGCCACCCATCCGCCCATTGACCTGGGCCTGCTGGGCGCGGCCCTGGCCACAGGCCTTGTGGCGGGACTCGCCTTCGTCCGGCGACAGCGCCGGCTGACCCATCCCCTGCTGGACTTCTCGCTGTTTCGCAACCCGGCCTTTGCCGCGGGCGTGCTGGGCGCCGTGTCAGTGACGTTCACCACCGGTGGCGTGCTGCTGGGCGTCTCACAGCGCTTTCAGTGGGTAGCCGGCTACACACCGCTGCAGAGCGGACTGCTAGCCTCGGTGCTGTTCATCGGCACGCTGCCCAGTTCCATCCTGGGAGGCCTGTGGCTGCACCATATCGGCCTGCGGCGGCTGATTGCCGGTGGTCTGGCTGTGGGTGCACTGGGCATGCTGGTGGCCGCGCAGGCGCTCCCGTGGCATCCATCGGGCCTGCCGGCGGCCCATGAGGGCCTGGGATGGCTGGTGACGGGCCTGCTGCTGGCCGGGCTGGGCCTGGGTGCCACCATCTCGGTGGCCTCCACCGCCATCGTGGAGAGCGCGCCGCCGCACCGCGCCGGCATGGCCTCGTCCGTGGAGGAAGTGGCCTATGAATTCGGCGCGCTGCTGTCGATCGCGCTGCTGGGCAGCCTGCTGACCGGGCTCTACACGGTGTTCGTTCAGCTGCCGCCGGGCGTGGACGCAGCGGCCGCCCGAAGCATCAGCGCGGCCTTGGACATCGTGGCGGCATCCGGCGGCGCCCTGCCCGATCACCTGGCGCACCTTGGCCTGCATCTGTCCCCACCCCTGGCCGAACCGGGGCTGGCAGGCTCCCTGCCTGCAGGGGATGCAGCCGCCCGCCAAGAGGCAGCCAGCCTGCTGGCCTCCGCCCAGACAGCCTTCGACCGCAGCTACACCGTGGTGATGCACCTGGGGGCCGTCATCCTGACCGGCGGGGCATGGATCACCAGCCGGCTGCTGCGTCCCCGGAAGCAGGAATCCTGAAACGCGCCATGGCTGGTCAGCTGGTCGCCATGGCCTACTCATGGCCATGCCCTGATGCAATCATGGCCCCGGCTGGCGCCGGCGCAGCTTCAGCTCGCTGACCAGCACCCCGGCCACGATCAGTGCTGCCCCTGCCAGGGCCATCAGGGGCAGGCGTTCACCAACCGCATAACCAGCCACCCCACCCCAGACCGGTTCACCGGCGTAGATGACCGTGGCCCGGGTGGGCGAGACCGTTTTCTGGGCCCAGTTCATGCCCAGCTGGATGAGGATGCTGCTGAGGCCCATCCCGATGGCCCCCAGGAGCCACACCCAGGAAAATTCCGGTACCGATTCGCCCAGAACGGGCATCAGGAGAAACGACAGCAGTCCGGCTGCGTACAGCTGAACGACCGTCACCCGCCCCAGGTCCACCCGGCCGGCATAGTGCCCGATCAGGATGATCTCGAAGGCGATGGCCACCGCCCCGGCCAGCGTCACCCATGCCCCGAAGGTCATGCCGAACTCGCCCTCCTGGGGACCTGCCATCAGCACCAGCCCCGCAAAGGCCAGCGTCACCCCCACCAGGTTCATGGCCGACGGTCGGCGACGCATCACCAGCCACTGCAGCAGCGGCACCATCGGCACATACAGCCCGGTGATGAAGGCCGACTGACTGACCGGAATCGTCTTCAGCCCCCAGGTCTGCAGCACATAGCCCGGGCAGATGCTGATCCCGATCAGCATGCCCGCCACCAGATCCTGCCGGGTAAGACCCTGCAATCGCTTCCAGAACACCAGCGTTCCGACCAGTCCGGCCGTGACGAAGCGCAGCCCCACGAAGAACAGCGGCCCGCTGTGCTGCATGGCCAGCTGGATGATGAGAAAGGTGCTGCCCCAGAAGGCCGTGACGGCCACCAGCGCCAGCTCCTGGCGCGACAGCGAAAACGGAGAGGGGGACTGCGGGGATGAAGATGTGGATGGGGGCGAAGGCGATGCCCCGGACACGGCAGGCTGCGTACTCATGCCCGGAATGATACGGCCAGCCCCAGGCTGAAAGACCCGCCCTGAACTCTGGAAAACCCGATATCTGCCCGGCGTGCCCGGCCCTTCCGCCCTGGACTCTGGGCTTCGGGCCTTGATCTGGGGGCCTCAATCGGACGCCCCTGATCTCCAGGGGCCTCGAACGTTACCCGTCGGGCTCCGAATTGATGCTTCAGGCGTGCTTGTTGCGGTTCTTGGCGCCGCCCTGGCGCGCCTTGAAGCGCGGGTTGGACTTGCAGATGATGTAGATGCGCCCACGCCGCCGTACCACCTGGCAGTCACGGGCACGTTTCTTGGCTTCCTTCAGGGACGACAGGACCTGCATGGCTTGGGCTCCTCATGGCTTTCCAATAAAACGCTAATGATACTGCATTAGCAATAAGAGCCAAAGGCTACCTGCCAGCTTCCCGCGGTGCTGTCGTCATGAAGGGACATGACGAGGAATCCGCATGACGAAAGCCCCTGTCCTTTCCAGGCATCAGGCATCCCCCTTACCCATCCTTTTATGGGGGCTGTCCTTCCTCCAGGCCTGTGACAGAATGTTCCAGTCAATTACTTATCTCACAACAAGACCGCTTATATTGGGCAGGATGTATCGATGTCTTTGCGAAACCTCGACGATCTGCACGTTCTGGTACGGGTTGCCGACAGTGCCAGTTTCTCGGCAGCCGCCCGTAGCCTGCAACTGGATCCAAAGACCGTCAGCAAGCAGATTGCGCGACTGGAGAACGCGCTGGGCACACCCCTCTTCGAGCGCAACACGCGCAATCTGCGCATCACCGACGAGGGACGCTCCATTGCGGCGCGGGCCCGCTCGGTGCTGTCCATCCTGGACGAGATCCTGCAGGTCGGCCAGGGCGACGACGACACGCTGCGCGGCGTCATCCGGCTGACGGCACCGGCGCCGTTCGGACGCAAGCACGTGGCCCCGGCCATCGCCGAGTTCAGTCGCCGGCACCCGCAGGTCGGCTTCGACCTTCGCCTGACCGACCGGATGGTGGACCTGTACGACGACGGCTTCGATCTGGCCATCCGCCTGGACGAGCCGACCGATTCGCGTCTGGTGTCCACGCCGCTGGCGCTCAACCGCGGCATGCTGGTGGCCTCACCAAGCTATCTGGCCGCCCACGGCACGCCGCATCGGCCCGAGGACCTGAGCCAGCATCAGGCCCTGCTGCCGGCCGGCCCAGACGAGACACAGAACACCTGGACCCTTCGACAGGGACGGCGGGAACGGACGGTGGTGATGAACGGGGCGCTGGGCAGTGACAGCGGCGACATCCTGCACGCCTGGTGCCTGGCGGGGCTGGGCATCTCGCTGCGGGAAACCTGGGACATCCACGATGCCCTGCGCAGCGGACGCCTGGTGCCGGTGCTGCCCGACTGGACGGTGCCCGTCACCCACATCAGCGCCGTGCGGGCGCGACGCGACCCGGTACCACGCCGGCTGGACACGTTCATCGAGTTCCTGGCCCGGCGCTGGCGGGATGCGCCCTGGAACACCGACGCGGCACGCTGAGCATCGATCTGCCCCGCGGGCCCCGAGCAGCGGGAAGCCTCCAGGGTGCCGAACTGCCCCGAGCCACCGGATCGCCCAGGGGGCCAAACGCTCCCGAAGCTCCTGACTGCCTGGACTACTAGACTGCTCAGGCCCCCAGACTGCCCGGGCTCCCGGATCGCACAGCTCGCAGGTTGCCATCACGTTACCATCGTGTCTGGTTCCCAACGCTTGCCTGCCCGCCATGTCCTCCGTCGATCTCTCCGCCCACACGCCGATGATGCGCCAGTACCTGAGCATCAAGGCCGAACATCCGGATGCGCTGCTTTTCTACCGGATGGGCGACTTTTACGAGATGTTCTACGACGATGCCCGCAAGGCGGCGCAGCTGCTGTCGATCACGCTGACCAAGCGCGGCACGTCGGCCGGCGAGCCGATCCCGATGGCGGGGGTACCCGTGCAGGCGCTGGAACAGTACCTGGCGCGGCTGGTGGCGCTGGGCCAGTCGGTGGCCATCTGCGAGCAGATCGGCGACCCGGCCACCAGCAAGGGGCCCGTCGAGCGGAAGGTGATCCGCACCATCACACCCGGCACGCTGACGGACGCGCAACTGCTGCCCGAACGCGAGGACCGGCCGCTGGCCGCACTGGTGTTCTCTGATTCGGGGCGACGGGGAGCCAGGACCGCACCGCAAGTCACGCTGGCCACCGTGGTGGCTGCCAGCGGGCGCTGCACGCTCACCACCCTGCCCGAGGCCGAGCTGGAAGCCGAGATCGAGCGGATCGGCCCGGGCGAGCTGCTGGTGTCGGAGGCGGCAGCACGCAACAAGTCGGTGCTGCTGGAGCGTCTGCGCCTGCATGCCCGCACCACGCCGGTGATGCCCATCCTGGCCAGACCGGACTGGCAGTTCGACGTGGCGCGTGCCGGTCGCACCATCTGCGAAGCCCTGGGCATCCAGACGCTGCACGCCACCGAGCTTCAGGAGGACGAGGCCGGCCAGGCCGCCATCGGTGCGCTGCTGGTCTATCTGGGTCAGAACATCGGCCAACCCTTCCGGCACCTGCAGCCCATCGAGCGCGTGCGGCGCGAGGCACACATCATCATCGACCAGGTGGCACGCCGAAATCTGGAACTGGTACGCCCGCTGCAGGAGGAACAGGGGCCAACGCTGCTGTCACGGATGGATGTCTGCGCCACCGCGGCCGGCAGCCGGCTGCTGCGCCAGTGGCTGCTGGCACCGCTGCAGGACCGCACGGCCGTGCACGCCCGCCAGGCGCTGGTGGCACTGCTGCTGGAAAGAGACATGGCGCACCCCATCGGCCGGCTGCTCTCGCAGGCGGCCGACATCGAGCGGATTGCCTCGCGCATCATGCTGGGCAGCGCACGGCCGCGCGAGCTGGTGGCGCTGCGCGACAGCCTGCCGGTCCTGGGTGCCTGCGTCTCGCAGCTGCAGGCCCAGCTGGATATCCCCGGCGCTGACACCGAGCCGGCAGCCCTCACCGCGTTGCAGCAGCTGGCCCAGGCAGCCGACATCGATCCGGCCATCGGTGAACGGCTGTCGGCCACGCTGCTGGACGAGCCGGCCACGATGATCCGCGACGGCGGCGTGATCCGCCCCGGCTTCGATGCCCAGCTCGACGAGCTGCGCGACATCGACGCCGGCTGCGACGGCTTTCTGGCCGAGATGGAGGCGCGCGAGCGCGAGCGTACCGGCATCGCCACGCTGAAGGTGGGCTACAACAGCGTGCACGGTTTCTACATCGAGGTGGGCCGCAGTCATGCCGACCGCATCCCCACCGAGTACCGGCGCCGCCAGACGCTGAAAGCGGCCGAACGCTACATCACGCCCGAACTGAAGGCCTTCGAGGACAAGGCACTGTCAGCCCGCGAGCGGGCGCTGGCGCGCGAGCGGGCGCTCTACGAGCAGCTGCTGACCGAGCTGGCCCCGCACACGCCGGCCCTGCAGCGGCTGGCCGCCGGCCTGGCACACCTGGATGTCTGCCAGGCCTTTGCCCAGGTGGCCGGGCAGTCGGGCTGGAGTCGGCCGGGCCTGCTGGCCGTGCCGGGACTGCTCGTGAAAGGCGGGCGCCACCCGGTGGTGGAGGGCATGGTGGAGCAGTTCATCGCCAACGACTGCGAGCTGACGCCGCAGCGGCGGCTGCTGATCATCACCGGCCCCAACATGGGCGGCAAGTCCACCTACATGCGCCAGGCAGCCCTCATTGCCATTCTGGCCTGGTGCGGCAGCTTCGTGCCGGCCACCGCCTGCGAAGTGGGCCCCATCGACCGGATCTTCACGCGCATTGGCGCTTCCGACGACCTGGCCGGCGGCCGCTCCACCTTCATGGTGGAGATGACCGAGGCAGCCGTCATCGTCAACGCGGCCACCGAACGCTCGCTGGTGCTGGTCGACGAGATCGGCCGGGGAACCTCCACCTTCGACGGCCTGTCGCTGGCCCACGCGATTGCGCGCCACCTGCTGGTGCAGCGCCGTTGCCTCACGCTCTTTGCCACGCACTACTTCGAGCTGACCAGCCTGGCTGCACACGAGGAGGCAGCCGTGAACCTGCACCTGTCGGCCACCGAGCACAACGGACGCATCGTGTTCCTGCATCACGTCGAACCTGGGCCGGCCAGCAAGAGCCATGGTCTGCAGGTAGCCAAGCTGGCGGGACTTCCCGCCGGGCTGCTGCGTCATGCCCAGACGCTCTTGCAGGCGCTGGAAGAGAACGCCGCCGACCAGGGCCCTCAGCTGGACCTTTTTGCAACGGAAACCCTGCAAGACAGCACGGTTGCATCAGACGTACCGGCATCCGACACGCAGGAGTGCGAAAATGGAGGGGAACCCTTCTCTTCGCTCAGGGCCGATGCCGCGGCACAGCAGGTGCTGGACGAGCTTCGGGCGCTGGATCTGGACGCGATCACGCCCCGCCAGGCCGCCGAACAGCTGAACCGCTGGCGCGAGGTCCTGCAGCCATCAGGATCATGAGCAACAGGCCGATGCAACCCGTCCCTCCCGAAGTTCCTCCGTCCGCCTCGCGGCGGCGGGCCTTGCGGAAGATGACGGCCGCCGTTACCGCCCCGCCCCTGGCCGCAGCCTCGCTGCTGGCCACCGCACGGGCCGATGCCCCCGTACCCGAGTTCGACGCCAAGGCGCTGTCCGAGCTGGACAGCATCCATGAAGCCCAGGGCAAGCCCGCTGACGCTTCCGGCAAGCCCGTGCCCCCGCATGAGGGCTGGGGCAGCGGCACCGTCCCCTTCGATGGTCAGGACCGCCCCTTCACCTTCGGCTTCATCGGCGACACCCCCTACAACCGGCTGGATCAGCAGGGCCTGAAACGGGTCATGGCGGGGCTGGACGACACGGACCTGGAGTTCGTCCTGCACGTGGGCGACATCAAGAGCCGCGGCGAGCGCTGCTCCGACATCCTGCTCTCGGACCGGGTGGAAATGATGGATCGCAGCCAGCATCCGCTCATCTACACGCCCGGCGACAACGAATGGACCGACTGCGGCTGGATCGACCCGGACGACCCCTATGCACCGGGCACGCCACTGGACCGGCTGCACTGGCTGCGCTCGCGCGTCTATCACCACCCCGAGTCGCTGGGCGCCCGCCGCATGCGCGTCGAGCAGCAGCGCCAGATGATCCCGCAGCTGTCGGTGCGCGACTCCAACAGCCTGGAACAGCCCCGCCTGCCCGAGAACATGCGCTGGCGCATCGGATCGCTGCAGTTCTGCACCATCCATGTGGTGGGCAGCAACAACGCCATGTTCTCCACCCCCGCCATGCGCGAGGCCTGGGCGCTGCGCCAGCAGGCCAACGCCATCTGGCTGACCGAGACGGCCGTGCTGGCCAAGCGCTATGGCGCACGGGGGCTGGTCATTGCCACCCATGCCAACATGGGCTTCGAGGCCGCCCGCAACGACGGCTGGACGGCCACGCGCCAGGCCATCATCGCCACGGCAGCCGACTTCGGCGGACCGGTGGCGCTGCTGCATGGCGATACCCACATCTTCCGCACCGACCGCCTGCTGCTGCGCTCCCACGGCCTGGAAAACTTCATCCGCGTGGAGTGCTTCGGCTCGCCCTTCACCTGGCAGTGGGTGACCATCCGCTGGAACCCGGAAGCCGCCATGCCCGACCGCCCCGATCCGGAACGCGGACCGGCCTTCAGGGTTTATACCCACCACGCCTGAGGGCGGCCATCGACCCGCCGCCGGCAAGGGATCCACGGCGCCGTGTCCCCTGCAGGCACGGGGCCCATGGACGTTCTGGCACCACGTGCGAGGGTCTGTCCAACCCCCTGGGCCAGACTGCGCCGGCGGCCCGTCCCGCCAGATGGCGCCCATCATGTATCACCATCTTGCAGGCGGCCGCTCTGCGTGACAGCACGTATCAAAAGGTACAAGCGCTTACCATCCCGCCTCCGCCCACAACATGGCCGGCACAAAGGGCATCGGTCGGGGTGCTACCATCAATTGTCGACTTGACATATGGCAATGCGGAAAACGGCAGATGTCCTTCCACTTTCCGCATTTCCCTGGCGTGCCAGCCAGCGTCGGCATGTCGATCAGGCCAGTCCTGTTCAACTCCCCTAATCGAGAGAAAAGAGAACCATGCGTAAACTGATCTTCGCCGCCCCGCTGCTCGCCCTGGCCCTGGTTGCCTGCCAGAAACAGCAGGATCCTGCCGCCGAAGCCGCCCAGAAGGCTCTGGACGACGCCAAGCAGAACGCCTCGCAGGCCGTGGATTCCGCCAAGGAAGCCGCCTCCAAGGGCGTGGAAGCTGCCAAGGACGCTGCTGCCAAGGGCATGGACAACGCCAAGGAATCGGCTGGTGCCGCGATGGACAACGCCAAGCAGCACATGCACGACGCCAAGGACGCTGCCGCCGACAAGATGGATGCGGCCAAGGACGCCGCTTCCGAGAAGATGGGCGCTGCCAAGGACGCTGCTTCCGAGAAGATGGACTCCGCCAAGGATGCCGCGGCCAAGGCCGTTCAGAACGCCAAGGACGCTGCCAAGCAGTGATCCAGGTGGTCTGATCCTGCCTGTGCGGGCCTGAACGCCGTTCGGGTCCGCCCAACCAGGCAGGATGCAGCCTTCAGGACACCACACCAGGCGTCCAAAGAAAAATCGCCCCGATGGCACAGGCCGCCGGGGCGATTTTTCTTTGCAGGCAGAATCACCGGAAGGCCCCCTTGGGGCCCTCCTTGATGTCAGCGCAGATTCTCGTTCAGGATGCGGATGATCTCATCCGCCACGCGGCGGTCTTCCTCGCGGAAAGGCTGCTTGCCATCAGCCAGCAGCACACTGACGGAGGTCTCTCCACCCTCGCCCCGCACCAGCAGCTGGTAGTGCTGGCCGGTAAGGTCCTTGCGTTCACCCGAGAAGATGCGCGACCACGTGCCTTGTGTCTTGTCACGGCGCTGCGGGTCCACATAGACGATGTTGTAGACCCCCTGCTCGCGGTTGCGGTCCTCGATGCTGAAATCGAGCCGGTCCAGCACCACGCCCACCGAACGCCAGCTGCGATCGAAGTCTTCGGACAGCACCAGGTGGCTGGGCTGGCCTTCCTGGGCGACGATGCGTGCGCGGGGCTTCGCCTGCGGCTGGCCGCCATCGGCAGGCGCCGCGGCCTCCGCGTCACCCGGCGCAGCAGCGGTCCGGCCATTGGCTACGCCCGCGGCCGCATCGGCCTGTGCAGTGCTGCCCAGCTGCCCGTGGGCGAAGGCGCTGTCCAGCCGCGCCAGCATCCGCCGCAGGTATTCCACCTCCAGCTCGGTACGGTTCTCGTTGTTGGGCACCCAGATCGACTGGTCCTTGTTCGAACCGCGCAGCTGCTCCTCGCGGCCGTAGTAGGTCAGGTAGATCTCGGTATCACCCCCATCGGTACGCTCCAGCCGGGTGCGGTACTTGTCGCGGTCACCGGTGGCGTAGACGGCCCCGGTCTTGCGGGACAGGATGCCCC